>JACYYJ010032605.1_pt5 | contig 17062 bp, 16 predicted proteins | sample 8236861 | NCBI WGS metagenome assembly JACYYJ01 (sample SAMN14103086, study PRJNA606662) | landfill metagenome | isolation source: landfill solid waste | place: India:New Delhi, Okhla landfill site | collected 2017-11-05
CTTGCAAGAATAAGCGGAGAGTTGCAAAAAAGAATAGCACTCCCAAAAATCTTCAGAAAATATACTAATTATTTTTGTATTAAATGTTGACAATCCAAAATATTCAATTACAATTAAAGTGAGTAATCACTCATTATATGATAAGAAGGTGAAAATATGAGTATTATACAAATTGATAATGTCTCCCATCAATTTGGTAAGGAAAAAGTATTGAAGGATGTTGATTTGAAAATAGAGAAAGGGAAAATTTATGGTTTATTAGGACCCTCGGGTGCTGGTAAAACGACTCTTATTAATATGATTGTGGGCATGCTCAGGCCAACGAAAGGTACGATTATTGTTGACAATACAAAAGTTCCATCATTCAAGGTTCTTCACAAAATTGGTTTTATGGCACAATCTGATGCTCTATACCAAGAACTAACTGCATGGGAGAACATGGAGTTTATTGGCTCAATCTATCAGGTAAAGAAAAAGATTTTACAAAAAAAAATGAAAGAAGCTGCTAGAGCTGTTAATTTGGAAAATCACCTTAAAAAGCCCATTTCTCAATTTTCAGGAGGGATGAAAAGACGTTTATCGCTAGCTATATCCCTGTTGCATGAGCCAAGAATATTATTATTAGATGAACCCACTGTTGGAATTGATCCACTTTTACGTAAATCGATTTGGGATGAATTTCGCAAACTTCAACAAAATGGTGTTACGATCGTTGTGACGACACATGTGATGGATGAAGCAGATAAATGTGATCAGCTTGCGCTATTGCGTGATGGCAGGATTGTAGCGAGTGGCACTCCTCTTGAATTAAAAAAACAATATCAAGTAGAAACAATTGAAGATGTCTTTCTAAAAGACGGGGGTGTACTCTAATGGCAGTAGGAGCGATAGTAAAGCGAATTGTTAGTCAGTTTAAAAGAGATAAGCGTTCTTTAGCACTGATGCTATTAGCGCCAATGTTGTTACTTTTTCTTGTTTGGTTAGTTTTTAATGGTTCAGACTATAAACCATTAATAGGGTATGATAATTTACCTAATCCAATCATTGAATCTATTAGTGATAATAGTGAGGAATTGTTAAAATTAGACCGAGAAGAAGCAATATCCTTAATGAAAAGCGAAGAGCTAGATGCATATATTAGCATGGAAAATGAGCAACCAGCTATTTTATTAGAAGGCAGTGACTCGAATAAAAATAGTACAGTGATGCAAGTGGTCGAGGAAGCACTCCAATCAATGGATAATAACCAGAAAGGTACTGAGCCTAAGGTTGAATTCTTATATGGCTCAAGTGATTTAGGTTTATTTGACCGAGTTGGTCCAGTGTTAATTGGATTCTTTGTTTTTTTCTTTGTGTTTATTCTCGGTGGGATTTCGTTCTTAAGGGAGCGAACACAAGGAACATTAGTGAAGCTGTTATCGACACCTATTAAGCGATGGCAACTGGTTGTAGGTTATGTTGTAGGATTTGGTACTTTCACCATCCTGCAATCGATCTTGATTGTCCTTTTCTCCGTATATATATTAGATATGCATATGGTGGGATATGTATGGGAGCTTTTAATTGTTACCATTTTACTTGCTATTACTGCTCTAACCCTAGCAATATTACTCTCTACTTTTGCAAACAATGAATTTCAAATCATGCAATTTATTCCAATTGTAATTATTCCTCAGGTATTCTTCTCTGGCATCTTCAATTTGGACACATTGGATAAATGGATTCAAATATTAAGTAATTTCATGCCATTAACTTACGGGGCAGATGCTTTGAGTGATATGATGATAAAGGGTTACCATTTACAGGATGTTTGGTTTAACATAGTTGTATTATGTGGATTTGCATTAGTCTTCTTTTTACTCAATATTGTTGTATTAAAAAAACATCGAACTTTATAGGGGTGCATATATGAATCAAGAACATTTATTTGAACAGATCTTGAAAATGGGTGATCAAGAGAAAAGGGTTACTGATAAACAAGCTAAAATTCTTCACGCAGCAATCGAAATTTTTGCTAAAAAAGGCTTTGCATCTACGACAACAAGTGAAATTGCTAAAAAAGCAGGTGTTGCAGAGGGAACCATTTTCCGGCATTACAAAACAAAAAAGGAACTACTTTATTCCATTATATCTCCCTTTGCAACAGAGCTTATTCTACCATTTTTCGCAGATCGATTTGTAAAGGAGGTTTTCGAAGCACCAACCAATCAAAGCTATGAAGAATTGTTAAAGCAATTAATCAGAAATCGCTTCAAATTTGTACAAAGTAATGTTGATTTAGTAAAAATAATTATTCAGGAAATGGCATTCCAGGAGGAAATCCAGCACTTTTTTCAGCAAACCTTTGTAGAAAAGGTATATCCAAAGTTTTCTAATTTCATTAAGGAATTTCAGAGAAGAGGAGAGATTTCAGCAGACTTTCCAATTAATACTGTATTACGTCTAACGATAGCCTCTGTTGTTGGTTTCCTTTTTACTCGTTTTGTTGTTTTACCGGATGCTAATTGGAAGGATGAGGAGGAAATCGAGCATACGATTGCATTTATTCGAAAAGGACTAGCTTAATCGAAGGATTTTTGTTGATAAAATCTCAATGATAAGTAATGGAAGAATACATTCGCGAAATATTGCCCTATTTAGACGTTTGTAGAGCACACCTTCTCTCTCGTGAACATATGATACAGTGACTAAGTAATACCCTCTTATTACAATGCCCTAAAGTTAGCAAGGAGGGGTTCACATTTGAAAGACAATGACTACAAGCCGAAGCAATTACTAACAAAAAGGGAAAGAGAAGTATTCGAATTACTAGTACAAGACAAAACAACAAAGGAAATCGCCCAAGAACTGTTTATCTCCCAAAAAACAGTTAGGAATCATATCTCAAACGCAATGCAGAAGCTGGGTGTAAAGGGGCGCTCACAAGCTGTGGTGGAATTGTTGCGCATGGGCGAGCTAGAGCTTTAATGGAATGATCGAAAACCAGTTATTCACTTGAAAAAGGAATAACTGGTTTTTCTGTTAGGTTAAAAGCGGAAATAATAAAAAGTGATTTATTGCTATGAACATCAAAAAGGCATTTGTTACTGGTTCGATTAAGTAATGAATACCCGTAAATCAGTTAATTCCTAAACCATGAGAATGACAGGTTTGTCTAACGATTTCTCAATAACTGTACAATCTCAACCGTATCCATAAGATTTACTCCAATATTTCTCATTTCATCTATACCTCGTTCATATGTCTGAGAAATTGCATCCTTTGCCATCACAATTCGAAAGTCCCTTTCGCTTGCTTGGTAAATGGTAGTTCTAGGACAGTTTGGGAAATTACATCCACTAATAATAATGGTATCAATATTTTGAGTGCGTAAAAATTTCTCTAGATTCGTTCTATAAAAAGCACCCCAACGAGATTTATACATAATCCATTCCACATTAGCAATCTCTTGAAAATTCCCTCTTAGCAATTGATCAGGGCATAATCTAGTTTCATTGTTTGGTTTAATTTCATCAACTAATTCTGCCCCCTGTGTATGAGGAACCGCTATACGGAAACCTTTTTCTACCGCTTCTCTGCGACAAATGTCAACATTGGAGCCATCCGCTTTATAAAGGCGAATTATATGAAGAATTGGTAAGTTGTTTTGTCTGAACACTTGTAATAATTCCCTAATTTTAGATGTAACTTCCCATGTGCCATCAATTCGGGCAGGGGCATCAGGTAACACAAAATCATTTTGAGTATCAATCGTCATTAATATCGCATTGCTCCAATTTGGACTTGTGTAATTCATTCATAGCACCTCTTTATCATCATTTAACAATTCGCTTATAAATAAATATAAATATGATCGCAACAATAGAACAGCCAAAGATCGCTCCAGCTAATATTCCGATGCCTATACCGTACCAAGGATTTATCGTTACAGCTACCGCAATACTCGACATAAAGATAATCACAGCAATAGAAAAGCTAATGATTGAAGGAAGATAAACTTTGCTCGTATGGTAATGTTGAAAGAATATACTTAGTAAAATCACCAATAAAATATAGAGACATGCAATCGTAAAGCCGTTTATTGTTTGATCAATTAAATGGATCAAACGAATGCTATGTGCTGTCTTAGGAGCATCGAGCTGAATCGTTTCCAACTTCTGTGTCACTAAATCGATTGTCTTTAACGTAAACTTATCCGGTTCTTTTGGCCAGTTCGTACTTTCTAGAAAAGCAACTTTTTTACCTTTATGAAAAAATTCGATAGAAGTAACTGCTTTTCTGAAATTAGTCAATTTTTCTATTTTGTTTGAAGCCAAATCTAGAATATATAATTCATATTCAAAAAATGATTGAGATTCTTGTGAGACGTCTGTAAACGCCAAATGTTTTTCTTCTAAGGACAATTCCGCTTCATAAAAAGAGTAGGTATTAGCGAATTCCTTAGGAAGAAAAGATGGTTCCGTAGTTCGTGTTTTGTCTTCAATGGAATAGGCATAAATTCGTTCCTTCTCCCCATCAACTTCGTTATAATAAATTGTCTTTCCATCTGGAGATAGGAAAAGGTGATTCATCGAAAAGTGATCAGCATCCGTCAATTTTGTTATTTGTCCTCCAGCTGTTTCAATAGAGAAAAGATCAAATCCCTCTTTAGAGTTCTCACCTTTTTTAAACTCTTCCGCCTCGACGGCAACAAAATAGATATTATCCCCATCACGTGAAAAAATCGCATCTTTGACGTGTAGCTCTTCATCTGTTAATTCCCTATCTTTGCTTTTATTTAGTGTAATCGTTCGAAGTGATTGAATGCCTTCTTGATCCTCACTTAAATAGACAATTTTGTCACCACTGGGTGAGAACTTAGGCGAACGATGCTGTAGATTAGTGGGGTTAGTTATTTTTTGAACATTGGTACCATCAGGATTCGCCATATAAATCGATTCTTTGCCGTTTTCATAGTAGGAAAATGTTAGTTTTGAATCGTCAAAAGAAAGACTAATACTTTCTCCCAGTCCAGTATAATAACGATGAGGGTCATCGCCTAACAAGAAAGAATAGAGGATCATTCCAGATAATAATAAGATGGTCACACCAATTGTTACAAAGAGCATGCGTTTTCGTTTCATACAGAAATCCCTCATTCTACAATTTGAATATTATAGATATTACACCTAATTATACCAAATAGAACAATTGTTATCAGAAATTTTATGAAGGTTATCCATTACTATCATTTGATAATGTTACATAACCTTGTTAAAATTAATATTAAGTAACAATTAAAGAGGCGATTAAATGGAATTTGTTCATCCGATCAAGGACATCCATCAAATTAACAGAATGAAGAAGCTCTTAATTCAGCAATCGAAAAGGGATTATGCTTTTTTTGTTGTTGGAATTAACACTGGGCTTAGATTGAATGACCTTCTACATCTCAAAGTAAAACATGTTTGGAATGGACAAACGTTTTATGATTTTCTCCATGTTGATAATAGTGATCCACCATATTTTTTAAACGATAATGCTAAAAAGGCACTCAAGGACTATATTTTTAGCAATCATGATATGGAACCAGATCACTACCTGTTCAAATCACAAAAAGGCAATCTCCCCATTACCCGTCAACAAGCCTATCGAATTATAAACAAAAAGGCACAAGAAATTGGTTTAACTGGTAAGGTTGGCACACATACTCTAAGAAAAACCTTCGGCTATCATGCTTATAAAAAAGGTGTTGCCATATCTTTATTGCAAAAAATATTTCATCATTCTACAGCAAGTGAAACGTTGCACTATTTAGATATTCAAAACGATAACGATACAGTTATCATGATTGATGTAAACTTGTAGGAAAGGAAAGTGAATCTATGGATCATTTGATACTATCATCTGAACACTTTATTTTTGTTGTAGCATTATTATTAATCATTGGTGTGTTGGCCACAAAAATTTCAACAAAATTAGGCGTTCCAGCTCTCATATTGTTTATCATTGTTGGTATGTTAAGCGGAAGTGAAGGCTTAGGGTTTATTTATTTTGACAACGCCAAAGTAGCTCAATTAATCGGTGTTATTGCCCTTGTTATTATTCTATTCGAAGGAGGACTTCAGACCAAATTCTCCACTGTTAAATCTGTCGCAAAGCCCGCACTATCTCTTGCAACAATAGGAGTACTACTCACTACCTCCATCGTTGCCGTTGCAGCAAAACTAATCATGGATATTAGCTGGTTTGAAGCATTTCTATTTGGTTCCATTGTCGGATCTACAGATGCAGCAGCGGTATTTTCTGTATTAAAAGGTCAAAATATTAAGGAAAGATTAGGGGCCACTCTCGAAGTGGAGTCTGGTTCAAATGATCCAATGGCCGTGTTTTTGACGGTATCGTTCATCGAAATCTTAACTATCGATGATCCATCCTATATTATGATGATCGGATCATTCTTTTGGCAGATGGGAATGGGTTTATTAATTGGTTGGATCTTAGGGAAACTTGCAGTAAATGCTATTAATCGCGTAAATCTGGACTCTAGTGGGTTATATCCTGTTTTTGCTGTTTCATTTGCCTTATTGGCTTATAGTATTACCGACTTTATCGGAGCAAGTGGCTTATTGGCTGTCTACCTATCTGCAATGATTATCGGAAATACAGATTTAACTTATCGCTATTCTATTTTAAAGTTCAATGAAGGTTTTGCTTGGATAATGCAAATCCTAATGTTTGTCATTTTAGGTCTTTTAGTATTTCCTTCTCAGTTATTTACCTTAGATGTGATCTGGAAAGGTCTTATTCTTGCGGGAACTTTGATTTTGGTTGCACGACCTATTGCAGTGCTATTATCCATTACTAAAATGGGTTTTAAATGGCGAGAAAAGCTATTCCTGTCTTGGGCAGGACTACGAGGTGCTGTTCCAATCGTACTGGCCACCTTCCCGATGATTGCAGAAGTTGAAAATAGTCAAATGATCTTCAATGTCGTATTCTTCGTTGTGATGACTTCGACTTTATTGCAAGGTTCTACGATTTCTACCTTTGCTGAGAAATTAAAGCTAACTGGTCCAACTAAAGTAGAACCAAGTCACACCTTAGAGCTTGTCTCTATAGGAAAAGCAAATGCCGAAATAATTGAATATGTAGTAAATGAAGAATCTTTTGTAAAGGGAAGTAGAATAAAAGAAATAGATTTTCCAGATGATGTATTAATTAATGCAATTATCCGAGAGGAAGATTTGATAACACCTTCAGGAGATTCACAAATCGAGGTCGGCGATATATTATATATTTTAACTTCCAAAAGAAGTAAAAAAGCACTGAACAAGTTACTAAAAGTATAGCGGTATGGAGTGATTTGATGGAGGAAAATTCTTTTTATAATAAAGTTGGTAAGATAAACGGCTGGAATTTTGATCATCTTCAAGTAACAACTGAAGGGATAGCTAAGGAGATTAGTCAAGAGGTTTATCAGTTATGTTCCCCAACAGATATTGTGCTGGATATCGGAACAGGGGGTGGGGAGAGGCTGCTAAACCTAGCTGATTCTGTTCTATTAGCAGTAGGGATAGATCTATCACAAGAAATGATCAAAAAAGCCCAAAATAATTGTACTATTCAAAATGTACGTTTTGCTGAAATGCCGGCAGACAATTTATTATTTCCAGATCAGTTTTTTGATGTCATCACTTGTCGCCATGCACCATTTTTTGCGAAAGAGGTAGAGAGAGTATTAAAGCAAGGTGGGACATTTTTAACGCAACAAGTTAGTGAAGGAGATAAAATAAATTTAAAACAAGCATTCGGACGTGGTCAAGCCTTCGAAATTGCCGATGGTACGTTAAAAGAGAGGTATAGGTCCGCAGTAGAGGATGCCGGTTTTGATCAAATTCAAGTCCATGATATAGAAGAAGTAGAATATTATCAACGTCCAGAGGATTTAATTTTTTTATTAAAGCATACCCCTATCATCCCGAATTTCGGTGAACAAGAGGATGACTGGATAATATTGGAAAAATTTATAACTGAACACCAAACAGAACAAGGAATTAAGACGAATACAAAAAAATTCCTAATAGTGGCTAGAAAATAATGTCCGTCAAGACCATATATCTTGGTAAAAGCTCTTGGTAAAAGTCCAATGTAAAAGCATTATTGCCAAGATAAAAGGATATATCTAGGTAAAAGCCCAAGGTGATATCAAGATAAAATAAAGCATGGAGGTAATCACACAAGCCAGTAACTATTTTTTTATCATCAATCAGCTTTAATCTATATATATGGCTTAGCAATTACCTGTACTAAGGAGCTTATGTTTTTTTCCACAAGGATTTAGCGAGAAGCCATGTCTTTTTAAGACCGGTTGGTTCTTCTACGGCTTTTTCTAGCACCTCATGGTTTGGCTCTAATTCATTTGACGCTATTGTGCTGTCATTTTTAGGCTCTTCGCTTTTATGGTCTATTATTGTGGGCGAGTTAGTAGCTTCTTGATCCGAGAATGTACTCTCTTGATTAGAAGCTTCTACTGCTATCTCCTCTTGTTTTAAAATTGGTTCGTTTTCTCCTTTTACATCAACGTTTGGTTGTTGAGCTTTCTTTATTTGCTCCTCCATTAATTCCTCTTTAACTGGAGTATTTTCCGCCTTTTGCATCTCTTCTTTTTCTTTTGATTTGGCAGTCTTTGTATTTGTTATAATAACTTTGTTTAATTCAAATTCTCTTGTTCGGAATGTCTTTTTTCCTTTACTAATAGTAATTGTTCCTCGTTTATTGTTGTTCTCTACAGAGGAGGAGTTAGATTGACTTGCTGAATTTGTGGTTGTATGGTGGTTTTTCGGTAGTTGAGTGGAAGAGGGAGTTGGTTGATGGATCGTCTTCAGCATTTGTTGTAACCTACGATATTCTGATTTTTGATTTGTCGCTTTTGACTGGATTCCGCTGTTTTTTTGTCGCTGTTCGATTGCCTTTTGGTAAGCTTCTCTTTGCTCTGCTAGTTGTTTTTTGACTTTAGCTAATTCCTCATCTGTTTTGTGAAGGACAAGATCCATTTTTTGTACAAGATCAGATGTACGTAATTCATTTACACGACCTTTGATTAATGAGATGTCTTTCTTTAATTGATTGATAGAATGATTGATTGTACGAATTTCTCCTGATATTTTCTGTTCTTGCTTTTCATAGTTATCGATTTGCCGCTGATATGAATTTTCCATTGCTATCATTTCTCCTTTTAGCTTAGAAAATTTCCTTTTTAATAAGATTAACTCTCTTTGTGACTTTAGAAACGTTTTACTGTCTTCCGAATTTATAACATCAAATGTGTGCTTATAAACCTCTAAATCACGCTTTATTTTATCAATATCTTCCGTTTTGTACAGCCTATATTGATACATGACGATTCACCCTTTTTATAGCACATTAATATAATATTGATGAAACATCAAATCGTGACAAATGTGCTAGTTTTTGTAGTAATGAGATTAGTTAAAGTGGTTGCACAAAGAAAAGAATGTTCCTTAACAAATCTGGATAATGAGCAATCGATAATTCCTCATATCTAAAAATGGATAAACTATCGAAAAACTACACTCCTAATTGGATTATTCTATTCTTGGAAGCTAATTTTCTTCAGAATTACGAAAGTCATGGTTGTTGTTACATCTGTGCGGAGTACTATTAGTATGATATTCACCTAACTTCCTAAATATCATGATATTTCCGCTAATTCACTAAAACGTTTTGCTGCACATTGTCATAGGCTATATGGACATTAATCTTATTTGGAGGTGTTTGCACGATGCAAGCAGAGAATTTAGTAGGAGGGCAGGAGCTTCTGTGTATAAATACAGAGAAGGTATATGATTGGATTTTAAATGAAGCTTCCTTTGATCTCAGTCTAAATGATTTAGACTTACCGGTAAATCCTGTTACAGGTACTCAATTAGAGTGTGATGATATTGATCTTGATACGGTTTCTTGTACAGTTGCTCCAGCCGAAATTGATCCAATTGTCGTATTAGACAGAGAAAATCAAGTTTTTATGCTTGATGGAGAAGAAGTAACACTACAACTCGTAAATATTCGAAAAAACTTTGAAGTGACTATTTTTGTTAACCTAGTGGCTGAGCTTGGAGGAGCACAGGTAGAAGTTGGTTCGGCAGATTTTACCCGCTGTGAGCAAGTAATTCTTTGTGCTCCAACAGGAACAGACATAAATGTAACTTTTACGGACTTAGATTGCTTTGTATGTACTGCAACTTGTGATCCTGGTACGACAACAGAAGTAGATGAGTTGGATGTAACCGTAACTGTTCGTCTTTGCCAAAGCATTCAATCTACTTTCCCAGTAACACTTGAGCTTGAAGCAGCTTTCTGTGAACCAAGAGACATTTTACCATTCCCACCATGCCCAGCTCCAACAATGCCAGCGCAATGTCCGGTTGTTTTCCCGAACAGCAATGGTAATAACAGATAAGCTAAGATCATAAAGATAAAGAGAGGAGAGTCCTCTCTTTATTTTTTTCGAGTAATTTTAAGATCCTGACTCATGTATAGAAAAAAACTGTTAGCATGGAGGTGCAAGCATGAACTCAATTCATTCACTACAGCGTAAAATGAAAGAATGGAAGAGTGTTCAATCTTCCCAATGGAATGAAGTCAGAGATTTAATTGCTGCTTTAGATACGAGTCAATCATTAAATATTGTTAGTTTTTTTACTTATTCTCTTAATATTACACATGCACAAGGATATGATAATTATTGCCTCGGAAGTTATCATATTAAGAATATCGGAACAAAGCCTCTTATCAATCCCTATATTTGTATAAAGTTATCCGATGAATCTATATTGGAGTTCTCTGGGAAATACCTTTATAAAAATTTTCAGCAGTCAATTCGAGTTGCTAATGCATGGGAACGCTTGAATGAATCGACAGATAAACAGGAATTTTGGTTAAGGCCAACCCATACTCAAATATTGAATCCATTTGAAACGTTAACCTTTCCGAATTTTCAAATTAAATGGAATCCTGAGGATACTTATTCTGAAAGTATACAGGGCTTTACATATGGTGACGAGCTATCAAATGGGCAAAATTCCCTTAATACCATTCATATAAATGGCTCCATCCAATTGAGGGAGGGTGAAGAGGATGAATAATGGAAACCAAGAATGGATGAAGCAATTTTTTGATCAGTATGTAAAGGATTTTACACATCATGAAGGCAATCGTAGTTTTGTTTTTCTTGAAAATCATACGTTACAAATGGTCATGACTTATTTATTCATGCACTTAGAGAATCAACCAATAACTCAAAAGAAAGAAGATATTTCAACAGAAGATTTCGAGCAATTAGAAAGGCTTTTAGATGAAATGATAGAGGAGAGTAACATGGCACACAAAGAAATGATCACGATACTTCAAGAAAAGCTGAACACGTCTTCTTAAATATCCCAATGGAAAGAAACCCCAACGCATTTTTCAAATAATAAAACCTACAGATGATTACCAGTTTTCATTAACTGGTACGTGAAGGGTTGTTAGAATGTGAAAAGTATAGAAAAGTGGTTATACTTACCAATCGAAGTAAAGGTAAGAGAGCAAGATGCTAAGCTAATATTAGCCTATCATGCGCTTAAGGAAGGATACCATGTCATGATAGGAGATCATATTCAAGTCGAAATGGCTTTAGAGAGCTTTCCAAAAGGTATCTTTTTTTCTAAAGGTGGCCCCCATGGTTTTAGAAAAAGAGTAATTACACACGCTAAGGACCATGGACATTTAGTGGTGGAGTTAGATGAAGAAGGCTTATTAATTCAAAAAAAATCATATTTAATGGATCGTATGAGAAGGGATACTCTTTTACATGTTTCCAAGGAATTTTGTTGGGGAAGCCATCAAAAAAGGTCCATTACAAGTGCAAATCCAGATCTTACGAATCGCTGTCATGAGGTAGGTAACCCAAGATTTGATTTATTACAGCCCAAATATCGGACGATCTATGAGGAAGAGGCTCAATCGATAAAGGATCAATACGGGAACTTTATTCTTGTTAATACAAGATTTTCTCAATATAATACAGCAAAGGGAAAGAAGGAAAATACGTATTATCAATTTATTAAGCAATTATATAATAGATTCCTAGATTTAGTCGAAGAGTTATGTAAAAAATTCCCACAGTACACCATAGTTATACGACCACATCCTGGCGAAGACTTTAACTCCTATCGAAAATACTTCTCTGGCTATAAAAATGTCCATGTTGTCCATGAGGGAAGTATTATAAAATGGTTAATGGCTGCTCAAGTAATTATTCATAATGGATGTACCTCTGGTATAGAAGCATTCCTTTTAAATAAACCGCTTATTTCTTTTATCCCATTTGCCACAAAAGAATTAGACCTCCCCAATCAATTAGGGAGGAAAGCAAAAAGTTATAAAGAAGTTATTTCTATACTAGAAAACATTTTTTCCTCTCAGTCGATACTAACTTCAGAAGAGAAAGAGCAGCAGCGTAGGTTGTTGTCCAACTTTTATAAATGGGATGATAATAGCTATTCTTATACCTCAATTTTACAATATTGTAGAGATCTTCAACTACCATCACATGTTACACCGAAAAATTCGAAACGGCTCTCGTTGAATAGAAAACATAGAAAACGAAAATTCACTCTTACAGGAGAAGAGATTTCAGATTTTTTTTCGAGGCTAGATCAAATTGAAGGCAATTCTACATCCTATCAAATAGTACCAATAGCTGCTAATTTATATAAACTTAGTCTTAAGTAGTTCAGTGAGGGATGAACAATCCCCCACTGATAAATACCTCTATTTTAAACAACATCCTCCACGACGTCTAATAATTGCTTTTTTCTTAACAGAGGATGAAATAACAATTGGTTCATTGGAATTGGAATTGGAATTCTCGGAGTTATTTTGTCTATTTTTACCTGACTTATCCTTTGCCTTCATGAAAACAGCTCCTTCATACTTTATATTTCATTATAGTAAATTGAGTTAAATTTGGAATGGGCAAATTCACAATAACTAGAAAAAAAGGCAATGGACATCTAGTGAGATTAGCCCATGTAGTTATTACGTAAGCAAATATTGCTAGAATAATTTAATGCTATTACTGGGTGGAATGTACTTTTGTTTTACTGGTTGGATGTGAGAAGGCTTCCATTCATGATGATTTTTCTCAGATGGATTTGTTCTGTGTAAGGAATGAAGCATCGTTTGAATTTGGCGATACTCAGATTGATTATTCTTAGGAGCTATTAGATCCGGCTCGTCTATTGATCTTAGGTTCTGTATTCGTTCATTATGCTGATCCAAATCCTTTTTTAGTTCGGTAATTTGGTTATCCGTTTTGTTCATGCTGGAGTTTACTTTGTTTAATAGCTCCTCCACCCGTAGATCTTCTATGTCCTTCTTAATTAATTCAACCTCTTGTTTTAATTGCGTGATCGATTGCTGAAGAGTGCTGATAGGATCGGTTATTCTTTCATCACTTACATTCTCTTCATTCATTTCGAATCTCCTTTCAATGATTATCCTTCCATGTTACTTATTCTATCGTATGGTTGATTGCCCAAATCGTGATTAGTCTTAACCTAATGAGTAAAATCTAGCGAGTGTATGAACCAATTAATCCATTACATCATAGGCTATAAGTGAAAATTCTCTAATCTCTTTCTCTTCCAATGAAAAGAAGAGCGATCAATCTTTTTAGGAGGTGTATATTTTGAATTGTTATCAAGTCGACGGAGAGCAAGAAATTCTTTGTATTAATACGAAAAAAGTTTACGACTGGATTTTAAATGAAGCAGAATTTGATTTAACTTTAAACAATCTAGATTTACCTGTAAATCCAGTTACAGGTATACAATTAGAATGTGATGATATAGACCTTAATAGCGTTAGTTGTACGGTTACACCAACAGAAACAGATCCCATTACAATATTAGGCAGAGAGAACCAACTCGTTTTTATAGATGGTGAGGAAGTAGTTCTCCAAATCGTCAATATTCGCAAAAATTTTGAGGTAACGGTATTTGTGAACTTAATCGCTGCATTAGGTGGTGCTACAGTAGAAGTCGGTTCCGTTGAATTTTCTCGCTGTGAACAAGTAATTATGTGTGCTCCCGATGGAACGGATATTGACGTAATCAATGTAGACTTAGACTGTTTTGTTTGTACTACTAGTTGTGACCCTGGCACAACGACAGAGGTGGATGAGCTAGATGTGACTGTCAATGTTCGTTTATGCCAGAGCATTCAATCAACATTTGATGTAACACTGGAAATTGAAGCGGCTTTCTGTCAACCAAGAGACATTTTACCATTCCCGCCATGTCCAGCTCCAACCATTCCATTACAATGCCCTGTTGTGTTCCCCAATAATAATGTTATAGAAAAAAAGCATGAGATGAAGGAGGATTTTCATCCACCTGAACTAAATGACTTTCAGGAGCTAATGGAAAATCATCACACAGCAATTCATGATGCAAGCATGGATACAAATGAAATGAAAGATAATGAATAAAGGGAGGATAATACCCTCTCTTTATTTTTTTTGGAAGCTTAAGATTAGCTTATGAAAAACAAAAAAAGTGGAATAGGTCGATATAAGAGAACCTGTTAAAATACATAAATTGCTCAAAAGCTTAAGGATTAAAAAATGGGTTGAAAATATAGGCCATGCTCTTTAACTAATAAGCTCCCCTTTAATATATATATTAGAGTACACAAGATAAGGAAGGCTCAAGAAATGGAAGGAGCATGGGTGAAGATAACTAAATCAGAGTTAACCGTCCGCAAGACCACCACTTCAGGATGTGAAAGTAACGCGGTCCGACCGGATATTAGTCACTAAACATTCTGTTAAGTTTCGTTAATGAATAACCCTCCATGATGGTAGTCTCGCTTTATCACAAACGGATATTAACTTGGTAAATTGAAAATGGCTTCAACAGAAAGACAAGAGGCCTTATGGATGAAAGGTACGGGGAATAATTTGCAATGAAAGAGGGAGATGTTGTGTATTTTGAAAATAAAAGAATTTTAATCATTGGAGGTACTGGGACTATAGGTACAAGCCTTGTAGGATACCTATTAAAAGAAAATCCACAAATTATAAAAATATTGAGTCGTGATGAATATAAGCAACACATGATGAAGGAAGCTTTTGATTATCATGAGAAATTACATTTTATTATCGGAGATGCACGTGAGTATGACAGTTTAATCGAAGCAATGGATAGGATAGATTATGTCATACATGTTGCGGCAATGAAGAGAGTAGAAGTCTGTGAAAGTAATCCATTTGAGGCAGTAAGAACGAATGTGATGGGAACGTATAACGTGATGAAAGCAGCAACTCAACAACATGTCAAAAAGGTTGTGTTTACAAGCTCAGACAAAGCGATATCACCAACCAATGCTTATGGAGCAACAAAGCTTCTAGCGGAAAGAATGATAGCAGCTACTGAAAAAAATAAAGAATCGTCTACTATTTTTGCTAGTGTTCGTTTCGGCAATGTTATGGGCTCAAGAGGATCAGTCATTCCATTATTCATTGAACAGATTAAAAACAACCAAAGAATCAATGTGACAAATAAGAACATGACGAGGTTTATGATGACACTGGAGCAAGCTACAGAATTAACCTTAAAAGCTTTAAGAGAAGCGCAAGGTGGAGAAGTATTTGTCTTGAAAATGCCTGTCATTCAATTAGGGCTGCTAGCGGAGGTTTTAATCGAAGAGATAGCAAAACAAAATAGATTAAGAGAAGATGGTATAGAAGTAAAGGTTACAGGACTTCGAACTGGTGAGAAGATGTATGAAGAATTAATGACAATGGATGAATCCAAAACAGCATTAGAGTTACAAGATATGTACATCATTCCAAGTCTATCGAATAACAACAAGGCGTACGAAGGGGCAAAGAAAGCTGATATACGAACCTACAGCTCGTCTAGTCAAAAAGCCTTAGATCGAGAAGGATTACGGGCATTATTAAAGAAAGCTGGATTCATTTAATTAAGAGGAAGAGGAGAAGGTTCCAATGGATAGTTTTTTGCAAAATTATTGGTCTGTTTATCTTGATTATCTTCAAGACTTTGAAAGTTTAGAATATTTAGGATTTTCTTTACCATTTTTGTGTCATTTACCAAGCTACCTTCTACCAAAACCATCTTTATTAACACAAATCGAAAAAATGGATCGCAAACATTTAAGAAATCATGTCCAAAACCAAAAAGAAATACAAACCGTTTTTAATCAATTTGTTGCTACACATACCAAACCAAAAAGAAGAGTAGAAAATGGAAAGGTTGTCTTACATGTAGATAAATTACTACGCTTTCCACCATCAACAATGCAAAGTCATTTCGATCGTAAGAAAACGATTCTATTAATTAATAGCAATGGGCCAAAACAAAAACAAGTAAAGCCAAGTCTAAAAACACAATCACCACGAACATACCGCGCAAAAACGGAAGGGAAGGCTATTCCGCTAACGAACACGGTCAGGGTTAGCAAATCAAAACTAAAGGGAAAATCCAGATCGAATTATCGTGTAACTCAAAATATGCTCACCTATTATCTGCAAAACTACACAGGAGAGGTCGAGAGTGCTATTAAAGAAGTTCAACAAAAAGCGAGACAAATATTAGCAGGATTTAAAAATCATCCTATTTATAGCGATCCAGCCTTCCAAAAATGGTTATTAAACAATATTTTAGTAGTTATTAGACAAATATCTGCTGCCGTTGGTTTTCTAAAGAGAGTACCTGTCTCATGCTTAGTTGTGTCTACGACCCATAGTTATGTAAGTCGAATTCTTTCTATTGTAGCTGCTGAAAAAGGAATACCATCCATTTGTATGCAGCATGGAATCATTTCAAGTGAACTTGGTTATATACCAAAAATAGCGACAGTCGATGCTGTTTATGGCAATTATGAGAAAGAATTCTATCTGAATTTAGGAGCACCCAAAGGCTCTGTAGAGGTTATTGGTCACCCGAGATTTGATGAAAGATTTAATACAAAAGTCGTAAGGAGAGCAACT
>JACYYJ010134832.1_pt1 | contig 16981 bp, 17 predicted proteins | sample 8236861 | NCBI WGS metagenome assembly JACYYJ01 (sample SAMN14103086, study PRJNA606662) | landfill metagenome | isolation source: landfill solid waste | place: India:New Delhi, Okhla landfill site | collected 2017-11-05
TTCGAGAGCTACCTCGACAAGGCGTGCGCGGACTGCACGGTCTCGTACCAGGAGGCCGCCGCCGCCGACATCGGCAAGCTCGCGCAGAAGGTCACCGCGCACGTCCAGCGCAACCCCGACACCACCCACGTCGTCTGCAGCTTCGGCGACCTCTGCCAGGGCGTCGGCCAGGCGCTGAAGACCGCCGGTCGCGACGACATCAAGATCTACACCCAGGATCCCGGCGCGACGAACTTCCAGAACATCGCGAGCGGCACCGAGTGGGGCGCGACCCCGCTGGCGATCGGCCAGACCGGCTGGCAGATCATCGACCTGGCGCAGCGGATCTTCAACGGCGGCGACGTCGCCGGCACCCGCTTGGCGCCGATGCAGGCCGTCACCGAGATCTCCGATCCGAAGTCGCCGCTGATCGGCGCGGTCCCCGATTACAAGGACCAGTACAAGGCGCTCTGGAAGCTGGAGGGCTAGGTCATGACTGCCGTGACCCAGGAGGCGGTGGCCGCCGTCCGCATCGAGGGCCTGTCGAAGACGTTCCCCGGCCAGCGCGCGCTCGACGACGTCTCGATCGAGATCCGCCGCGGCGAGATCCACGCGCTCGTCGGCCAGAACGGTTGCGGCAAGTCGACGCTGATCAAGTCGCTGTCGGGCTTCCACAAGCCCGACGAGGGCGTCCAGGCCTGGCTCGGCGGCGAGGCCGTCGAGCTCGGCAACCTGTCCGACGAGCAGCTCGGGCGGATGCGCTTCATCCACCAGGACCTGGCGCTCGTGCCGACGCTGACCGTTCAGGAGAACCTGCACCTGGCGGGCGTCGGCCGCGGCGTGCTCGCGCCGCTCGACCAGCGCGGCGAGCGCGACGCCGTCCGCGAGCTGCTGGCGACCTTCGACCTGGAGATCGACCCCAAGGCCGTGGTCGGCGAGCTGCCGCCGTTCGAGAAGGCGGCGGTGGCGATCGTCCGGGCGCTCGGGTCGGTCGACGACGGCGTGCTGCTGCTCGTCCTCGACGAGCCGACCGCGTCGCTCGGCGCCGCCGAGTCGGAGCAGCTGTTCAAGACGCTGCGGCGGATCAACGAGACCGGCGTGGCGATCCTCTACGTCTCGCACTTCCTCGGCGAGGTGCTGGAGATCGCCGACCGGATCAGCGTGCTGCGCGACGGCCGCAACGTCTGCGTGCTGGAAGCCGGCGACACCACCGAGCAGCAGCTGATCGGCCGGATCGTCGGAGCCGACGTGACCCAGGCCGCGCCGCCCACGCCGCCGAGCGGCGCCGACGCGCCGCTGCTCGAGGTCGCCGGCCTGCACGCCGTCGGCCTGGCCGACGCGTCGCTGCAGGTCCGCGCCGGCGAGGTCGTCGGCCTGACCGGGCTGCAGGGATCGGGCTACGAGCGGCTGGCCGAGTGCCTGGCCGGGGCGTTCCCGTTCGACGCGGGCACGGTCACCGTCTGCGGCACGCCGTTCGCCAAGCTGGACCCGGCGACCGCGGTCGCGGCGGGGATGGCCGCGATGCCGGCCGACCGGCGCGGGCTCGGGCTGATCCCGACGTTCACGATCACCGAGAACCTGACCCTGCCGGACGTCCAGCGGAACTTCTCGCGCGGGCGGATCGACCGCCGCGCCGAGGACCGCGAGGTCCGCCACTGGCTCGACGTCTGCGGCGTGGTGCCGCCCGATCCGAGCAAGCGGATCGACGAGCTCAGCGGCGGCAACGCGCAGAAGGTGATGCTCGCCAAGGCGCTGCGGCTGAACCCGCAGGTGCTGGTGCTCGCCGAGCCCACCCAGGCGGTCGACATCGGCGCGGCCGCGTCGATCCGCCGCCTGATCACCGAGCTCGCCGAGCGCGGCCACGCGATCGTCGTCGCGTCGTCGGACCCGGAGGAGCTGGAGGAGCTGTGTCACCGCGTGCTGGTGACACGGAACGGTCGCTTCGTCAGCGAGTTGCGCGGCGAGGAGATCACCGAGGACCGAATCGTGTTCGAGTGTCAGTTCGAAGGAGTAGAGGGATGAGCAACGGGAGCGGCACCGCGGTAGGTGCCCCCAACGACGGGGCCGGCGGCTTCCTGGCGCGGGTGCGCCCGGCGCTGGCGCCCCGCAAGATCAGCGGCGTCTACCTGTGGATCGCGCTGATCATCTTCTACTCGCTGGCGACGTCCACGTTCTTCAGCGGGACGACGGCGCGGACGATCGCGACCGAGCAGGCGATCACCGCGATCGTCGCGATGGGCCTGACGATCGCGCTGGCCGCGGGCGTCTTCGACCTGTCGATCGCCGGCACGATGGGCCTGGCGAACATCGTCGTCGCCAAGCTGATGGCCGACGGCGGGCTGCCGCCGATCGTCGCGATCCTGCTGACCCTGCTGGTCGGCGCGCTGATCGGCGTGGTCAACGGCCTGCTGGTGGTCAAGGCCCGGATCGACCCGTTCATCGCCACGCTCGGTACCAACTCGATACTGCTCGCGGCGATCTTCGTCGTCTCCAACAACCAGAACGTGCTCGGCATCCCGTCCGGGTTCCAGAAGATCGCCAGCAACCAGATCCTCGGGATCCCGCTGCCGGTGTTCTACGTGCTCGGGCTGGCGCTGCTGCTCTGGTACGTGCTGGCCTGCACCCCGCTCGGGCGCCGGTTGTACGCGACCGGCGGCGGCCGTGACGTCGCCCGCTTGGCCGGCGTGCCGACCACCCGCTACATCATCGGGGCGTTCATGGCGTCGGCCGTGATCGCGTCGGCGGCGGGCGTGCTCGTCGTCGCCACGATCGGCACCGGCTCGACCGAGGTCGGCGCGTCGTACCTGCTGCCGGCGTTCGCGGCGGGCTTCCTCGGAGCGACCCAGTTCCGACCCGGCCGGTTCAACATCTGGGGCACCGTCCTCGCCGTGTACCTGCTGGCGACCGGCGTCAAGGGCCTGGTGTTGATGGGCGCCGACGTCTGGGTACCGGACCTGTTCAACGGCCTCGCGCTGATCGTCGCGGTCGGCCTGTCGGGGATCCAGCGCCGCGCCAAGGTCAAGCCGGCGGAGGTCGTCGATCACGACGCACCCGGCGGCCCGAAGCAGCCGAACAACCCGACCGATACCCCGGAGGTGGCCCGGTGAGCAGCGACGACCTGGCCCGGCGCCTGCAGGCGCTCGAGGACCGCGAGCAGATCCGCGACCAGCTGGTCAGCTACGGCCTGGCGCTCGACGCGCACGACTGGGACCGCCTGCGGACGGTCTTCGCGCCCGACGCGGTCGCCGACTACGGCGAGCTCGAGGGGCGCAACGAGGGCATCGACGAGATCATCGCCGCCTGCCACCGGGCCCTGGTCGGCCTGGACGGCAGCCAGCACCTGATCGCCAACCTCGACGTCCGCGTCGACGGCGACAGCGCGACGGCCACCAGCTACCTGCAGGCGCAGCACTACCTGGTCAGCGCCAGCGGCGTGAACACGTTCGTCGTCGGCGGGACCTACCGCGACGAGCTGATCCGGACCCCCGAGGGCTGGCGGATCCGGTTCCGCTCGCTGACGCCGACCTGGACCGACGGCAACGCGGCGATCTTCACCGAGGCGTACGCGCGCCTGGTCGCGCGCGGAGAGGAGAAGCCCGCATGATCAAGGTCTACGCGCTGCTGCCCAAGCGGCCCGACATCACCGCCGAGCGGTTCCACGAGCACTGGTCGACGATCCACCGCGAGCACGCGCTGCGGATCGGCAGCCTGCGCCGCTACGTCCAGGCCCACCGGATCCACGAGGACCTGGACGGGATCGCGACGTCGCCGTACGAGGGCGTGCCCGAGGTCTGGTACGACAGCCGCGAGGCGGCAGTCGCCCAGGGCGAGGATCCCAACTACACCGAGTACGCGCAGCAGGACGAGCCGAACTTCGTCGACATGACGGGGATCGCCTGGGTCCACACCGACGAGCGGCTGCTGCGCGACGACCTGCCGCTGGAGCAGGACACCGACGTCGCCAAGCTGCTGCTCTTCGTCCGACGCGCCGAGGGCACGACGCCCGAGGCGTTCGCCGACCGCTGGCCGGCGGTCGCCGCCGACCTGGCGGCCGGGACCGGGGTGCGGCGGGCAGCGATGGCCACCACGCTGGCGGCACAGCATGCCGAGGGCGAGCCGACCTACGACGGGGTGCTGGAGCTGTGGTGGCCCGACCTGGACGCCCTGCGCGCCGGCTGGGCCGCGCACGGGACGGCGCTGCTGGACGGGCTCGCCGCGGTCGCCGACGTCACCGCCAGCCGCGCGCACGTCGCGTACGAGCTGCGGGTGATCTGGCCGGGGCCGGCGCGTCCCGAACTTCCGTAAGTACACGAATCGAAGAGGAGCACACCATGGGCAAGTTGGACGGCAAGGTCGCATTCATCACCGGTGGCGCGCGCGGGCAGGGCGCGTCGCACGCCAAGTACCTGGCCCGCGAGGGCGCGAAGATCGTCGTCGTCGACATCCTCGACGCGATCCCGGACTTCTACCCGACCGCCACCCAGGACGAGCTGGACGCGACCGTCCAGGAGATCAAGGACATCGGCTCCGACGCGATCGGACTGAAGGTCGACGTCCGCAGCTACGAGCAGATGAAGGCCGCCTTCGACACGGCGATCGAGACGTTCGGCCGGGTCGACATCCTCTGCAACAACGCCGGGATGATCCGCGTCGACGCGATCGACGAGATGACCGACCACTCGCTCGACGTCGTCGTCGACATCTGCCTGAAGGGCGTCTTCAACGGCGTCCGCGTCGTGGCGGCGCACATGAAGGAGCGCGGCAGCGGCAGCATCATCAACACCTCGTCGGCCGGCGGCATCAAGGCGCTGCCGTACGTGTCGCACTACGCGGCGGCCAAGGGCGGCGTCGTGCTGGCCACCAAGAGCTGGGCCAACGAGCTCTCGGAGTGGAACATCAACGTCAACGCCGTCGCGCCGGGCACGATCCTGTCGGGCATGATCACCGGCCTCGCCGGTCAGGCCGGCCAGGACCCGGACGAGGCGTTCAAGGACTACAACGCCAACACCCTGTTCGCCGGCAACGAGCCCGGCGACAAGGGCCGCGTCGAGGTCGACGACATCTCCAAGGTCGTGCTGTTCCTGGCGACCGACGACGCCCGCACGATCACCGGTCAGACGATCGCGATCGACGCGGGCTGGACCGCGTCGTAGCCGTTCGACGTCGGCCGCCGGCCGCCTCCGCGGCAGCCGGCGACCGACGTCGTGGTAGCGGCAGGCGCAGCCGCGTCCTGTCGATCAGACCGGTACCGAGAGAAGGACCCTTCACATGAGCACCACCGAAAGTCCGGCTCCGGCCCCCGCAGCGGCGCGGCGGCTGACCGGCATCATCGACAGCGACATCCACCCGAACTTCCAGAACGGGCTGCAGGACCTGCACAGCTACATGCCGCAGAGCTGGCAGAAGAAGCTGGGCATCGGCGGGGGCGCCGACTGGTCGAGCCGGTTCGCGGCGTCGTCCTACGTCCTGCCGCTGGACTACCTGTACATCAACTCGGCCGGCGCGTACCGCGACGACGCGATCCACGAGGGCCAGGCGCCGGCGACCGACGCGGTCTTCACGGCCAAGCAGCTGTTCGACGGGCACGGGATCGACAAGGGCCTGCTGATCGCCGGGCACCTGTTCGGGATCGGCGCGTTCCCCGACCCGCGGGTCGCGGCGACCGTCGCGTCCGCCTACAACGAGTGGATGTGCGAGCGCTGGCTGCAGGTCGACCCGCGCTACCGCGGCGCCCTGGTCGTCGCTCCGCAGGACCCCGAGGCTGCGGTCGCCGAGATCGAGCGGATGCAGGGCCGGCCGGGGATCATGGCGATCTTCCTGCCGCTCCACGACATCCTCCACGGCGAGAAGCACTACTACCCGATCTACGAGGCGGCGCAGAAGTACGCGCTGCCGATCGTCGTCCACCCGTCGGGGACCGAGAACGTCTTCGCCCGCGCCCCGCGGATGGCCGGCACGCCGACGTACTACATCGAGTGGCACACGGCGCTCAGCCAGATCCACCAGTCGAACGTGCTGAGCCTGGTCTGCCACGGCGTCTTCGAGCGGTTCCCCGAGCTGAAGTACGTGATCGCCGAGGGCGGGTTCGCCTGGGCCGCGGAGATCATGTGGAAGCTCGACCGCGACCGCAAGGGCCTCGGCGACGAGGTGCCGTGGCTGAAGCTCGCGCCCAGCGAGTACATCCGCCGGAACATCCGGTTCACCACGCAGCCGATGATCGAGCCGGCCAAGAAGGAGCACCTGCCGGTGCTGCTCGACATGGTCTGCGCCGAGGAGACGCTGATCTTCAGCAGCGACTACCCGCACTGGGACTTCGACGACCCGCGCCGCGCGCTGGCCGGCGTGCCGAAGGACCTGTTGCAGAAGATCTGCGTGGACAATCCGACCACGCTCTACGGCGACCGCCTCTAAGGGGAGAGAACGATGGCCACCAGGACCAGCAACGCCACGCGCCACGTCGTCGCCCCGCTCGACGAGTTCCCCGACGGCGAGACCCGGATCGTCGAGGTCAAGGGCCGCTCGATCGGCGTGATCCACGACAACGGCGCGTTCTACGCGTTGCGCAACGTCTGCCCGCACCACGGCGCGCCGCTCTGCGCCGGCCGGGTCCAGGGCTTCATGCGGCCGTCCGAGCCGCACGTCTACGACTACAGCGGCGACGACGCCGACGACCGCGTCGTGCTCTGCCCGTGGCACGGCTACAAGTTCCGCCTGAAGGACGGCCGCTCGGTGACCGAGCCGGAGACGTCGCGCGTGCGGACCTACGAGGTCGCCGTCGAGGGCGACGAGGTCGTGCTGTACGTCTGACCAGGCGCCGGCTCGATCGGCTCGATCGGCTCGACCCCGGCCCGCAGCGCGAGTACGACGCCGATCGCCGGGACCGCGGCGATCGCGACCACCGCGCCGTTCAGCCCGAGCGGCGTCGAGAGCCCGGCGACCGCCGCGGAGCCGAACGCGCCGCCGATCAGCGCCGTCAGCTGGAAGATCCCCGTCGCCACGCTGCGGACCTCGGGGGCGACGGCCATCGGCACGTGCGACAGCAGCGCGCCCTGGCTGGCGATGAACCCGGTCAGGACGAACGACAGGCCGACGGTGGTCAGCACCGGCGCGCCGTCGGCGAGCCCTGCGATCACCATCCCGGTCGCGCCCGACGCCGCCAGCACCGCCGCGACCCGGAACGGGTCGAGCCGCAGCACGAGCCGGCCGACCACCCGCGCGCTGATCGCGCCGATCGTCGCCGCCGGGAAGAGCACCAGCCCGACGGTGGTGGCGCTCCAGTCGTGGGCCTGCAACAGCAGCAGCGGCGCGGCGAACAGCAGCGCGACGTAGGCGCTGTAGGTCGTCATCGCGGCCAGCGCGCCGAGCACGTAGCGGCGCGAGCCGATCACCGCTTGCGGCAGGAACCCGTCCGGGACGAGCCGGACGCGCCGCGCGAGCAGCACGCTGGCGATCCCGACGACGACGACCAGGCCGCCGATCAGCGCGGGCGGCAGCGAGATGCTCGGCGTCTCGAGCAGCAGCACGAGCGCGGACGCCCAGACGCTCAGCAGCGCGGCGCCGATCACGTCGACCCGCTGGCCGCCCGCGGCGGCCGGCGGCGCCAGGCGGAAGACCCACGGCGCGGTCAGCACCGAGAGCACCGGCAGGACGACGGCGACCCGCCAGCTGATCAGGTCGGTGACCGCCCCGCCGATCAGCGCGCCCGCGCCGGACACGATGCCGATCATCGCGGTCACGGTCGCCAGCAGCCCGACCCGCGCCGCGCCGCTGAACCGCAGCCCGGTGATCGCGAAGACCGCGACCGGGACGCCGCCGGCGCCGAAGCCCTGGATCAGCCGGCCGGCGGTCAGCATCGCCAGCGAATTCGCGGCGGCGGTCAGCAGCGAGCCCAGCACCAGCAGCACCAGCGCGATCCGCAGCACCGTGCGGACCCCGTGGGTGTCGCCGAGCCGGCCGAGCGCGGCCAGCGAGATCGCGTGGGCGAGCACGTAGCCGGCGAGCGCCCAGACCGCCTCGGCCTCGCTCAGCCCGAGCCCGCTGGACATCGCGCCCATCGAGACCGACACCGCGGTGATCCCGAGCGACGCGGGGACGAGGAACACGCCGAGCAGCAGGCCGGCCGCCGTCGGTCGCTGCTCGGGGGCGTCGAAGAACGCGCGCCGGCGGGCGGCGCTCATCGACCGGCGGTCCCGCCCGCGGTCCCGTCCGGACCGGGCAGCGGGTCAACCGCGTCGGGGTTGCGGGCGCCCGCGGCGACCGAGGCGACCGCGAACGTCAGGCCCAGGTCGTCGGCGACCCGCTCGACCGGGGACAGCGCCGGGCGTCGTGCCGCTCCGGATCCCCGGCGGGCACGTCGACGCGGTAGACGGACGGCGCACCGAAGTCGCCGACCCGCACCGTCGACACGCGCTCGTCGGCGATCAGGGCCGTGGCGATCTCGTGCGGCGTCGTGGCGTCGGTCGCCGGATCGAAGACCACCGTCACGGTGGCGACGACGACCGCCTCGTCCCCGGGGTACATCGTCCGCGCCCGCGCCTCAGAGCTTGGACGACTCGCCGCCGTCGGCGACCAGCACCGACCCGGTCACGAAGTCCGACGCGGTCGAGGACAGCAGGCAGACCAGCGGCCCGATCTCGTCGGGGTCGCCCATCCGGCCGGCCGGGATCTTGCGCAGGCGGCGCCGGAGGATCTCCGGATCCTCGACGACCGCGGACTGCGCATCGGTCTCGTATGCCCCCGGAGCGATCGCGTTGACCTGGATCCCCTTGCCCGCCCACTCGCCGGCCAGCGCCTTGGTCATCTGCAGGATCGCGCCCTTCGACGACGAGTACGCGACCAGCGTCGGCTTGCCGAGGATCCCGGACGTCGACGCGATGTTGATCACCTTGCCGGAGCCCTGGGCCAGGAAGTGCTCGCCGGCGGCCCGCGCCAGCGTCACGGGGGCGAAGACGTTGACCGCGAAGACCTCGTCCCAGACGTCGTCGCCGAGGTCGGTGAACCGGCCCGCCGGGGCGATCCCGGCGTTGTTGACGACGACGTCGATCCGGCCGAACGCCTCGATCGCCTTGGCCGGCAGCGCGGCGACCTGCGCGCGGTCCTTCATGTCGCAGGTGACGGCGACGACGGCTCCCTCCGGGCTCTCGGCGACGAGGCTCTCGAGCGCGTCGGTGGTGCGGGCGACGGCCAGCACCCGGGCGCCCTCGGCGGCGAGCGCCGTGACGGCCGAGCGGCCCAGTCCGCGGCTGGCGCCGGTGACGATCGCGACGCGACCTTCGAGCTGCAGATCCATGACTCAGTCCTCCTTCAGGACGTCGGCGACGAGCTCGCGCGAGATGCCCAGGCGGAGCACCTGCGAGCCGCCCTCGTAGATCCGCATCGGCCGGGCCTGGCGGGTCAGCAACTCGATCTTGGAGTCCTTGATCAGGCCCCAGCGGCCCATGATCTGGACCGCGCGGTCGACGATCCGACCGGCGCTCTCGCTGGCGAACAGCTTGGCGGCGGACGAGTGGTGCAGGGCGGCGGCGGGATCCTGGCGGGCGCGCGACGCGGCGGCGTAGGTCAGGAGCCGCGCGGCCTCGAGCTCGGTCCACGAGTCGGCGAGCATCTCGGCGATCGCGCCCTGCCGGGCCAGCGGCTTGCCGAACTGGATCCGGTTGCCCGCGTGACGCGCGGCCTCGCGCAGCGCGGCCTCGGCCAGGCCGAGCGACGCGCCGGCGACCGACACGCGGAAGATCGCCAGGGTGGCGAGCGCCAGGTCGAAGCCCTTGCCGCGGACCCCGACGATGTCGTCGGCCGCGATCCGGACGTTCTCGAACTTCAGGTCGGCGAGCACGTGCGGCGCCGCGATCTCGGGCGTCGGCGGGAAGCTCAGGCCCGCCGCGTCGCCGCGGACGAAGACCATCGTGTGACCGTCGCCGTCGCGGGCGAGCACGTTGTAGAAGCCGGCCGCGCCGCCGTTGGAGATGAACGCCTTCTCGCCGTTCAGCACGAAGCCGTCGCCGTCGGGGACGATCTCGGTGGTGATGTTCTTCAGGTCCGACCCGGCGACCGGCTCGGTCAGGCCGATCGCGGCCAGCACTTCGCCGGTGGCGACCTTCGGCAGCCACTCCTGCTGGTACGCGGGCTGGCCGCCGCGGGCCAGCGCGTAGCTGCCGATCCCCTGCAGCGCGAACAGCGAGTCGGCGTGCGACGAGGTCGCCATCAGCACCTCGCGGACCAGCGCGATCGCCAGCGGATCCAGCTGCTCGTAGCGGCCGCCGAACGCCTTCGGCACCAGCAGCTCGAACAGCTTGCTGTCGCGCAGGATCCGCAGCACGTCGTCGTGGACGACGCTCATCGCGTCGGCCTCGAGCGCGAACGGCTCGACCTGGGCGGCGACCGCGCGGGCCTCGTCCTGCAGCGCGCGGTAGTGGGGGGAGAGCTCGAAGTCCGTCATCGGTCAGATCCGTTCGATCAGGGTTGCCGTGCCGAGGCCGCCGCCGCAGCACATCGTGACCAGGCCGTAGCGCCCGTCGAGGTCCTCCAGCTCGTGCAGCAGGGTGGTCATCAGTCGCGCGCCGGTGGCGCCGAGCGGGTGGCCGAGGGCGATCGCGCCGCCGCGCGGGTTGACGCGCTCGGGGTCCGGGCCGAGCTCCTGCATCCAGGCGAGGCCGACCGAGGCGAACGCCTCGTTGATCTCGACGACGTCGATCTGGTCGATCGTCAGGCCGTTGCGCGCGAGGATCTTCTTCGTCGCCGGGATCGGACCGGTCAGCATCGTCACGGGATCGACGCCGAGCACGACCTGGTCGACGATCCGCGCGCGCGCCTGCAGGCCCAGCTCGTCGGCCTTCTCGCGGGTCATCAGCAGCAGCGCGGACGCACCGTCGGAGATCTGCGACGAGTTGCCGGCCGTCACGCGACCGTTCTCGGGGCGGAAGACCGTCTTCAGCCCGCCGAGGCTCTCCATGCTGGTGGTCGGACGGATCCCCTGGTCGGCGGTGATCGTGCCGTCGGCGGTCTCGATCGGCAGGATCTCGCGGCCGAAGGCACCGCTCTCGGTGGCGGCGTGGGCGCGCTCGTGGGATCGCAGCGCGAAGGCGTCCATCGCCTCGCGGGTGATCCCCCACTGGTCGGCGATCAGCTCGGCGCCCTCGCCCTGGGGGACGAGCGGCCAGCGGTCCAGCAGCTCCTGGGTCTGGCCGCTGCCGTAGTCGCGCTGGGTCGCGGCGGTGACCGGGAATCCGACCCGGCCCATGTGCTCGACGCCGCCGGCGACGACGACGTCGTCGATCCCCGCCGCGATCTGCAGGGCGGCGATGTGGATCGCCTGCTGGCCCGATCCGCAGCGGATGTCGACGGTGGTCGCCCCGGTCGTCTCGGGGAGGCCCTTCTGCAGCCAGGCGTTGCGGGTGATCCCCGCGGCCTGCTCGCCCACCTGGTACACGCAGCCGACGACGGCGTTGTCGACGAGCTTCGGGTCGATCCCGGCGCGGTCGAGCAGCCCGACGTAGGTCCGGCCGAGCAGGTCGGCGGGGTGGATGTCCCGGAAGACGCCCTTCTCCTTGTGGCCGCGGCCGACCGGGGTCCGGACGGCTTCGACGATCACGGTCTCGCGGCCCTGCAGGCTCATGCGTTCTCCTCGGTGGGGGTGGTGGGACGCGGCTCGGCGTCGAGGCCGAGCAGGCGGGCGAAGTTGCCGCCGAGGATCGCGTCGGTGTCGGCGTCGGACAGGCCGAGCGCGCGGATCGCCGCGATCTCGGCCGCCGGGTCGGCCATCGGCCAGTCGGTGGCGAAGACGACGCGCTCGGCGCCGTGGCGCTCGATCGCCGCCTTGACCTGCTTCGGGTCGAGCGTCGCGAGGCTCGGCACCCAGGACGTGTCGATGTGGACGTCGAGGCCGTGGACCTCGGCGACCGCCTCGTCCCACGCGTTGAAGCCGCCGAAGTGCGCGGCGATCACGTCGAGCTTCGGGAACGCCTTGTTGATCTCGCGGATCATCTTCGGCGTGGCCAGCGCGCCCCGCGGGTCACCCGGGAACTCCGGTCCGACGTGGAACAGCGCGGCGAACTCGCCCTCGAGCGCGGCGAGCACGTCCCACAGCTTGGGGTCGTCGAGCGCGTAGCCCTGGAACAGCGGATGGAGCTTGACGCCCTTGAGTCCGTTCTCACGCAGGCTGGTGACGTGCTCCTCGGGGGTGCGGCCGGGATGGACGCTGCCGAAGCCGATGAACCACTCGGGGTCGAGGCCGCCGACGAAGCGGTTGGCGGACTCGAGGCGCTCGGGGACGTCGGCGACGGCCAGGCAGACGCCCTTGTCGATCCCGGCGCGGCGGAACGTCTCGATCGCGGACGCCGTGGTGCCATCGCCGAACCGCTTGAGCCCCTCACTCGGAGACCCCAGCGCGATCTTGGCGATCTTGTCCGGCCAGACGTGCACGTGCCCGTCGATGATCATCGTGGTGGTCCCTCCCGCTCGCTTGCGCTTCGGGGCGAGCGAGAGCCCGCCGCCGTGTCGAGTATAAGGATTATATCGTCCCGTTCCGGGGGCGGAGGAAATCTCTTTGTTTCCCAACGGCCGCTCCTGATGCGAGACTTGGGAGCGATGGCGAGCACCTCAGCAAATCGGCCCCGCCCCCGCGGGCGTGACGGGCTACGTCCCCAGAAGACCGCGGCGCTGCTCGCGCAGCGGATCGTCGGGGAGATCACCGACGACGGACTCGAGCAGGGCGCGCCGTTGCCGCCCGAGAAGACGATGCTCGAGGAATACGGGGTCGCGCGCGGGACGCTGCGCGAGGCGCTGCGGTTCCTCGAGATCCAGGGCGTGATCACGATCAAGACCGGTCCCGGCGGCGGACCGGTCGTCAACCGTCCCGGATCGCGGCACCTGGCGAGCATCATCGCGATGATGCTCCAACTCGAGCAGGCGTCGTTCCGGGCGGTGCTCGAGGCCCGCGTGGTGCTCGAGCCCGAGCTCGCGCGGCGGGCGGCCGCGCGGGTCACCGACGAGCAGGCCGAGCAGCTGCACCAGTCGGTCGTGCGGATGCGCGAGCAGCTCGACGACGAGCACGCGTTCGTCGAGGAGAACGCGTTCTTCCACGAGCTGATCGCCGAGATCGCGGGCAATCCGGTCTTCACGATGGTGCTGGCCTCGCTGACCTGGATCTGCGACGGCACGCCGCTCGGCGTGCAGTACCCGGCGGCGTCGCGCGAGGCGGTCGTCAGCGAGCATCACCGGATCCAGCGGGCGATCGCCAGCCGCGACGCCGATCGGGCGGGCGCGGCGATGTCGGTCCACATGGGCGACTTCGCCGCGTACCTCGAGGCCCGCTACCCGAAGGTGCTCGACGCGCCGCTGCGCTGGGACCAGGTGGACATGTAGCTCGGCGGCGCCGCCGCTATCGGTGGGTCCACTCGGGGTCGCGCTTGTCGACGAAGGCGGCGAGGCCCTCGCGGGCGTCGTCCGACGCGAACGCCATCGCGAACGCCCGGCGCTCGCCGTCGATCCCGCCGCGCAGCGGGGTCTCGAACGCGGCGTCGATCGTCTCCTTGGCCAGCCGCTGGGCGACGGCGGGACGCCCGGCGATCTTCTGGGCGACCTTCAGCGCGGTCTCGCGCCACTCGTCGGCGCCCACGACGCGCGAGACGAGGCCCATCGCGGCGGCCTCCTGCGCGTCGAGTATCCGGCCGGTCAGCACCATGTCCATCGCCACCGCCTTGCCGATCGCGCGCGGCAGCATCTGGGTGCCGCCGGCGCCCGGGATCAGGCCGAGCTGGGTCTCGGGCAGGCCGAACCGCGACGTCTCGGACGCCACGATCACGTCCGAGATCATCGCCAGCTCGCAGCCGCCGCCGAGGCAGAAGCCCGAGACCGCGGCGACCATCGGGGTGCGGATCCGCCGGACGGCCTCCCACAGCAGCGCGCGGTCGCCGTCGTAGATCTCGGTCGCGGTACGCTCGCGCAGCGCGCGGACGTCGGCGCCGGCGGCGAAGACCTTGTCACCGCCCTGGACGACGATCGCCCGGATCGCGGGGTCGCGGTCGGCGGCCTCGAGCTGCTGGACGAGCGCGCCCAGCACCGGGTCGCTGAGCGCGTTGCGCTGGCTGAGGTTGTCGATCGTCAGGACGACGACGGCGTCGTGCTGCTCCCGAAGGACGGCGCTGCTGGTCACGGTTCTCTCCCTTGGGCGAGGCGACGGAATCCAGGATAATAATAGGACTCTACGGCCGTCCGTGGGACCCGGGCGGGGACCCAGGCGGTGCGCTCGGGCTCGGCGGCGGGACCGACCTGTCGAGGTTGTGCTCGCACTACGAGCACAACCGCAACAGGTCGCGTGCCGGCGACCGCGCCGACCTTTCGCGCGACGGGCGCGCGTCGCGTCGTAGAGTTCCCGCGATGCCGCGACCATCTTCCGGTCCACGGCGCCGGCTGCTCGCCGTCGCCGCGCTGCTCGCCGCCGCCCTCGCGGGGTGTGCCCAGGACTCCGCATCACGCTCGGCCGGGACGTTCACGCCGGTCACGCCCGAGACCCTGACGGTCGCGGTCGATCAGGTGCCGCGGCCCGGGTTCTGGCTCGGCACCGCGCAGGCGCCGACCGGCGGGTTCGAGCACGGGCTCGCCGTGGCGCTGGCGGACCGGCTCGGACTCGAGCGGGTGCGGGTGACGATCGTCCCGTTCGCACGGATCGTCGCCGGCGACCTCGGTGGCGCGGACGTCGCGATCTCCGACGTCTCGGCGACCGACGAGCGCGCCGAGGTCGTCGACTTCTCGATCCCCTACCTGCCGGCCGTGCCCGGAATCCTGACCGCGGCCGGTCGCGAGGTCCGCGACGTCCACGGCGCCCGCGCGCTGCGCTGGGCGGTCGAGCGCGGCACCACGCTCGAGACCGCGCTCGACCGGCGGATCCGCCCCGAAGGCGACGTCCTGCGCCGACCGACGCAGGACGCGGCGATCGCGACGCTGACGCGCGGCGCCGCCGAAGCGGTGCTGCTCGACCTGCCCGTCGCGCTCGCCTACGCCGCGGCGTCCGACGACGCGCTGGCGGTCGCCGCGCAGCTCCCCGGCGACGAGCACCTCGCGGTCGTGCTGCCGCAGGGCTCCGGCAACCTCACAGCCGTCGACTCGGCGCTCCGCGCGCTGCGCGCCGACGGCACCACGCGGGACCTCGCCCGGCGCTGGCTGGGCACCGATCTCCAGGACGCGCAGGTCGACGACGTCCTGGCCCTACGAACCACGGCGGGACGATGAGCACTCCGGTACTGGCAGGGATCCTCAGCCTGGAGGCGCCGTCCGGCCCACCGTGGGAGTTCCTGGTCGTCTTCGCGGTGCTGCTGCTCGGCCCGGTGCTGATGCAGCGCGCCGCGCTGCCGGGCCTGGTCGGCCTGCTGCTCGGCGGCTACGCGATCGGACCGCACGGGCTCGGCTGGATCGGCCCCGGCAACACCACGATCCCCGAGCTCGGGCAGCTCGGCCTGCTCTACCTGATGTTCGTCGCCGGGGTCGAGCTCGACCTCAACCTGCTCCGGCGGTTCCGCAACCGCGCGGTCGGCTTCGGCCTGCTGACGTTCACGTTCCCGATGGCCTTCGGCACGGCGGTCGGCGTCGCGCTCGGCTGGGACATCGCGGCGTCGCTGCTGCTCGGCTCGATGCTCGCGTCGCACACGCTGCTCGTCTACCCGATCGTCCGCAGCGGCGGGCTCGCGTCCAACCCGGCCGCGGCGAGCGTGGTCGGCGCCACGGTGCTCGCCGACACGATGGCGCTGGTCGTGCTGGCGGCGATCGCCGGGTCGTCCCAGGGCAGCGGATCGCTGGCCGAGCTGGCAGCGCAGATCGGGATCGGGCTGGTCGGCCTGGTCGCGTTCTGCTTCGTCGTGCTGCCGCGGGCCGCGCGCTGGGCGTTCGACGCGCTCGGCACCGAGCGGACGGTCCGCTATGTGGTCGCGCTGACCGCGCTGCTGTCGGCGGCGACGCTCGCCGAGGTCCTGCAGATCGAGGGGATCGTCGGCGCGTTCTTCGCGGGCCTCGCGCTCAACCGGCTGGTGCCCAACGAGGGACCGCTGATGGAGCGGATCGACTTCTTCGGCGGGGCGGTCTTCGTCCCGGTCTTCCTGGTCTCGGTCGGGCTGATCCTCGACCCGTCGGTGATGGTCGAGCCGGAGACGCTCGGACTCGCCGCGCTGCTGACCGTCGCCTGCCTCGGCGGCAAGGGCCTGGCGGCGCTGCTCGCGCGACCGATCCTCGGGTTCACCAAGGGCGAGGTCGCGCTGGCCTTCGCGCTCAGCGTCCCGCAGGCCGCGGCGACGCTGGCGACGGTGATGGTCGGCCTGCAGATCGGGCTGTTCAGCACCACGGTGGTCAACGCCACGCTGGTGCTGATCCTGGTCAGCGTGATCGTGTCGACGGTCGTCGCGACCCGCGCGGTCCGCGTCGTGCCGCCGACGAGCGGTCCGCGCGACGTCGGATCGCGGGTCGCGGTCGCCTTCCGCCGTCCCGAGGATGCGCGCGACGCGCTGCGGCGGGCGGCGGCCCTGGCGCTCGGTCAGGGCGGCGTGGTGCTGCCGGTGCTCGTCCGGCTGGAGTCCGACCGCGAGCCGGTCGAGGGGGTCGAGGCGGAGGTCCACCGGATCGCGCACGCCGCCGGGATCGACGGCGAGACGGTGACCGTCGTCGAGCGCTCGCTGCTGCACGGCGCGATCCACGCCGGGCTGGCGGCCGACGCGACGCTGGTGCTGATCGCGGGAACGGCCGACCACGACCCAGCGACGGTCGCGGCGCTGGCGGACGGCCGCGCGGTGCTGGCCGACGACGACGCGCTGGCCGTCGGCGCCCCGTCCGGCGACGCGCGGAGCGGGATGCTCGTGGTGGCACTCGCCGCCGACGACCCCGCGGAGCGGGACGCGGACACCGACGCCGAGCCGGTGCCCGCCTAGGCCGTGCCGCGAGCTGCGGATTTGGCCGGAGCGACCGGCCGAATCCGCATCACCCGCTGCCCGCCGCCGCCCCCGCCGCCGCCCCCGCCCCCCGG
>JACYYJ010079192.1_pt1 | contig 16969 bp, 13 predicted proteins | sample 8236861 | NCBI WGS metagenome assembly JACYYJ01 (sample SAMN14103086, study PRJNA606662) | landfill metagenome | isolation source: landfill solid waste | place: India:New Delhi, Okhla landfill site | collected 2017-11-05
CGACGGCCCGCCCTGCGGCCCGTTCTGGTGCGGACCGTTCGGTGGCGGTCCGTTTCCGACGGGGCCGTTCGGAACGGGCCCGTTCGGGTGCGGTTGCGGCATGGCTCCCGGCCGTCGAGGAGGCACGCGCTCCGAACGCGCGGGCCCGCCCCCACGCTCGGGCGGGTTGCCCGACTGTTCGTCCAACACGTGCCCTATCCGTCGATGGTCCGCTTCGTCGATTCAGGGTAGACGGATTCACGGCTGAACCTCAGCCGTGTTCCTCCCCCCGGGTCTTCACTCGACGGTATATCTGCCGGCCGGACAGGAAGACCAGGGCCGCGCCCGCCGTGGCGGTGAGCACGACCGTGACGACGCCGAACTCGGTCGACGTGAGCTCCATGCGGGCGGCGTGACCCAGCGTGGTCCCGGTGGGCGTGGTCAGTGACACGTTCACCATGAACCGGCCCGAGCGCAGGGTCTCGGCGGGGATGAACCGGCTCACGCGGCTGTTGGCGGCCAGCGGAGTGTCCTCGATCCTGGACGGCCGCAGTCCCGGGCTGTTGGTGAGTTTGATGCGCACGGTGACCGCCACCGGCAGGTCGTTGCTCAACGTCACCGGCAGCGGACTGGACCCCGACGCGAGCGACACCGGCTGCGACGGCGTGGTGACGCTGACGCGGCCGGTGAGCTGGCGTACCTGCCCGACGGCGGCTTCGGTGGCCTTGCGCTGGGCGCGGGTGTCGCGCCACGACGCCGAGGTGGCTCGGATCACGGCGTTGTGCAGCGGCCGGACGAGGTTCACCGGTTCGACCTGCCGGGTGGGGTCGACCGACATGGCGGCCTGGAAGTCGGCGAGCGTCGACTCGATGTCAGACAGGGTGGAGACCAGGTCGTCCGGCAGCGGGCGCGCCGACGTGTCGGCGGCCCGGCCCGCGACGGTGTCGCTCTGCGTCGCGCCGCCGGTGCCCGTCTCGAGCATCTCGGGTACCGGCACCGGGTGCACCAACTGCCTGCCGTGCAGCTCGGCCAGCGAGTCGAGCATCGCGGTGAGGTCGTCGCCGGTCACGTTCCAGTTGTGCGGTGGGGCCATCAGGACCGGTCCACCGCCCGCCTCGTCGGACAGTCCGCCGCGCAGGGCGACGGCCGCGACCGCGTTCTGCGTGGCGACCCGCGGCTGCCCGCTTCCGCCGCCGCGCGAGGTCGCGTGACCGAACCCGGCCGCCACGAGGGTGTCGTAGGTGACGACGTCGACGCCGGAGTCGCCCGCGGAGGTGTCGGAGGCACCGTCGGTGCTCGTGTGGCCCGGACCGGTGATGACGGTGGTCGCACCGGCGTCGGCGGCGGCGCTGAGCGCCGAGGGCGTCAGACGGCCGCCCGACCACACCACGCCGGGCATCGGGCCGAGGTTGAGGACGTCGAGGAACGTGGCTCCGTTGGTCACCGCCTCGCCGACCAGGTCCACGTCGGACTCGACCGTCGCGAGCGTCGCGAGGTCCGCGCCCGCGTACGGCGTCTCGATGACGCACTGACCCTGCACCAGGGTGCGCAGCTGGTCGAGCCACTGGCGTGCGCTCTCACTGCCCGTGCCCTCGACGGTGCCCGACGCGGTTCGGACCTGGTAGCCCCGGCCCATCGCGGTGACGGTCTCCAGCAGGTCGGGGTCGACGGCGTAGCAGAGCGAGCCGAAGAGGGCGGCGTGGCCGCGCCGGCTCTCGGCGGCGGCCACCAGGGAGTGGAGGCGTCCACCCGGGGCGAGTTCGCCGGCGAGGCTGTCGTCGGCGAGCACGATCTGCCCGTCGTACGGGGCGGAGACCACCTTCGGTTCCCGGGCCGCGATGGGCCACAGCATCGAGAGAGGTGTGGACGTCCCGCCCTTGGCGTCGCCGAGCACAGGCATCAGAAGGTTCACGGCCGCGAGGCGGGCCGGGGCCCCGGAGGACGGTGTGCCGTTGACGTTGAGCAACAGCGGGTACACGCCCGGCTCGGTCAACCCGAGCGCCGCGGGCGGCGCGGAGATGCGGAGGCGGGCCTTCTCCCCCGGGGCGAGCCGCCCCGGCACGCCCACCCACGGCGACCAGCCCGACTCGGAGGCCGGGGGTTCGGCGAGGGTCTGCGCGAGCGCCGCCGCCGTGGGCTGCCGCTGACCTGCCTGGATGCGGCCCACGATGTCCGACACCGGCCGCTTGCCGACGTTGGTCACGGTCGCGACGACGGTGACCTCGGTGGTGCCCGTGTCCACCAGGCGGGGGGTCAACTCGTCGACTCGCACCCGCAGAACGTCGTCGGACTCGGGTGCGGCCGCGGCCGTGGGCAATCCGGACAGCCCTGCCCACCCCGAGGAACCCGGTGTCGCCGGTGTGGCGAACAACGCCTGACCGGCGAGGAAGACCAGCGCCAGACCGAACGCGGCGAGCTTCCTCACGGCTTGCACTTCCCGTCGCACATCAGCCCATCAGTCCCCATCAGTTCGTGCGTCCTTCTCGAAGAGCTCGCGCGCTCGGCGCACCAGCTTCCGCTCGTCCGAGTAGGCGAGTCTGGACTCGAGTTCGTCCAGCGGAACCCACGCGACCTCGGTCACTTCCACGTCCTCGTCGGAGAGCTCCCCGCCGTCGGCTTCGAGCAGGTAATGGTGGACGGTCTTGTGAACCCGACGTCGTTCGGCGACGAACCAGTAGTCGATGGTGCCGAGCTCGCGCAGTACGTGAGCGGAAATGCCGGTTTCCTCCTTCACCTCACGCACTGCGGTCTGCTCCGTGGTCTCGCCGTCCTCGATGTGTCCCTTGGGTAGGGACCACAGCAGTCTGCCGTGCCGGTCCAACCGGCCGATCAGCACCGCGTGACGCCGCTGCGGGTCCACGACGAGGCCCCCGGCGGACGTTTCGTTCACCGTGGTCAGCCGAGTCCTGCGACGGCGCCGGGACCGGCGTCCCGGGTTCGGGCCGCCAGAGCGACCAGCCGATCCAGGCATGCTGCGATGCTAGAGCAAACAGCACGTCGCATACCCTGGCTTGGCGTGTCCATGTCGATCCGGCCGTGTAGTAAGGGGAACCCTTGGGCAGTCAGACCACGGTGAACGAGCGGAACAGCGAGGCGAGTGCCGCACGGCGTCTGACCGAGGCGAAGCGCAACGCCGTCGCCGAACTCCTCCGTGTCTCCCCCATCGCCGACGAGCTCGCCACCCGGTTCGCGGACGCCGGTCACCGCCTGTACCTCGTGGGCGGGAGCGTGCGGGACGCGCTGCTGGGCCGGCTCTCCACAGACCTCGACTTCACCACCGACGCGCGCCCCGAGCAGATCCAGCGCATCGTCTCCGGCTGGGCGGACGCCGTCTGGGACACCGGTATCGAGTTCGGCACGGTGGGGGCGGCCAAACACGGCACCACGTGCGAGATCACCACGTTCCGCGCCGACACCTACGACCGCGTCGGACGCAATCCGGAGGTCGCGTTCGGCGACGACATCGAGGGCGACCTCGTGCGCAGGGACTTCACGGTCAACGCCATGGCCGTCGAGGTCTCCACGAAGACGTTCGTCGACCCGCACGACGGGCTGGAGGCGCTCGCGCGGCGGGCGCTCGACACTCCGGCGACGCCCGAGGAGTCGTTCGCCGACGATCCGTTGCGGATGCTGCGGGCCGCCCGGTTCGTCTCGCAGCTCGGTTTCGAACCCGCGCCGCGAGTCGTGAAGGCGATGACCGACATGGCGGGTGAGCTGCGGCGCATCACCCCGGAGCGCGTGCAGACGGAGCTGTCGAAGCTCATCGTCGGCCCACACCCGCGCAAGGGCATCGAGCTCATGGTGGACACGGGGCTGGCCGAGTACGTGCTGCCGGAGGTGCCCGGGATGCGCCTGGCCATCGACGAGCACCACCAGCACAAGGACGTCTACCAGCACTCGCTGACCGTGCTGGAGCAGGCGATCGACCTGGAGACCAACCACGAGCCGCGGCTCGAACCGGACCTGGTGCTGCGGCTCGCGGCATTGCTGCACGACATCGGCAAGCCCGCCACCCGGCGCTTCGAGCCCGGTGGCGGGGTGAGCTTCCACCACCACGAGGTCGTCGGGGCCAAGATGGTGCGCAAGCGTTTGCGGGCGTTGCGCTACCCCAAGGACGTCGTCAACGACGTCTCGCAGCTCGTGTTCCTCCACCTGCGGTTCCACGGCTACGGCAAGGGCGAGTGGACCGACTCCGCGGTGCGCCGGTACGTCACCGACGCCGGGGAGCTGCTGCCGAAGCTGCACAAGCTGGTGCGGGCCGACTGCACCACGCGCAACAAGCGCAAGGCCGCGGCGCTGCAGCGCTCGTACGACGACCTCGAGGCCCGGATCGCCCGCATCGCCGAGGAGGAGGACCTCGCGCGGGTCCGCCCGGACCTCGACGGCAACGAGATCATGCGCATCCTGGGCCTGAAGCCCGGGCCGCTCGTGGGCCAGGCGTGGAAGCACCTCAAGGAGCTGCGGCTGGACCGCGGGCCCCTCGACCACGACGAGGCCGTGGCCGAGTTGCGCCGGTGGGCCGCCGAGCAGGGGATCGACGTGCCGGACACGACCGACCGGCCCGCCGACCCCTCCGGCGAGTAGGCCCGGCCCGGGCCGCGACTACCCCAGCGGTTCGAGGGCTCCGCTCTCGACGTGCTGGGCGAGCGCGCGGGGCAGCAGGTAGCCCACACCGCCGCCGGGCAGCGGACCCCACGGGCGCAGCACTCCGGCGAGCACGCCGATCGGCCGCACGACGCGGTATCGCCGTCGGGTGAACTCGCGGTCCAACGTCAGGGCGGTCTCGGCGAACGGGGTGTCCTGCGGGTGCACGAGGTTGCCCGAGTCGTTGCCGTAGCGCTCGACCAGGGTGCCGGCCGGAAGGGTGAGCAAACGCTTGCGCTCGAAGAAGGTGAGCGGCGGTTCGCCCCGCAGCGGCAGGATGGGCCAGTCCGTGACCTGCGACGCCGCGTCCGGTGCTCCGCCGTCGGCGGGACTGGCCGCCTCACCGGGATGCGCCCGGCCGGGAAACAGCAGCAGTGCCCCCACCAGCGCTTCGGCCGCGACCTGGACCTCGCGGAAGTAGCGCGGCTCGACCGGCCGGCCGTCGGCGTGGCGGGCGACCTCCCATCCCTGGGCGGTGCGGCGCAGACACCACGCGCCGTCGACGGCGTCGCCGATGCGGTAGGCGGTCTCGGCCACCCCGAGCTCGGCCAGGCGCTCGCGCGTCAGGCGCAACACCTCCGAGGCCCGCAGGGGCCGGTGTGGCTCCTCCCCGCGGGCCACCGCCCTCACCGGGTCGGGGCGGCTCACCTCGCGCGCCGACCGCGGCGGGCGGGGAGCACCGAGGACGTCCGCCTCCGCCGTGGCCCGGACGTGCGGCTCCACGTACGGCACGGCGAACCCGGCGGCCCGGATGTGGTCGAGCAGTTCCGGCTCCGGCGGCACGCCGTACTTGCGCAGGTAGTGCGGTACGGCCGCGGGCCAGAGCCACGTGCCGTCGGTGTGGTAGGCGTCGGGCACGTTGGGCGGGCCCGGCACGAAGATGTCGGGCAGCGGTCCCGGCTTGGTGTGCACCACCGGTGCGCGGTACAGGTAGTTCAGGATGTCGCGCACCTGCTCCTGCGGGACGGGCGTCCGGTTGACCACCGGCTTCTCCCCCGGCGCGTGGCTGTCGACGACCCTCGCGTGCCGGAAGCGCACGTCCAGCGGCAGTCCCGCTTTCGCGGCGAGCCAGTCCGGCGCGGACTTCCTCGGGTAGTACCGCAGCTCGACGTCGTAGCTCGCGGCCGTCCTGCGCTCGTCCGGGCCGAGGCGCCAGGCCGGTTCGTTGACGGAATCGTGGTCGAAGTCGAAGTTCCCGGCCGAGTCGAGCGTGTAGGTGCCCTGGAACCACGTGCCCGCGTCCGGCGTGTACATCGCCGAACGCAGCTGCGAGAACAGCTGCCCCAGCGCGGGCGGTGCCGACAGCGACACCACCACGTCGTCGGCCACGGCCCTGACCTCGAGTTCGGAGAAGTCGCCGAGCTGCCGGAACTGCGCCGCGACGCGTTGCCAGCCCGCGGGAAGGAACGACCGCAGCGTCTGCCCCACGGCACGCAACAGCAGGTCGGCATCGCCGCTGCCGGGTTCGCTGCGGGGCTCGCCCTCCTCGGCGAAGTCGTGCCGCTCCTGCCACAGGGCCGTCAGCGCGTCGGGATCGTCGGTGGTCGTGCTGAACCCCGCCAGCCCGAGCTCGCGGGCCACGGCCTCGTCCGTGCCGTCCCAGCGCAGGGTCAGTTCGGCATCGGTCGAGCGCGGCTCGACGCGGTAGGGCTCGTCGTCGTAGAGGCAGTAGGTGTGCAGGGCGAACGTCGCCGGAGCCTCGTGGGCCGGGACCACCTTCGCGGGCCTGCCCTCGGACGTGGCGTCGAAGCCCTCCGGCGCCTCCTCGCCCTCGAGGACGACGAGCAACACGGTGTTGTCGGCGGTGGAGCGGTTGGCGCGGAAGAGCCGACCGTCCCACAGCGCGTACAACGCATCGGGTCGGTCGGCCACCTCGACTCGGTAACGCACGGTTTCCCCCTAGGTCAGTGTGTCCCCCGTGACTTCACACGTGTTTTACCGTGCGTGGGGGTGGCGGTGTGGCAGGGCGCCGCGGATGTGAGCAACGAGTGAGCCGGCCCTCAACTTATCGGGCGCGGCGGGCTCTCCTGGGCGTCGGTCTCGGAGGTCGTACGGGCGCCAGTTGTCGCGTCGGCGGGTCGAGCAGCGCCTGCCTGCCCTGCCCGGCCTGACGGACGACGTCGAGGACGGTGTCGGCGAGCCGCGCGGGGTCGGTCCGGTCGAACGCGTCGGGGGCGAATTCGAGATCGGTGAGCTCGCCGTGCGGGCCGAGAGTGGCGCTCACGAGGCCGTCGGCCGAGGTGACGGTGATCGGTGCCGTGTTGCCAGCCGTGGTCACGAGCGAGGAGCCTAACGCGTTCGCCGAACTGGGCGCGGCGCCGATACCGCGCCGTCGGACGTGACGCCGGGTGGGATCATGGGGAGCGTGAGCGCAGACGCCGAGGTGGAACCGGGGACACTGTTGGTCGCTGCCCCCACGCTGTCCGATCCGAACTTCCGTCGCACGGTGGTGTTCGTGATCGACCATCGGGACGAGGGCACGCTCGGAGTCGTCCTGAATCGGCCGAGCGAGGTCGCGGTGCACGAGGTGCTGCCGCACTGGGGCGATCACGTCGCCGAACCGGCTTCGGTGTTCGTGGGCGGGCCGGTGGAGAAGAAGACGGCGCTGTGTCTCGCGGCGTTGCGCACGGGGGAGACGGCCGCGACGGTGCCCGGGGTGATCGCGGTGCGCGGTCCGGTGGCTCTCGTGGATCTGGATTCCGACCCCGATCTGCTGGCGGCGAAGGTGCGTGGCCTGCGGGTCTTCGCCGGGTACGCGGGATGGGACGCGGGGCAGCTCGCCGGGGAGATCGATCGGGGTGACTGGTTGATCGTGCCCGCGTTGCCGGGGGACGTACTGGCGACGCCGATGCGCGATCTGTGGGGTCACGTGCTGCGGAGGCAGGGGTTGCCGACCGCGCTGCTCGCCACGCACCCGGGTGACCTGCAGCGCAACTGAGACGACGAGTTGTAACAGCGCTTATGTAAGTACTGTTACAGTGCTGTCGTGACGTTGGAGAGCGACCCCACCGCCGACGAGGGCTACTGGCGGCCGCTGCGGCGGCTCCAGGAGGCCATGGAGACGGAGCTCGCGCGGCTCTACGCCGAACGCGGGGTCACCGTCCGACCTCGCCACACCATGCCGCTGATCCGGCTCGGCAGGCGAGGGCCGATGACGATCCGGGAGCTCGCCTCCGCCGTCGACGTCACGCACTCCGCGATGAGTCAGACCGTCGCCGTGTTGCGCCGCGAGGGCCTGGTCGACACGCGGCCGGGCTCCGACGCGCGGACGAAGGTCGTCGAGCTCACCGACGCCGCCCGGGAACTGCTGCCGTTCCTGGAGGCCGAGTGGCGGGCCACCGAGGAGGCGATCGCCGAACTGGACGCGGAACTGCCGTACTCGCTGGCCCGGGCGGTGAGCGACATGGAGCGGGCGCTGCGCGCACGCTCGTTCCGCGATCGGGTCGCCGAGCGGCTCGCCCGGATCGAACAGCGTCCGTCGTGAGCGTGCTGGATCGGGTCCTCGACGTCCGGCCGTTGCGGACGAGTCCCGCGTTCCGCCGGCTCTGGGTGAGTACGTCCTTCTCGTCGTTCGGTTTCCAGCTCGCCGTCGTGGCGGTGCTGGCGCAGTCGTGGGACCTGACCGGCGACCCCGTGGCGGTGGGGGCCGTCGGGCTGGCCCAGGCGCTGCCGATGGTGGTGGGCGGTCTCGTCGGCGGGGTGCTCGCCGACGCGCTCGACCGGCGCAGACTCGTGCTCGCGACCACCGCGGGGCAGGTCCTCGGCGCCGCGGGGCTCGCCGCGCAAGCGTTTGCGCAGCTCGGTTCGTTCTCCTTGCTTCTGGCTCTGGTGGGTCTGCAGTCCGCCTGTGCCGCGCTGGGGGCGCCGGCCCGGCGGACGTTCGTCGTCACGCTGTTGCCGGAGCGGCAGGTCGGCGCGGGGCTGGCGCTGTCGAACCTGAGCTTCCAGGCGGCGATGCTCGTCGGGCCCGCACTGGGCGGACTCGTCACCGGGGCGTGGGGGTCCGGTGCCTGCTACGCGGCCGACGCCACGAGCCTCGTGATCGCCGCGTACGGCGTCCTGCGCCTGCCCGCGATGCGCCCCTCCGGAGGGACGACGCGCGTGCGGCCCGCGACGGTGGTGCAGGGCCTCACCTTCGCCGCCCGGACGCCCGTGGTCGCGGGCGCGTTCCTCACCGACGTGTGCGCCACCGTGCTCGCCATGCCGATCGCGTTGTTCCCCGCGCTCAACGACGAACGCTTCGGCGGCGATCCTCGGACGCTCGGGTTCTTCCTGTCGGCCATCGCCGTGGGGGGCCTGACGGCCGGTTTCCTGTCCGGGTCGTTCACGCGGCTGCGCCGACTCGGGGTCGTGCAACTCGTCGCGGCGGCCGTGTGGGGTGTGGCGTTGGTGGGCTTCGGCTTCGCGACGCCGTTGTGGCTCGCGCTCGCGTGCCTCGCGGTGGCCGGTGCGGCCGACACGGTCTCCGTGGTCACGCGCGGCGCGCTCGTGCAGCTCGCGACACCGGACTCGCATCGCGGCCGGGTGAGCGGAGTGGAGTTCGTGGTGGGTGCGGGCCTGCCCGATCTCGGCAACTTCCGGGCGGGCGCGGTCGCGGGGATCACGACACCGGCGTTCGCCGCGGTCTCGGGTGGGTTGCTGTGTCTCGTGGGACTCGGTGTGGTGGCGACGGGCAACAAGCCCTTACGCCGCTTCCGTACCGAGGAACCGGCGGAGGAACCCGATCCGGTGGGGTGAGTCGTCAGCGCAGGACGCCGCAGCCGCCTCCCCCGCTGCACGCGCAACCGCCGCAGCCCGCGGGCTCGACGGGGGCGGGCACGGCGCTCGCGGCCCGGTGTCCGAGGACGCCGCCACCGGCCACGAGCACGAACACGGCGACGATCCCGAACGTCGTCGCGAGGACGGTGCCGAGGGTGTCGGGCATCGCCAGAGCGGCGACACCGGCCAGCACGCCGACCACACCCGCCGCCATCGTCGGCAGGGCCGCCACGCGGTTGGCCACGCGGAACGCCTCGTCACTGCGCATCGTGGCGTCGGTCCGCACTCCCGCGCCACGCGAGCGGGGGAGCTTCTCCCGCCAACCGAGGAAGCCGCCCCAACCGACCAGGACGCCGAGCAGTGCGGGAATCAACGCGAGCACGAACACGCCTGCCAGGATAACGACCCGCCGCGCGACGACGTGGCGCGGAGGGCGTGCTCTTGCCCACGGCGGCACCGCCGTACGCAGGCCCTTCGGCACGAGGACGCAGGCCGGGCGGTTATCATGAGGGTGATGAAGACGGCACGCTCGCTCCTTAGCGAGCCGCGCTGACCCCAGGATCGGGTCGGCGCGGCGAACCCCTCACGCCCTCGGGCTTGGGGGGTTGTGTTGTTTCTGGAGGCGGGTTCAGAAGGAGAAACGCGATGACGGACGGCACCGAAGCGACGCCGACCCACCGTTACACGGCGGAGCTGGCAGGGCAGATCGAGAAGCGCTGGCAGGACTACTGGACCGAGCACGGCACGTACCACGCGCCCAACCCGGTCGGTGCTCTCGCGGAGAACTCGGTGCCGTCGGACAAGCTCTTCGTGCAGGACATGTTCCCCTACCCGTCGGGCGCGGGACTGCACGTCGGTCATCCTCTGGGCTTCATCGGCACCGACGTCTACGCCCGCTATCACCGCATGACCGGGCGCAACGTGCTGCACACGATGGGCTTCGACGCGTTCGGTCTGCCCGCCGAGCAGTACGCCGTCCAGACGGGAACGCACCCGCGCACCACCACCGAGGCCAACATCGAGCGGTACCTGGCGCAGATCCGCAGGCTGGGACTCGGCCACGACGAGCGCCGCCGCATTGCGACCACCGACGTCGAGTACTACCGGTGGACCCAGTGGATCTTCCTGCAGATCTTCAACTCCTACTACGACACCGAGCAGGACAAGGCCAGGCCGATCTCCGAGCTGGAGAAGGCCTACGCCGAGGGCAGGCGGTCCACGCCGGACGGCCGGCCGTGGAACGAGCTGTCGCGCAAGGAACGGCGGGAGATCATCGACTCGCACCGGCTGGTGTACCTGTCCGAGGCGCCGGTGAACTGGGCTCCCGGGCTGGGCACGGTCGTGGCCAACGAGGAGGTCACCGCGGACGGGCGCACGGAGCGCGGCAACTTCCCGGTGTTCCGCCGCAACCTGCGCCAGTGGATGATGCGCATCACCGCCTACGCCGACCGGCTGATCGACGACCTCGACCGGCTCGACTGGCCCGAGAAGATCAAGACGATGCAGCGGAACTGGATCGGCCGCTCGCGTGGTGCGAACGTCCGGTTCCGCTCGGGTGAGCACACCATCGAGGTGTTCACCACGCGTCCCGACACGCTGTTCGGTGCCACGTACATGGTGCTGGCGCCGGAGCACCCGCTGGTGGACGAGCTGGTGCCCGCCGCGTGGCCCGAGGGTGTCGACGAGCGCTGGACCGGGGGAGCGGCGACACCGTCGGACGCGGTGGCGGAGTACCGGCGCCAGACGTCGCGCAAGTCCGAACTCGACCGGCAGGAGAGCAAGGACAAGACGGGTGTGTTCACCGGCGCGTACGCCGTGAACCCGGTGAACGGCGAGCGGATCCCGGTGTTCGTCGCCGACTACGTGCTGATGGGCTACGGCACCGGCGCGATCATGGCCGTGCCCGCGCAGGACCAGCGCGACTGGGACTTCGCCACGAAGTTCGGCCTCGACATCGTGCGCACCGTGCAGCCGAGCGAGGACTTCGACGGCGAGGCGTTCACCGGCGACGGGCCCGCGATCAACTCGGCCAACGACGAGATCAGCCTGAACGGCATGGGCGTCGACGACGCCAAGAACACGATCATCGCGTGGCTGGAGGAGAAGGGCCACGGCGAGGGCACCGTGCAGTACAAGCTGCGCGACTGGCTGTTCGCCCGTCAGCGCTACTGGGGCGAGCCGTTCCCCATCGTCTACGACGAAGACGGCACGCCGATCCCGCTGCCGGAGGACCAGCTGCCGGTCGTGCTGCCCGAGGTCGACGACTACTCGCCGAAGACGTTCGACCCCGAGGACGCCGACACCGAGCCGGAGCCGCCGCTGGCCAAGGCCACCGACTGGGTCGAGGTGACGCTCGACCTGGGCGATGGCCCGAAGACCTATCGCCGCGACACCAACGTGATGCCGCAGTGGGCCGGCTCGTGCTGGTACCAGCTCCGCTACATCGACCCGGAGAACGACGAGCGGTTCGTCGACCCGGAGAACGAGCGCTACTGGATGGGGCCGCGTCCCGAGGAACACGGTCCGGACGACCCGGGCGGCCTGGACCTGTACATCGGCGGTGTGGAGCACGGCGTGCTGCACCTGCTGTACTCGCGGTTCTGGCACAAGGTCCTCTACGACCTGGGGCACGTGTCGTCGGAGGAGCCGTACCGCAGGCTCTACAACCAGGGCTACATCCAGGCCTACGCCTACACCGACTCGCGCGGCGTCTACGTCCCGGCCGACGAGGTCGTCGAGCAGGACGGCACGTTCTTCCACAACGGCGAGGAGGTGAAGCAGGAGTACGGCAAGATGGGCAAGAGCCTGAAGAACGTCGTCACTCCTGACGAGATCGCCGAGAACTACGGCGCCGACACCTTCCGCTTCTACGAGATGGCGATGGGCCCGCTCGACGTGTCGAGGCCGTGGGCCACGAAGGACGTCGTGGGTGCACAGCGGTTCCTGCAGCGCCTGTGGCGGCTCGTCGTGGACGAGTCCACGGGCGAGGTGCGGGTGTCCGACACCGAGCTGTCCGAGGAGGACCTGCGCCAGCTGAACCGGGCGATCGCCGGGGTCCGCGAGGACTACGCCGACCTGCGGTTCAACACGGCGGGGGCGAAGCTCATCGAGCTGAACAACTACGTCACCAAGACCTACGGGTCGGCGAAGGCGACGCCGCGTGGCCTGGCGGAGCCGCTGGTGTTGATGCTCGCTCCGTTGTGCCCGCACATCGCCGAGGAGCTGTGGACGCGGCTCGGTCACGACGAGTCCCTGGTGCACGGGCCGTTCCCGGTCGCCGACGAGAAGTACCTCGTGGCCGAGACCGTCGAGTACCCGATCCAGGTGAACGGCAAGGTCCGGTCGCGGATCTCGGTGGCGGCGGACGCGGACAACGACACGGTGAAGAAGGCCGCCCTGGCGGACGAGAAGATCGTGGCGCTGCTCGACGGAGCCGAACCGCGCAAGGTCATCGTGGTGCCCGGGCGGTTGGTGAACGTGGTGAAGTGAGCGGGCCCGGGCGCCGCCGGCACCGATCACTCGGGGGGCTACGTGACCGATGCCGGCGACCCGATGCCCGTTCTCCCTCGCGGGAGTTCGGACACACCCCGCACGAAGGCGGTGGTGCCAGTGAAGAACTCCTCGTGGCGGTATTGTGACGCACCGACACTAACTTCACCCTAACGGGTTAGCTTCGCGGGCTCCCGCCGACCTGTCGTACCGGCGGGTGTGAAAGTTACAAAGAACTTCACATCCGCACAAACTCGGTAGCGCACCGTGTCGAGCCGTCGTCTCGTACCGGACGGCGACGACGTGATCCCGGACGGAATCGTCGGCGGCCCGGTCGGCTTCCGTGGCACCCTTGCTGGTGTGACTGCACAGGTGCTCGTGGTCGGGTCCGCCAACGCCGATCTGGTGGTGGCCGCCGACCGTCGCCCGGCCGGAGGCGAGACCGTGCTCGGCGGGGACACCGAGGTGCTGCCCGGAGGCAAGGGTGCCAACACCGCGGTCGCGGCGGCCCGGCTGGGGGCCGAGGTGGCGCTACTCGGCGCGGTCGGCGACGACGCTCATGGTTCGCTGTTGCTCGACTCGCTGTCGACGTCCGGTGTGCGCACCGACCTCGTGCGGGTCGTGCGGCGGCCCACGGGGCTGGCCTTCATCACGGTGACTCCCGACGGCGAGAACTCGATCCTCGTGTCGCCCGGAGCGAACAGCGCTCTGCGCCCGGAGGACGTCCCCGCCGCCGTATCCGAGGCGAAAGTGCTGGTCGCGTCGCTGGAGATCCCGCTCGACACCGTGGAACACGCGATCACCACGGCGGCGAAGGCGGGCACCCGGACGATCCTCAACCTCTCGCCCGTGGTGACCCTGCCCGAGTCCACACTCGCCGCCGTGGACGTCCTGCTCGTCAACCAGCACGAGGCGGCCTGGCTGCTCGGCGGGTCGAAGGACGGGGCCGAGTCGGTGGTCCGGACCTCCGAGCTCCCCGCCCTTCTCGAACTGGGACCGCGGTCCGCGGTGGTCACCGCGGGCGCGCAGGGCGCCGTGTGCGTCGAGGACGGGCGAGTGAGCGAGGTGCCCTCTCCTCACGTCGAGGCCGTCGACACGACCGGAGCCGGTGACGCCTTCGCCGGTGCGTTGGCCTTCGCGCTCGCCCAGGACAGCTCGCTTCCCGACGCGGTGGAACGCGCCGTGCGGGTCGCCGCGTTCTCGGTCACCCGCCGGGGCGCGCAACCGTCCTATCCCACCCCTGCCGAACTGACACTGCCGAACTAGGGTGATCCAGCATGCGTGAACCGCAGCTCTCCGGAGTCGGGGTAAGTCCCGGCCGTGCGAGTGGCCCCGTCGTGAAGGTCACGGAGTCGATCGAGGAGCCGGCGAGCACGCCGGCACCGGACGACCCCCACGCGGAGGCGGCCCGCGTCGCACCCGCCGCGCAGGCCGTGGCCGCACGACTGGAGGCGACGGCGGAGCGGACGAGCGGTGACGCCGCCGCGATCCTCACCACCACGGCGGCGATGGCCGCCGATCCCGCGCTGGTGAGCCAGGCGGAGCAGCTCGTGACGGCGCAGCGGATCCCGGCGGCACGCGCCGTGTACGAGGCGGCGAACAACTTCGCCACCGCGTTGGCGTCCGCGGGCGGCTACATGGCGGAACGGGTCCGCGACATGCACGACGTGCGCGACCGCATCATCGCCGAGCTCCTCGGCATCGAGCCGCCCGGGGTGCCCGCCCTCGAACAGCCGAGCGTGCTGGTGGCCCGCGACCTCGCTCCGGCCGACACCGCGTCGCTGGATCCGGACAAGGTGCTCGCGCTCGTCACCGAGGAGGGTGGTCCTACCAGCCACACCGCGATCCTCGCCCGGTCGTTGCGCATTCCCGCCGTGGTGGCGGCCAAGGGTGTGCTCACGATGGACGCGGACGCCGTGGCCGTCGACGGCCTCACGGGTGAGGTGCGTCCGGTCGACCCCTCCGCGCCCGTGGTGACGGCGACGGAGTCCGGTACGGCCGAGTGGAACGGCGTCGGCGCCACGTCCGACGGCCACCGGGTGGCGGTGCTCGCCAACGTCGGCGCACCCGCCGACGCGCTGACGGCCGCGGAAGCCGGGGCCGAGGGCGTCGGGCTGTTCCGCACGGAGTTCTCCTACCTCGACGCGGGCGCCGAGCCCACCGTCGCCGAACAGCAGGCCGCCTACGCGGCGGTGCTGGGTCCGTTCGCGGGCAAGTCCGTCATCGTCCGCACTCTCGACGCCGGTGCGGACAAGCCTTTGGAGTTCCTGTCGCAGGAGGACGAACCCAACCCGGCGCTCGGCGTGCGTGGTCTGCGGGTGTCCTTCGAGCGCACGGGCGTGCTCGACCGGCAGCTCACCGCCATCGCGGGTGCCGCGGAGGAATCGAGGGCGGAGGTCTCCGTGATGGCGCCGATGGTGGCCACCGCGGAGGAGGCCGCCTGGTTCGCCGACCGGGTGCGGGCGGCAGGGCTGTCCCGGGCCGGTGTGATGATCGAGGTGCCGTCGGCCGCGTTGACCGCGCGCGAGGTGTTCGACGCCGTCGACTTCGTCTCGCTCGGGACGAACGACCTCGCGCAGTACACGTTCGCCGCCGACCGGCAGTTGGGCGCGGTGGCGGCGTTGAACGATCCGTGGCAACCGGCACTGCTGCGTCTCATCGCGCTGGTCGGCGAGGCCGCGAAGGAGAAGGGCAAGCCCGCGGGCGTGTGTGGTGAGGCCGCCGCCGACCCGCTGCTCGCGCGCGTGCTCGCGGGCGTCGGGATCACGAGCCTGTCCATGAACCCGGGTTCGATCCGTGCGGTCGGTGCGAGCCTGGCCTCGGCGACGCTCGCCGACTGCGAGCGTGCCGCCGAGGCCGCGCTCGCGGCGCCGACGGCGGCGGCCGCCCGCATCGCGGTGGCGGAGGTCCAGTAGCGCACCACGACGCACCGGGGGAGCTAGAAGAACAGCCCCTTGCGCGGGTGCCGCACGTTCAGCGAACCGCCGTGCACGCGCCCGGTGACGACGAACTGCGGAGTGCCGACGTGTCCGCGTGTCTTGTCGCTGATCGTCGACCACTTGATGTCGTGCAGCGCGTTCAGGTCGACCGCCGCGTGGTCGGGGACGACGAGGTGCACCGCGCCCCACTTGATGTCGATCTCGACCTGCACGACCTCGCTGGTCACCACCGCCTCGGTGAAGTCGAGCCGCGTCTCGCCGTACCGGTTGCGCACGACCAGCGTCGAGGGCACGGCCCACCGTCCCTTGCGCACCAGGGTCGAGCCGTGGGCCCGCAGCACCAGCGGCTCCCCGGAGGTGAACGAGGACGGCATCGTCGCCCCGGCCCCGGCCACCCCGCCCATCGGGTGACCGAAGCCCGGCATCGGCGGAGCCTCCGGGTGCACCAGACCGGGAAGGTCGGTGAGCACCTCGTTCAGCTCACCGCGGGTGCGTGCCGCGTAGGCGGTGTCGGCCCGCTCGCTGAACTCGTCGAGGGTGAGCATGCCCCGGCCGATGGCCGCCTTCAGCAGCTCCACCACGTGTTCGCGCTCCGCGTCGGACACGCGCAGTCCGCGCAACCTGCGCTGTTCCGGGGTCAGGCCTGCCTCGGCGCTGTCCTGCTGGTGCTGCTCGGCGTTGTCGTTGCTCACACCGGAGATGCTAGGCAGCGGAGGACCTTCCGGGGATCCGGAGAAACCCTGAAACCCGACCCCGAGTTCGTCGTCAGGCGTCGCGGTCGAGGCCGTGTTCGATGGCGTAGCGGGCGAGTTCCACGCGGTTGTGGAGCTGGAGTTTGCGCAGCGTGGACTGCACGTGGTTCTCCACGGTGCGGTGCGAGATCACGAGCCGATCGGCGATCTGCTTGGCGGTGAGTCCCTTGGCGACGAGCCGCAGGACCTCCGTCTCCCGCTCGGTCAGTCGCGGTGGCGGCTCACCCGCCGTCGGGGCGTCGGCCATGCGGCGGTACTCACCGAGCACCATGCCCGCGAGCCCGGCGGTGAACACGGGGTCGCCCTCCGACGTGCGGCGGACGGCGTCCACCAGCTCCGCCACGGAGGCCGACTTCACGAGGTAGCCCGACGCCCCGGCCTTCACGGCCTGGAGGACGTCGTTGTGCT
>JACYYJ010042538.1_pt1 | contig 16942 bp, 12 predicted proteins | sample 8236861 | NCBI WGS metagenome assembly JACYYJ01 (sample SAMN14103086, study PRJNA606662) | landfill metagenome | isolation source: landfill solid waste | place: India:New Delhi, Okhla landfill site | collected 2017-11-05
GAGTATCTACACCAGATGGAGCCACTGCGTTTACCCGAATACCAAAATCCGCTAATTCCAAAGCTGCTGTTTTGTTTAGACCAATCACGGCATGCTTGGAAGCAACATAAATCCCCATCCCAGGTGCACCTAATAATCCACCATTGGATGCAGTGTTGACAATCGCACCACTTTTTTGTTCTTTCATAATCGGTGCTACGTGTTTCAATCCTAAAAATGCACCAAGTACATTCACACCAAATACAGCTTGATAATTATCGACTGTCTGTTCATCAAGTGTTGCAAATGCTCCATTAATACCTGCATTATTAATAAAAACATCTATTGTTCCAAAGGCCTTTTTCGTTTCATCGACATAATTTTTAACTTGTTCTTCGTCTGATACATCTGCAGCTACTAATAACTTGTCTTTGGTATTAATGTCTTTTGTTTTTTCTTCTAAAGCCTCCTTTGAAATATCTACGAGAGATAATTTTGCTCCTTCTTCCGCAAATACTTTCGCTACTGCAAGACCAATTCCACCAGCAGCACCTGTAATTAATACTACTTTGTCTTCAAAACTCATTTATATCACCTCTGGATCATAGTTTATACTAAATGATGACATCGTATTCTTCCGCTATTTTATCTCCTGAGATGTATGGAAAGCATTCTATATGGCAACATTTTCGAATAAGGAAACCGACTATCACAATTGGAAATGAGCCATTTCATAAAAGCTAAGTCTCTCTCCACTCTGCTAATTTCTCCCCTATTTTCACTACTTCCCCAACAATAATAATCGCTGGATTGTGGATCTTGTGTTTTTCAACTAATGCGACAATAGTAAGCAAATTACCTATCATAACTTTTTGGCTTTCCGTTGTACCTTCTTGAATGATAGCTACGGGTGTTTCTAACGCTTTACCCCCTTCTATTAAATTATCAACAATAAAAGGTAAATTGCTTACTCCCATATAAATGGCGAGCGTATCAACTGCTGTAGCTAATTGTTTCCATTTTATTTCCTCATTGTTTGAATGACCTGTAATCATAGCAAGTGACCTACCTATTTCTCGATGTGTGACGGGAATACCAGCATATGCCGGTGTAGCAATCCCTGAAGTAATGCCTGGCACCACTTCATAAGCAATCCCATTCTCAGCTAAAATCAATGCTTCTTCTGCTCCTCGCCCATATACAAACGGATCTCCACCTTTTAACCGAACCACCATTTTGTTCTCTTTTCCGTATTGAACTAACAATTGATTGATTGTCTCTTGTTTCATGAGGTGTAAGGAAGGAAACTTGCCACAAAAAATAAGTTCTGCCTCCGGTTTTGCTTCCTGGAGAAGCTGTTTGTTCACTAGTCGATCATATAAAATAACATCTGCTGCTTGAATTGCTTTTAAGCCTTTGACCGTGATTAAGTCTGGGTCTCCTGGACCTGCACCGATTAAGAATACTTTTCCCACGACCTCGCTCCTTCCTCTCCTTAAAGCGAAGAGGAGCTGAAGCTCCCCCTCTTTATGAAATAGGTACTTCAATATATACCTGTTGATCTTTTATAAGTGTTTGAAAAGTCTGAACGCATCCTTTATCAGGTGCTTGCACTTGACCATCAGAAACATTTATTTTCCAATCGTGTAATGGGCAGAAAACGAATTCGCTTGATACTATACCTTCCGACAGGACACCTCCGCGATGAGGACATTTATTTTCAATCGCTTTTATTTGCCCATTGGACAAGTGAAAAACAGCTAAATCTCTATTCTCAATCTTCACTGCTTTTCCAAGGCTGACAGGGAAATCTTCTATCTTTCCAATCCAAATTTTTTTAACTATTCGCTCCATCGTTCGACCACCCTTTCTTATTTCATTGTGATGTTCTGGTATAAATCTTTTAATGTTTTCTGATTCTCAATTGCTTCATTCCATGGCTCTTTGTATACAGATAATGCTTGGTCCATTCGTTGATTTAATTCATGACGTAATGCTTCATTCATTACTACCTTCTGAACTTGTTCAATACCAACTCGCTCAACAAACTTGGATGTTCTTTCTAAATAACTTGCATTTTCACGGTAATATTGTAAAAATGCTGCTGTGTATGAAAGCACTTCTTCTTCTGTTTTTACCCTCACTAACAGATCTGCCTGTCTTAGATCGGTACCTCCATTACCACCTACATAGATTTCCCAAACGCCATCTAACCCAACAACACCAACATCCTTCACACTTCCCTCCGAACAATTACGTGGACAAGCGGATACACCCATCTTTACTTTATGTGGGGTGTTTAATCCTTCAAACTTTTTCTCTAATTGAATCCCCATACCAACAGAGTCCTGTGTACCGAAGCGGCAAAACTGTGCACCAACACATGTCTTTACCGTACGCACAGATTTACCATAGGCATATCCTGATGGCATCCCTAATTCCTTCCAAACATTAGGTAGATCCTCTTTTTTAATTCCTAATAAATCAATCCGCTGTCCACCTGTCATTTTAATCATACCAACATTATATTTCTCTGCGACATCGGCTATTTTCCGTAAATCCTTAGCGTTTGTCACACCACCATACATTCTTGGAACAACAGAATAGGTTCCATCCTTTTGAATATTGGCATGAAGACGTTCATTGACAAATCGCGACTCTCGTTCATCCTTATAATCTACTGGATGGATCATCCCTAAATAATAATTTAGTGCTGGTCTACATTTTGAACAGCCTTCCTCCGTTTTCCAATCTAGAACATTCATTACTTCTTTCGTAAGTGTTAAACCTTTTTGGCGGATTTCAGCAACAACTTCCTCGTGTGATAAATCGGTACAGCCACAAATCGTTTCTTTGCTATTGTCACTATAATCATCACCTAAGGTTAATTCTAATAAATCTGTTACCATTCCTTTGCATTGACCACAGGAACGTGCGGCATTGGTAGAATTCTTTACTTCTTCAAGTGATGTCAAACCATCTTCCTTAATTGCTTTAACTATGGCACCTTTAGACACCCCATTACAACCACAAATGATTTCATCATCACTCATGGTTGCCACAATGCTTTCTTCCTCATCAGTATTTTGCCAACTTGCTAAGTAGTCCTCCACACTTGCTTGTTTCTTGATGTAACTGAATAGTTTCGTTCCTTCTTTTGTATCTCCATATAAAACAGCACCAATTAGCCTCCCATTATGAATGACGATTTTTTTATACGTTTTCTGCCATTCATCAAATACCTTCATCACTTTTGTTTCCGGTGTTTCTTTAATGACACCAGCTGAAAACACATCCACTCCAGACACTTTTAACTGGGTAGAAACGATAGATCCTTTATAGCCTTGGTGATTCATTCCACAAATTTGCTTGGCCAAGACTTGACCTTGTTCATATAAAGGAGCAACAAGCCCATACGTCCTTTCATTATGCTCCACACACTCTCCTACAGCATAAATATTGGCTGAGCTTGTTTCCATATAATCATTAACCACTATTCCTCGATTAACTACTAGTCCTGCTTCTTGAGCAAGTGTTACATTTGGTCTAATACCCACTGCCATAACTACTAGATCTGTCGCTATTGTATTGCCATTCTTAAATTTTACACCTGTTACACGCTCGTTTCCTAACACTTCCACTGTTTGTGTATTTAAATGAAATTGCATCCCTTGTCTTTCTAGCTCTTCCTGCAATAATTCTCCCGCTGTTCGGTCTAATTGGGCCTCCATCAAATAATCGGACAATTCCACCACATCGACGTCCATCCCTAAATTCAATAAACCACGCGCCGCTTCTAATCCTAAAAGGCCTCCACCAATAACCGTTGCATGTCGATATTTGTCAGATACTTTGATCATTCTTTCACAATCTGATATATCACGAAATCCTGTGACCCCCTCTTTATCTGCACCAGGAATGGGTAAGATAAATGGGGTCGACCCAGTTGCGATAATTAAATGATCAAATGGGGCTTCTTTCCCTTTATCGGTATAGACAAGTTGCCTCTTCTTATCAATTTTCACCACCGTTTCTCCGGGATACAGTAAAATGTTGTGATCCTCATACCACTGCCATTCATTCAATGTAATGTCCTTTAGTTCTGTATCTCCTTGTAGAACCTTAGATAATTGAATTCGGTTATAGTTAGGATAAGGCTCTTTTCCAAATACCGTTATATCAAAATAATCAGGTAACAGCTTTAAAATTTCCTCTATTGTTCGAATTCCCGCCATTCCATTTCCTATCAACACAAGCTTTTTCATTTTTTAATCCTCCATTCATCCTTTTTTTGAAGCCTGATAAAATGAGCCTTGCATCAACTGAAGAAGGCAATCTATCATGCTCAATTATTCACATAAACTTCTATAATCATCGAATGTTTACTTCCATTATATTCTAATTCAGATGATCTTTCTGTGACTTTGATCACTATTTCACATATTTTTTAATGTATTTCAACAGTAATTTTCTACAAAAAAATAGTGCCTGCCCACTTTCTAACTTTTCGAAAGTAACAGACACTTTAACTATAGGGTAAATTTTCGCGATATTCATATGTATTCTAAGTCTCTCTTTTACACCACCATTAGATTTTCTCAGCAATTGTTATAAGCTATATTCTTTTCACCGTAATCGCTTCTCGCATCTTATTTAACGCCTCTTGCCCTCTTTCTCCCCTATTCATCAAAACATTCACATATAATAAATCAAGTAATGTCAACTGAGCAATCCGGGAAGAAAATGCCTCCGTTCTAAAATCAGTTTCCCCAGAGCTTGTGTATAATGGAATATGTACCGCTTCACTTAACGTTGATTTAGCTAAGTTTGTAATAGCTATTGTTTTTACTTGATTTTTTTTCAACACATTTAAAATATGCAATATGTCCTTTGAGGACCCTGAGTGGGAAATTAGCACAGCACAGTCATTCTCATCCAGCTGTGAAGCAGCCATTAACTGAAAGTGCGTATCTACTACAGCTTGTACTTGCAATCCCGTTCGAATAAATTTATGATATGCATCTAACGCTACTGTGTTAGATCCTCCACTACCAAAAAAGTGAATTTGTCGAGCTGATAATAGGATATTAACTGCCTCTTGTAACTGTTCTTCATCCATAATTTTTAACGTTTCTTCCAAAGATTGAATATTTGTTCGAAAAACCTTCGCAGCTACTGTATTGATCGCATCATTACTATCGACTTCTTCATGAATATGTTGCATGGAAGATACTACCTCAGAAGCTAATGCAATCTTCATCGCTTGGTAACCTTTATAACCTATCCGCTTACAAAATCGAAAAACAGTGGAATCTGCAACATCTAAATCCTCAGCCAACTGATTAATTGAAGAATGAATAATTTGATTCGGATTTTCTAAAATATAATCAGCAATTTTTCTTTCCGTAACACTGAATTTTGGATAATTTCTTCGCACCTTCTCTAAGCACGTTTGCTCTCTTTTTCTCATTAGCATTCTCCTGTAAAACCTTTAGTTCTCATTATACAGGAATAGTGTACGAAAAAAAATATTTTCTGTAAACGGTTGAAAAAAGAATTTTTTTTCGTATAATGGTTGAAGAACGAAAATTTTTTCGAAAGAGGATTGGTCATCATGCAAATAGGAATGATAGGTTTAGGGAAGATGGGTTATTCATTATCACTAAATTTACTAGATAAAAACTATACGGTCATAGCTCACGATATGAATAAAGAAGCACTACAGCAGTTTATTTCAGATGGTGGCGAGTCCGTTTCCACGATAAAAGAACTTGTGCATCGTTTAGAACCACCACGCACTGTTTGGATGATGGTTCCAGCAGGAGATGCTACAGAATCCGTATTTCAAGCTTTATTAAATTGCCTTGAAAGCGGTGACCGATTGATTGATGGTGGCAATGCTCATTATAAAGATTCGATTAAGCGTGGGGATGCATGTAAAGAAAAGAGCATTTATTTCTTTGATTGCGGGACAAGCGGTGGAGTGGAAGGTGCACGGAACGGTGCCTGTATGATGATCGGTGGAGATCAGCAGGAGTTCGATAAGATAAAGTCACTTTTTCAAGACCTTACCGTTAAGGATGGTTACTTATATACTGGACCTATTGGAAGCGGTCACTTTTTGAAAATGGTTCATAATGGGATGGAATACGGTATGATGCAAGCCATTGCAGAAGGATTTGACATACTGGAGAAAAGTCCTTTTTCATACAATTATGAAAAGGTTGCCAAGGTTTGGAATAATGGCTCTGTCATCCGTTCTTGGTTAATGGAACTAACAGAAAAGGCTTTTGAAAAAGATCCAAACCTCGAACAAATAAAAGGAATCATGCATTCATCTGGAGAAGGCAAATGGACAGTGGAGACAGCACTCGATTATGAGATGGCGGCACCTGTCATTACACTTGCTCTGATGATGCGCTATCGCTCACAAGAAGAGGACACATTTACTGGAAAAGTTGTCGCTGCACTCCGAAATGAATTTGGCGGCCATGCTGTCATAGACGCATAAAGGAGTTTTCCTCGAAAGAAGATCTATGGTGATAAAAATATTAAATAAAGGGTGGTAACCATATGTCAGATCAGATGTTAATACTTATTGCATTAGCAGGAATTTTTCTATTATTATTTCTAGTTATTCGTACGAAATTACACGCTTTCGTTGCCTTATTAGTAGTCAGTTTAATTGTCGGCATCTTGGCAGGAATGCCTCTTGGTGATGTAGTGGACACGATGGAAAAAGGAATGGGAGGAACCTTAGGCTTTGTTGCTGTTGTTGTCGGTTTAGGTGCTATGTTCGGGCAAATGCTGGAGGTTTCAGGTGGTGCCGATCGTCTAGCGCGAACAATGATTAATAGGCTTGGAGAAGATAAAGCACAATGGTCTTTAGGAATTACAGGCTTTCTTGTCGCAATTCCTGTCTTTTTTGATGTTGGATTTATCATTCTTGTTCCCATTGTATACGGTTTAGCAAAGAAAACAGGGAAATCATTATTATACTATGGTATTCCTTTACTCGCTGGTTTAGCGGTTACACATAGTTTTATACCGCCAACCCCTGGACCAATTGCGGTTGCAGATTTAGTCGGAGCCGATTTAGGATGGGTTATTTTGTTCGGTGCACTTGCCGGTATCCCTTCCATGATTATTGCTGGTCCACTATTCGCACGATATATTTCAAAACGACTGCATGTTGTTGTTCCAGAGTATATGAATATGGAAGAAGTAGAGTATGATCGAGAGTTGCCTAGTTTTCCTTTAATAGCTTCGATCATCTTAACACCGTTATTATTAATTTTATGTAATACATTTTCCGATTTCTTTCTAGACGAAGGGAATATTGCGCGTGATATCTTTACATTCTTAGGACACCCTTTTGTCGCTTTAACCATTGCAACAATTCTTACCTTTATCTTCTTAGGAACAAAACGTGGTTTCACACGTCAAGAAGTGCAAGATATTGCGAACAAAGGATTGGAGCCTGCAGGGATTATTATATTAGTAACAGGGGCTGGTGGTGTATTTAAAGAAGTTTTAATTCAATCTGGTGTTGGTGATGTAATTGGAAATATGATGGCTGGTTCTAATCTGCCACCTATCCTACTAGCATTTTTAATCGCAGCTGCTGTTCGTGTGGCTCAAGGATCTGCAACCGTATCGATGGTAACTGCAGCAGGACTTGTCGCACCATTAATTGATATCCTAAATCTCGAAGGTCCAATTTTAGGCTTAATCGTTATTGCAATTGCATCAGGTGCAACAGTATTATCACATGTTAATGACTCTGGTTTTTGGCTAGTTGGACGATATTTTGGTTTAGATGTTAAGGATACACTAAAATCCTGGACCGTTATGGAAACATTAATCGGTCTTGTCGGTTTATCTGTTGCACTGTTACTAGGTATTTTTATTTCATAATTTTCAGATGGGCATAGCTTTTTATGCCCATTTTACATAGGAGGGATCTATCAGTATGAGCGATGTTATGATTGGTGTTGATATCGGCACGACAAGTACGAAAGCAGTAGTTTTTGATAAAAACGGAAAGGCATTAAGCAGAGCAGGAGTGGAGTACCCATTATATACTCCAAGACCAGAAGTTGCAGAGCAAGACCCTGAAGAAATCTTCCAGGCTGTCATAACTGTCATTAAAGATAGTATGAAGCAAGCAAATATTACTGGAGAAAAGGTCCAGTTTATTTCTTTTAGTTCGGCCATGCATAGTTTAATGGTCGTGAATCAAGATGGTAAGCCATTAACTAACTCTATTACATGGGCAGATAATCGGAGTTCTTCCTACATGGAGAAAGTAAAGCAAACACTTAATGGGCATCAAATATACTTACGTACTGGAACACCTATTCACCCAATGTCACCTTTTCTGAAATTAATATGGTTAAAAGCTGAACAGCCTGAATTATTCCAGCCTAGTCATAAATTTATCTCGATAAAAGAGTATATTTTTTATCGGTTATTTGGGCAATATCTTATTGATTATTCAATTGCTTCTGCAACAGGAATGTTTCATTTAGAGCAATTGGACTGGGATCAAGAAGTGCTGCAATTACTGCAAATAAAGAAGGAACAATTAAGTACTCCAGTTGCCACCACCCATTCGGTCACAGGACTATATCCACAATATGCAGAAGAACTCGGGATACCTGCTAATCTCCCTTTTATAATTGGTGCAAGTGATGGGGTATTGTCTAATTTAGGAGTAAATGCGATTGAACCCGGGGTCGTCGCTCTAACCATTGGAACAAGTGGTGCCATTCGTACGGTTACCAATAAGCCTGTTACCGATCCAAAAGGAAGAATTTTCTGTTATGCCTTAACAGATAAGCACTGGGTTATTGGTGGCCCTGTCAATAATGGTGGGATGATTTTTCGTTGGTTGAAGGATGAATTCGGCCATGTAGAAGTAGAAAAGGAAAAACAGACTGGTGAGAGCTCATACGATTTACTTACGTCACTAGCGGAATCCGTTCCACCTGGGTCAGAAGGGTTGCTTTTCCATCCCTATCTAACAGGAGAACGTGCTCCATTATGGGATGCCAATGCGAGAGGCTCCTTTTTTGGTCTTTCCATGCATCACAAAAAAGCACATATGGTACGAGCGGTGTTAGAAGGAATTACGATGAATTTATATAGTGTGTTATTAGCATTAGAAGAATTAATTGGGGAACCAAAACGCATTCAGGCTACTGGGGGGTTTGCACGCTCTCGGTTCTGGCGTCAAATGCTTGCTGACATATTCGGTCAACAAGTGACGGTACCTGAAAGCTTTGAAAGTTCTTGCTTAGGAGCTGTTGTGTTAGGCATGTACGCACAAAGTGAAATTAATTCATTGGAGGAAGTTGGGAGGATGGTGGGCTCGGTTCATAGCCATCAACCTAACCCAGATGCAGCAAAAGCTTATCAAGAATTAATGCCGATCTTTATTCGCATCCCTCGTTTATTGGAAAAGGAATATGAAGCAATTTCTCGTGTTCAAAAAAAGGCTCATGAAACTTAAGTCAGTCGAGAAGAGTGAAATTTATAAAAGACTGAAAGATTAGAAATGTTTCAGTCTTTTACCACAATTTTGATGTAACTTTGACTGTTTCATACTCTCTATTGAGCGCAAGCTTATCTGTCCATCATTTCATTCAAATAAGTCATGAACGACAGACCAAATACTGCGCGTAATGAGAGTATGCTAACTTCATTTATCTTGCAACTCCCTTGCAATTATCAATATACTCGCTCCCCCATTCCGTCAACTCGTTCATTGTTGGATAGAGCTTCTTCCCTAAATCCGTTAAAGAATATTCTACTTTTGGAGGAACTTGATTATAAACCTCACGGTGAATAATTCGAAAGTTTTCCAGTTGCCTAAGTTGCTTAGTCAGTGAGGAGTGCGTTAAGCCATCAAATCTTCTTAATAGTTCGTTGAATCTTACAGGACCGTCTTTTAGATGAAAAATAATCATGAGAGTCCACTTACCTGACAATACCTTCTGTGCTGTAGTGATCGGGCAAGTTAAATCAGCACTTGTTAATTCAATCATCAAACTCCACCTCTTCCTTTGCTCTAAATTTCTCATATTATCTCTATTAATAATCTTTTTAAAAAAATGTCTGCGTTGGAACGGTTGTGCTCTCTTATTAATATACCATTTTATCGTAACGATACAAAAATATCGTACTATTCAGAATGCTTATTACCCTTTAATATGGGTTATGCATTAAACCTATTGAAAAAGGAGTAGATAATATGTCGACGAACGAAGGAAGATTCAATGGTAAAGTTGCTTTGGTCACAGGGGCAAGTCGTGGGATAGGAGCTGAAATAGCCAAAAAGTTAGCAGCTGGAGGAGCGGAGTTTATAGGCATTCATTACGCCAATAATACAGATACTGCATTGAAAGTTGTTGATGATATTAAGGCATTGGGTGCAAAGGCTGTGGCTCTACAAGCTGACTTAACCTCTGGTATTTCTGGTGCAAAAAAGCTTTGGGCTGGATTTGAAGATGCGGCCCGTATGGAATTAGGGACTGTGCACTTGGACATCTTAATTAATAACGCAGGTATTTCACCAGTCATGTCGTTTGAAGAAACGCCAACGGAAACGGTGGACGATACGATTAATGTTAACTTTAAGGCTCCTTACTTTATTACTCAAGCAGCTAGCCCGTTTTTGCGGAATGGTGGACGAATCATTAACATTTCTACTGGCTTTACACGTGTTGCTGCACCAATGAATACCATTTATGCGGCTTCCAAAGGAGCTATTGACACACTTACTTTGGCATTAGCTCCACATTTTGCTTCAAAGGGTGTTACGGTTAATGCAGTGGCACCGGGAATTACGGCTACTGATATGAACAAGGAGATGCGCTCCACACCAGAAGGACTTGCTCAAGCAGCGGCATTTTCTGCATTCTCTAGAGTAGGTACCACGGACGATGTTGCTGATATCGTTGCTTTTATAGCATCTGAGGAAGCACGATGGATCACTGGCCAAGTTATTGATGCCTCTGGAGGAAGCAGGCTTTAATAACAAAATGGCCTATCAAAAAAAGCATATGGCGAGATCATGCGTATTAGTTTAGACTAGCATGTGTGGTCTCTATTTTTTACATATTGCGATTCAAGATTCGAGTGGAAAGCGGTGAGACCTGCTTAGATTAAATTAAGCAATTCACTTGGTACTCCCGATGATGGTGCAGTAACTCTTATAGTCATAGAGCATTTTAAACAAGAATTTGAAAGATACATGGAATACAATAATAAAAACGGATGAAGTTAAAATTAAAAATGAGTCCGGTACAAGACCGAACTCATTTTGAGCAAGTGGCCTGACGAAATTACCTTGTCTAACATTTTAGGAGTTATTTCCATAAGGAAGCTTTTCTAGTTTAATAGGTTAAATAATAGAACCCATTTGCTTTGCGTTGTTTCTGTCTTTAACAGATAAAGGTTTTTTCATAAATCCTATTATGAAGCAGGTTATTAAAGAACCTAAAAGTATACAACCAATGTATAACAATGGTTTATTACATGCGATTGGGATAACAAAAATACCACCATGGGGTGCCTTTAATGAAATATCCAATGCCATACACGCTGCACCACCTACAGCACCACCGATTATATTCGCAGGAATTATCCTTAGTGGATCCGCTGCAGCAAAAGGAATCGCACCCTCGGTAATAAAACTTGCTCCTAATACATAACTAGCTTTTCCAGCTTCTACTTCTTGAATGGTAAATCTATTTTTAAAGATTGATGTCGCCAGTGCAATACCAATTGGAGGTACCATTCCTCCGACCATCAAGGCAGCAGATGGCTCAAAAATATTTGCAGCAAACATTGCTAGACCAAATGCCGAAGCCGTCTTATTAATTGGCCCACCCATATCAGAAGCCATCATACCAGCTAACAAAGCGCCTAAAATAGCCGCATTAATTCCAGTGAGACCTTTTAACCAGCCTTCCAAAAATTCATTTAGCATGGACATTGGCGTATTTAATATAAAGAACATAAAGGCGCCAACAATTAATGTACTTAATAATGGAACAATTAATACTGAAACTAAACCTTGGAAAGACTTCGGTATCTTAGCCATAGACTTTTTAATAAACTTGGCCGCAAAACCACCTACGAATCCAGCAACCATTCCTCCAAGAAACCCTGACCCACCTATGCTGGCCATCATCCCACCAATCATCGCAGGGGCAAGACCTTGTTTGTCTGCAATACTGTACCCAATAAATCCGGCTAAAATGGGAACCATTAATGCAAATGCTGCATCCCCGCCAGCCTGACTAAAGAAAGCGGCGATTACATTATATTGATCACTCTCGGGATTTGAAGCATTAATACCGAACATGAAAGAAATAGCGATAAATATCCCACCAACAACCACGAAGGGAATCATGTATGAAACCCCACTCATAATATGCTTATAAAAATTCAACCCCGATTTTTCCTCTGGTTCTGATTGCATCTCTTCTTCCACTACGTTTTTCTCAACAGTATTTTCTTTTATATCATAGGACAAGGCTTGCTCAATTAATTGATCAGCTTGATTGATTGCTTTTTTTACAGGCACATCTACAAATTGCTTACCTTGTAAAACAGAAGTATCAACCCGCACATCGTGTGCTACCACGATGGCATCTGCGTTTTGAATATCAGCTGCAGTAAGTCGATTCTCTGGACCATTAGAACCATTTGTTTGAATTTTAACTTTCATACCACGACTTTTTGCAGCATCTTTCAATGACTCCGCAGCCATATACGTATGGGCAATCCCTGTCATACATGCCGTAATCCCAATTAAATATTTTCCAGATCCCGTTTCTTCCTTTTTATCTGCTACCTGTTGTTTTTCTTGTTCCTGAATAACTTTAATTACTTCATCTTGAGATGTAGCCAAAACTAGCTTCGCTCTAAATATTTCATTCATTAAGAAAGTCGACAGCTTGGACAAAAGTGACAAATGCTCATTTGATGCGTTTTCCGGTGCTGCAATCATAAAGATTAAATTTGTATGCTGCCCACCGTAATCAATTCCTTGTAGCTTCCTTCCCATTACAATAGTAGGCTTATTTACAGATTTACTTTTAGCATGTGGGATGGCTACACCATATCCAACAGCAGTTGAAATTTCATTCTCTCTTTTGTAAATTGCTTTTTTAAATTGCTCTGAGTCATTTATAAGCTGATTACTAGCTAGTTTATCTACTAACTCATCAATAACATCTGCTTGATTATCCCCTTCAAGATTTAAAATAATATTATCATGGGTTATAATATCCACGAGTTTCATTATATTCCCTCCTAGCTTCCTAGTAATCAATTAACTAAAATAAAGATGTGCTTTATTTGTTGAGTTAAATAGATCCATTTTTTGCTTTACCACTTTTTGGGCAGCTTTTCGGGCACTTGGCATAATGACATCAGGCTCATATGCCTCCTGTTGCTCCGTAAGGAAACGACGCATCTCCCCGAAGAAAGCACTTTTCATATCCGTTGATAAATTAATCTTTGCTATACCGTGAAGATAGGTTTGGGAAATCTCCTCATCTTTATTATCACTTCCTCCATGAAGAACAAGAGGAATTCCTACCCTATGATTAATTTCCTCAAGCAAATCCAACCTTAGTTCCGGTTTTCCAGCATGTTTGTATTGACCATGTGATGTCCCAATGGCTACAGCCAATGTATCTATGCCTGTTTCTTCAACAAATCTCTTTGCATCCTCTGGATCGGTATATAATATTTCATCCGCACCGCCCTCAGAGCTTCCTTCATTGGATCCGATCGTTCCTAATTCAGCCTCTACTGATACGTTCACATCATGCGCAATTTTGACAACTTCTTTTGTAATGGATATATTATCCTCAAAAGAAGCGTGTGAGGCATCAATCATTACGGAGGTGTAACCATTCCTGATAGCTCTCATAACATCCTTTACAGATGAACCGTGATCTAGGTGAATAGCCATAGGTACTTTTGTGTTTCTGCATTTTTCTCTAACATATGCTATAAATTCATCACCAACTAACTCAATCTCGTTCGGATGAATTTGGATAATGGCTGGTGCATTTTTCTCTTCCGCAGCTTCGATTACAACTCTTACAAACTCACTGTTCGCAACATTAAAAGAACCTACCGCAAAATTATGCTTATACGCTACCTTTAATAGTTCCTTCATATTCATTAACATTCAAATCTCTCCTTTTTCTTTTAAAATTGATTCCATCTACTAATAAATTCTTTTTTTGTTGTTGTATGGACAAGCCCTTTTACGTTTTCGATGTTTTTGGTTTTTTCAAAAAACTCAGTGAAAACAAATTCATTTCTTTCAATATCTAAGGCTGGAATGTAAATAATGATTAACTGAACAAGTTCCTTTCCCCATTGGATCGCTTTCTTATTAATTCCAATAATCACGCTCTCTTTATATTCTTTCACCTCAAAATATGGGTGCGGGATTGCCACTAAATTACCTATAGAGGTATAAGACATCCTTTCCCTTTTCATGATTGGCTCATAAAAATGCTCTTGATTGGCCAAAGATAGAAGATGATGAATAGCATCATCAGGGCTACTTTCATTAATCCAGTGAATAGAGGACTGCTCAATAATTGAGTTTTGTGCTTCCAGAAAGAATCTGATTTTCTTTATATCACTGCTTGGAAAGCCGCTTTGGATCATAATAAATTTTGCATTGATTTGTTGTGGTTCAAACGCTAAATTAATTCCAATATATAGATAGGAATTATCAAAAACATAGTCCTTAGAAAACTTTTCTATTTTGCTAATTTCAAGTTCATCAAAGTAAGTTGCTACCCTGGAAGAGAGAATCTTCGTACGCTCATAGCTTCTACTATAGAGAATAATTGTTTTTATCTTCTTTTTATCTCGGGAATCGAGAATTACCTGGATATGATAAGCTAAATAAGCAATTTCACTGTCTTGAATCTCCACATGAAGCTCTTTTTCAATTTTTAAAGCGATATGAGATGCAATACTAAAAGAATAGAAGTACTCTGACTTTGTCTCTTTTACAAACGGGTTGTAGATTAGCAAGTTATGTGACGCAGGATAAATAATTCGATATATATGATTGGAAATGTTATTCCTGAAACGCTTCTGTGAATAAGTCGGTACTTGATAAACTTGCTCTACTTGAAGTAAAATGTCCTCTATTTTCGATATAATTTGATGATTCTTATTCCCTATCTGTGTATTATCTAGATCCAATTGTAACGATATTAAATAGTTCACAAAATAAATGATTTCGTCATCCGTCATATTTACATATTTGTTTATTCGTGACCGAAATGCTTCTGCAACTTCATACTCTCTAAAGGATGTCAGATTATCCAATTCTGTATCCTCAATAGAAACCGTATGACCAAGGTTTATTTGATGAATGATGATGATTAATTGAGTGGTCATTTTCTTGTACATCAAAAATTCTAGGTTCAGCTGATATTTAATATTTATTTCATCGACCAATTTGAAAATGCTCTCAATTATATTCACATCTACCCATGTTCGGAAACCATTTATTACATAATCCTTGTACACCTCCTTCTTTACTGTTATAGAAGAAAAGAAACTTTCTAATAGCACTCTTTTTTGCAATTCAGTCCCAATCAATTTAATGCCTTTAAACACTTTCGTATCTATCGCAACATCAATACCTAATGCCTGAATATTCATTGTAAGTTTTTGAAGGCGGCTACGAATTGTCTGTGGTGAATAAAAAAATCTGTCCGCAATTTCATCGTAGGTAATATATTCGCTTTCATTCATCAGGAACTGAATAATTTGAAACTCCAAAAATGCTTCTTCCAGTTCTTTTTCATCAGATACAAACCATTCTTGATCAATTCGGGTATTGTCATTTTTAATAGCATATCCTTGAGAAGATGAGGTAATAATAATGTCCGTACCGCTATCATTGATCTCCTTTATATAATTTCGAATGGTGCGATCTGTAACATTTAATATCTCAGCAAGTGTGGCCGTGGATACATATTCTTGATCCTGGTTCATTAGAAAATTAATTAATTGACTATGTTTTTTATGCAAACAAACCACAACCTTTCTATGTCTTTATTTTAAGACACAACTATAACAGTCGCTATATCAGTAAATTTTCCTATAGATAGGAAAATTAGCTTTCTAATTTTCCACGCTAGTTCCTTTGCTCCATTATATTTTCCGTAGCGTATCACACTATACATAAAGTTATTTTGATCCTTGATTTCTAGTTTCATAAGATTTGTTCATCCCCCATCCATTGTCAAACCTAACCACAAAACACTTTTGCAAATAATGAAACGTAGTGAGTATGTTTTCTTAAAACCGTCGATGTTGACTTGCAACTTTTGTTGCTTTGTTAAGTGAATTACATTTTTCTTCTGGTTTGTAAAAAGAGGCGTTAATGCAATTAAAAAAAGAGCAGAAGAAAAAACGATGCTTTTCTCTCCCACTCTTCTATCTTCAATATGATAAGGGTTTTGTTCATCCAAAAATCAGTTTAAATACTTTCTCTCTTAGACCAGACCATGGAAAGTTTGAAAACGAACAGTCACTATAAACAAAAGCTGTCTTTGCACTTCTTGCTTACTCACCAATTCTCATCTTCCTTTCCTCAGGTAACTATAATTTTCTTTAGTCTACAATAATGGATAGATGTTTTGTCAAAGACCATTCATTTTTATATTACATTATTATCTATCCAGTTGGAGTCGAGCTTTTACTAAAAGTTTTAAGTACCAATAATTAATGAAAAAATAGAACATACTCCCTTTTTTAGAATGTGAAACTAGAAGATTAATAAAGATAGATTTGCGCATTTTATTTAAGTCATTTTCTGAACGAAGCAAGCTCCTCGTCTACTCAAGCATACTATTTCCAAAAACGATCTAATATTGATTTGTGAAAAAGTCCTGATAAT
>JACYYJ010054953.1_pt1 | contig 16936 bp, 38 predicted proteins | sample 8236861 | NCBI WGS metagenome assembly JACYYJ01 (sample SAMN14103086, study PRJNA606662) | landfill metagenome | isolation source: landfill solid waste | place: India:New Delhi, Okhla landfill site | collected 2017-11-05
ATTCCCCATCCCCCTCAATGCGGCGTTGATGTGTGTCGATATAGTCCTTGATGGACATTTCGATTGCCAACTCTGCCTCTTTCATCGACTGGCTCACACTTTCATCGTTTGAGCTAAAGCGGATGTGCTTTCTTTCCCATAGTCGGTGGTACATCTTGTCTAGGTACTTTTTCTCGATCATATGCGGTCCTCAACGCGGCGGGCGTGGTCGATGGCTTCACGACATGACGGAACGCCGTTTGCCGCGCTGTCATTCAGATCAATGTCTGCCACATATCCATTGCCGCCAGGACCAGCCATCAAACGCACGACGTGAGGTGACAGCACAATCTCCCATCGGTATGTCGTTCCGTAGTAGCTGTTTAGCTTGGCATTCATGCTGTCGAGCCAGTCCAAGCGCTCAGCATCCTCTCGTTCCTGCGCTTGCAGGGCGGCTCGGTATCCCGCCACAAAAGCGTCGTACTCTATGCCGGGGTAGCCGAGAGGGTGCTGGTCAATCCAGGCTTCATACGCAATGTGCTCTGGATCGGTTCTCATACTTCCCCCTGTGCGAGTGCGGCGCGGGCCTTTTTAAGGGCATGGCGTTTACTGAATATGTAGTCGCCTTCGCATGGTCCGAACCTGTCAACAATCGTTTGCAGCGCATCCCGGAATCTCGCTATCTCCGCATCCTTCGCGCTACTCATCAGCGACACGCCGCCGGCTCCTACCGCCTCCCGCTCTTGCTGGATAAGTGCGATCAGTTCCTCGCGGGTAAGCGAATCGAGTTCGCGTATTTGTGCAGTCATTGACCAATCCTCAGAAAGAGCGTCAAGAAAAAGGCTGCGATGCAAAGCACATCCAGCCATAGCGGGGTAGCGATATACATCATGAGTTCTCCCCGTAGGCGCGATTGATGGCCTTGTGAATCGCCTTTCGCGGGGTTGTGCGAATCAGCGCCCGATAGATTTCAAGCGCCCCGTCTAGCGCATCCACATCGTTATATCCAGCGAGCGCGGCATCAGATGCCCGCATGATTTCCGGTAGCAGATGCGCATGTCTCTGTGTGGATTTGCAGATGTAGTAAGCGACGTTGATGACTGCGGCCAAGGTTTCGCGCAGCTCATCGTCCACGGCGCCAAGGCGAAGCTTGATTGCCGCGGCTGTGACGGGTGATTCGATGGCTTTGAGTTCAGCTGGTGTGAGTCGGGTGGATAGCGTCATCGCCCTGATGAGCCGAAGCCGCCCACGCCACGCTCGGTTTCGGATAGCTCGGGCACCACCTCAAACTCGATTCCTTGCACCTTGATTACCATCGCCTGCGCCATGCGTGCGCCCGCGTCGAAGCTGAATGGCAACGGAGTGTCATTGCGCAGGCCGATGGCGACTTCACCGACGTAGCCAGCGTCGATCACTCCAACCGCATTGACCAGCCGTATCCCATTCTTGAACCCATGCCCGCTGCGGCTATAGATCAGCATTACATGACCGCTTGGTATCTCGAAGGCGAGACCAGTTCGCACGGTGAGCGACGAATGCGCACCAATCTCGCCACCTTCAAGCGAGTGCAGATCGAAGCATGCATCGCCTTCGTGGGCGTAGCCTGGGATGATGGCGCGGTGGTCCAGTTTCTTGAGTTTGATTTTCATTGGAAGCGGGCCCAGGCGCGGCCGCCGTGGTGGCGGTTGAATGGAATGTCATGATCTGCATCAGAGAATCCGCCGCCAGACTGCCCTGACTCCACTGGTGCGGGTCGGCTCTGCTGTTCCTTCGGCTGAACTGAAAGGCTCATGAACTTGCCCTTCTGACCTTCCTTGATCCAAGCCGAAAGCCAAAACTCGGTTCCGCCGACATCAATACTGCCTCGATAATCCGGGTGTCGGTCGCTGTCTTTTCGGTCATTTTTAAAGAGGACACCTCGGTTGGTGTTGTCGTAATCAGCCATGTTTCATTCCTTCTTATGCAGCCACTTCGGCTTGTTTAGAACGTTCTTCATCGGCCATGCGTTTTAGCGTTGCCCGAATCTTGCTTTCACTCTTCAGTAGCTCCCATNNGTATTCTTCATAAGCTCTGTACTCGTCGCCAGCCGCAAAGGCTTCTCTGATGGCTTCGGATACCTTCTTTGCCAACGCTGCTTGTTTGGCGTCCAGGTTGTCTAAGGCGCCGTCAGTTGGCGTGATGGTCTGCTTCTTCGGGGCCGCTTTCGCAGCTGCATTGCCATCGTCGTCATCTGGCGCAACGCCAAATGCTGCTTGCAATGAGTATCTTCGTGCGTAGGTACACGCAGAGCCAAACCCCTGTGCGTCGTGCTTTGTCGCAGGGATAGACAGAACTCCACACGAAAATTGCTCGCCAGACTCATGGACGATGATTGTTTCAACTTTGATGACCTTGTCGTCATCGTGGAACTTCTGAATAAACCCAAGCCCGTTAGCCTCTAGCGCAGGCTTGATGGCATCAACGACATTGCCTAGATCTGCATACTTGCTTCGGAAATGCGGGTTGTTCTTGTCTTTCGATGCTTTCTCTATCTGCGCTTGAGCCTTCACAAAGGCTGCTAGTAGCTCTTTCATTTTCTAGTTCCTGTTGGTATGCCAGTGCGGCATCTTCGTCGTCTTGATCCATGTCAAAAGCCCAAGGCATGGCCGATAAAGAGAATCAGTATCGGCGCCATGACGGTTGCTGCGGCTGCTATAAATTCGATGATTAATCGCATCACTCCACCTCATCGTTAGCTAGCTTTCTTGCGCATTCCTGCATCACATCTGACGCATGGATCATCCAGGGATCAGTGCCTTCATAAGTCAGTAAAGTGATCAGCATGTGGTCAACCTGTAGGGGATCAGACTGCCCTAGAGCGCGGATAAGCTGCCCCCGCACCTCATCGCTGCTAAGACCATATGCCGATTCGGTGTAGTGCTTTAGAGCGTCTAGAACAGACTCCACAGCCTCTTTCTTGGTCACATCAGGCACGCCGTCATATATCTCATCGTGCTGGCGATCAACTTCCCGGTTATGTATGGCGCATGGGTATGTGAGATACGTCATGACGTGCTCCTGAGTGGTTGTGTAAGGCTCCCGGACTTTCACCGGGACTGAGCGCCGTATGCTCCTGCTACCGTCTCAAGCCAGCGTCATGACGTGGCTGTATAGGCTGCCGGAGGTGTGCTCTCTGGTTGGGAGAGGGTTTGCTAGGTGCGCCACCCGGCCTAGCCTCGGAGAACATCAAATGCCCTGGCGCTGGGCGGAATCCTCAATCGGAAGCACCCCGCTCTCATGAAGCAGAGTGTCGTGACGTGCAATGGCTACTGACCTGCTAGAAATCGTTGCAGGATGCTGTGTTGCTAAGACACAGCCGGGGCGCTTGCGATTGAGGCCCGCCGTCAGGATTTAACCGTCAGGCGGGATACTTCCAGGAGCTAAATTCCGTACTCAAGATGCAGCAGCAGCGCCCCGCATATCGGCACTGCCACTCGCAGGAAATCCCAAACAAAGATGCGAATCTCGTATCTCATGACACCCCCTTTTCGACCAGCGAGATAGCCATCAGGACGCGCAGATATGCGTAGGCTTCTGCTGCGGCAACGATCTGGTCGTCCCCATCGGATATACCGCGATCCTTCAAGGCTTGATCTCTCAGCGCCTCGACTTCAGCCGAGATGCGCTGGATTACATCGGTAGCACTCATGGCTGAGCCTCGTTTGAGTTCGGGCAATTTCACATTCGGTACATTGGGTTGTGCCGCATGGCTCGGGGTGGCGGCAGGCGCCTGGGAATCGATGCAATTGCCGGGGCGGGTTTGCCGCGATACTTCTTGCCGGTCCCTGTGACGTTGCCGTGTCGGGCTTGTTTGGTACGTTTCATGGCTCTTCTCTTTCCTGTAGGTACGTGTAAGCAGCCTCCTGAAAGCTGCTTGCAGATACCCGCCCGGCTCATGCGTCCGGGCGATGGGGGCTACTGCGCAAGTCGGACACGCTTTGTCGTCGTGGTCGTGATCTCAGCCGGCGTAACGTCAGCCGCGAGGAATGGAATCTCCGGGGACTCGCCGCGCAGGGCGTGGTAGGCCAGCTGAACCTTGGCCGAAGAGATGATCTTTCCCGCCGTGTTGTTGATCTCTACCGCCTGTTTCTGCTCGATGGTGCCGTCACGCAGGCCGTTGAATACGGCGATCAGGTCGTTGCGAATGTCTGTGATGCTGGTCATGCTTTGCGCTCCTTGAGTAAGCGTTTGATTTGAAGTTGGACTCGTTTTGCTTCGACGAGCGATAGCGGAATGTCCGAATGCCTGAGCGGCGTCCTGGCGCAGATAACACCAGTGACGTACTGATCGCTCAGAGCCTCTGCCCCCTGCCTTACCCGCTCAGCATTGAGCGACCTGATGCGGTCTAGATGCTTTTCTCTGTACCGAGCCTCTCTCTCTATGCCAGCTTGCGTTTTCTTGTTTCTTTTGCTCAGCACGCGGGCTTTCTCGGGGTTTTCCTTTCTCCAGGACTTCGAGTAGTCCCTGGCTTGCCCCGGGTTAGCCCAGTACCTCGCCTTTGACCTCTCCCGGTACGGGGCGGGGTTCTTTAGATACTCTTGGCGCTTTCGTTCCTTGATCGTTTCTGCGTTGCTTTTCCGGTACGCATTCACTTGCGCCTTTGTGCATTCGCAGCATCGAGCAGATCTACCTAGCCTTCCGCTCTTGTCCGCATAGAAGCCACCAAGCGCCTTCTCTTCCCCGCACTTGCTGCAAACCTTCGTCTGCATGTCGATCTCCTTGTGGCAAACATAAGCACCCTTCAGAAAAGATGCTTTTGTTTGCTTGCCTAGATAGTCCGCCTCACAAGAGAGGGGGTGTGCACACTAGACCCGGCCGTATTTCTGTGCCGCCGTCAGCACTTCCGCTTAGCGCCCGGTTGGCGTGCTGCTCGGCAAGTTGGTCGCCCTGCCTACGGTCGCGGCCGTTGCCGCTGGTCTTGCTTCGCTGCTGTACTTAGCTGGCTTCCGCCTAGGCCGTTCCTTGCTGCGTTGGATGTCATTCTACTTAAAGTAGCGATGATGTCAACTACTTTAAGTAGATTTTTTTGATATAGTTGATCCCGTCGCGCAAAAAACGCGATCCGATCACGAGTAGGGAGGGGTAACCGCCGAACGGCGTGGTCAGACAGCCAAGAACGACCGGCAGGGCAAGCGTGGGGTGGAAATCTCTAGAGCGCGCCGGGGCAGCGGAAACGCTGGATAGTCTGGAGCAGGGCCTTGCGCCCCGTGGTGATGCGTCCGAGTCTTCTCAGCGGAGCAGAACCCAGTATCCACTAGTCTCATCCTCGGATGGGCTGGGGGATGCTGTGGCTGGCGAACCGGTCAAACTCGCAGAGCAGGTGGCTTAAGCCAGTACTGTGTAGATATAGAGATGGGGTAAGCAGGCGCAAAAAAACCCGCTCGGGGCGGGCCTGCGTGGCGGGGCAATCTACTGGGAAGGCGGCGGTGCCGTTGACTTCAAATCGCTCACGATCTGGCGAATCTCAGCCAGAGCGGCATTCGTCTGCGCCTGAGCTGCGGTTGCCATGTTTGCAGTATCTCTGCCGGAGTCGAACGAGGTCACAATGAGAGCGAAGCCGGCCAAGACGGCGGCTATCGTCACGGCGGCAGCCCCCCATACATTGCGTCTGGTGCTGCTGAGAGAATCGCGAATGTCTCGCACTGCATCCTCAATGCGCGCAATTCTGCCATCCATCTTCGCTTCGATGGTCGCCAGCTTGGCATCAAGCTCGGGGCGTGTTATTGGCTCACTCATAATTGGATTATCCATCGATCCAGACTTCCGAGCAATAACCTCCACGTCCCGCACGGCCTGGCTTAGGCTATCAGCAAACTCCGGCTTTATCGGCGACACAGAGCTCATGACTTACTCCTGATGACTTCCGTGATCGACTTGAGCGGAACTGATGCATCTGTAAGATCGCGCAGCAGCCTAGATAAATAAACCATGAGGTAGGTGGGAACTGCTGTCCCCGCCTTGGCTCTATCCAGCATTTCTTCCGCCAAAGATGTGTGCCCGTCCATCAATATCGCAAAAAGACGGAACAGCTTGATCGCAAGATCGCGGCGCTCGCCATCGCTCAGTTGATCGTAGATTTCCCCGAACTGCTGGTCAGACATTTCATTGAATGATGTTTGCAGTTCTATCGTGCCGTCTTGCATGGCAACCTCGTGGNNGTTTGATCAGTCTACTTCTTCACATCCAGCCCGAGCTGGGCGGCGTTGCCTATCGCACGTAGATGCCATGTCCTCGGCAAGATTCCCATGTGCGGCCGTCTCTGCTACCCATGTAGAAGAGCCTCGCTTCTAGGGCGCCGCTCGCCATGGACAGATACGCCCAGAAGGGCTCGAAACCAACATAGCCACCGTACGAATTTTTCGCATTGAACATACCGCACATATGGGAGCCGCCGGGTTTGTCGTGGACAGCAACCTTTACATCGCGCACCTGCACACTGTCCGGGTCTTTCGCTCCATCCTTCAGTGCCTGAAGGGCTAGGGCGACTTCCTGATCCGACGCCGGCCTATCACTGACGGGCGGAAGCGGGGCGGGCCCCGGCGGAGGGGATGCGCAGCCGGCGATAGCTAGCGCACTGAGGCAAGTTATTGCCAAACTCTTCGTAATTGCATACATCATCAAAAATCCTCGCTACACCAAACCTTCAGCACCCGCCCGAACACTTCCATATCCATATTCGGCTCGATCACCCAATCGCGGTACGCCTGGTTCTCGGAGATGGCGAGCAGCCCCTTGCCGGGCACGCGCTGTAGCCGCTTGATGAAGCCTTCCTCGCCAACACGGAAGAAGTAGACGGCATCGAACTCGACGGACTTCACGCCGGAGTCGACGATAAGGGGGTCACCAGGGTTGTACATAGGCCGCATGGAGTCGCCAAACCCCGTAACGACGCAGAGGTTCCCGGCAGCTGTGTAGCCGCGCACATTCTTCTCCAGCCACTCGCGGCTCACATCCAGGCGCTCAATCACACCGGGCTGATCACGCAATACCGTCCCATCCCCCATAGACCCTCCGGTTTCGTACCGGGGGATCGTAACTATATGTGTGTTTTTATACAGCGGGGTAAACCCGGAGTTGTCGTCGCTATTAACGGACCCGTACTCAAGGTCAGCCGGGCTCTTTCCTAAGACGTTTGCAAGTATGTGTAGGTTCGCTGATCGAGGTTTTGCCATCCCCTCCACCCATCTACGCACCATTTCCGGCGTGCCGGATAAGCCACGATCCTTCAGCCGCCTGTGCAAGTCGGCATTGGTCATCCCCTGCATTGCCGCCTTAACGCGCGCGCCGAATTCAGGGTGCCGGATGGGTAATGGGTTCGTTTCTACCATAGGTAGCAATGTAGCCAATCCGTGAAAAGAGTGCATCTCTATTGAAAGTAGTTGAGAGAAGCTACTGAAAGTAGTATTCTCGCTTCATGGACAGTAGAAACCACATCGCAGAAGCGTTCGAGATCATCGGCGGGGCTAGCTCGGTGGCTCGGATTTTCGGGGTTACGCCTTGGGCCGCGTCGAAATGGCTCGAAAACGGCGTTCCAGCTGAGCGCGTCATTAGCCTCGCGGAGGCCACAGGTTGGCGTAAGACGCCGCACCAAATCTCCCCGGCCATCTATCCCAACCGCACAGATGGGGTTCCGGTCCGTGCCCGTCGCTTGGCGGAGCCCGCCCATGCGTGATGTCTCAAAACACAGGGCGGTCGCCTTGGCGGCGGTGGAAACACTTAAGCGCCGGAACGATGCTGCTGAACGAATTCTTGAGCGCCAGGTGAAAGCATCCTCAGAAGCCACTGCTCCGCTTCGGAAATCGACTCGTCTGACATCTGAGTCCCCAGGGAATATGCAACGCCGCTCTCTAGCGTTAGCGCAATGGAGCGCAGTACTGGCTCTCTCAATTGCGGGTGTGCATCTATTGCGCCGAGGACGCCAATGAGCGCCGTCCGCATGCCCATAACCTGCTCCTGCAACCTGACGAGTTCGGGGCCGAGCTTGGCGAGCACTTGCCACATTTCCGCGACATCCTTCTCCATGTCCTTCTCCTTGTTGAAAAACTGGTTGACTGAGAACCGCCAGCGTATCAACAAGGGGAGGGGCTCCCAACACCATTTGCGTGACACGCATTTAATGCACCGTCACGCCGCTGACTGCTTCTTCAGCCGGCGGCTGCAAATCACGCTCGACGCACAGCCGGTGAAAGATGGCCATAACAGTTTCTTCGCTGGGTGCCTCGAAAGCCCCCCACGCAATCTCTCTCGCCGCGTCCAGCTGCTTCTTGACGCGCTGCGCGGCGCGGGCCAGTTCATCCATTTCCGTCTCCATGGCGCGAGTTTGCAGCGCTGTGTCGATCTTGTGCATTCGTATTTCCCGAGGGGTGGTAGTGCAAAAAATTTTGCCGTTTTTTGCCTCTCAACACCTCACAACTTGCTTGCTACACGTTGAGAAGAACAAATGAGCCAAGCCACTTTGACCCTTGATTCCATTGATGTGCGCCCGGATGAGGTAGCCCGCAAGCAGTCGCTCGGAGCGGCCATTGAGCTGTGTGCAGAACTCGCCGGCTTCTCGCTGGACAAGGAGTTGCAGCAGACGCTGGAAGTGGACAAGGGCCAGTTCAGCCGCTGGCAGTCCGGTCAGGAAGGCATCAAGTGGGACAAATTCAAGTCCTTGATGGATGTGTGCGGAAACGATGCACCGCTGCTGTGGATGTTGCACCAGCGCGGCTATGACCTTCATTCCTTGCGCCGCCGCGAGTCCGAGACCGAACGCAAATTGCGCATGGCTGAGGAACGCATCGCCAAGTTGGAAGAGGAGGCGCGCATCAAAGCCGCCTTCGTGGCCGAGTTCATGCATGGAAGGGCGGCAGCGTGATGGGTCGACAAGTCTTCCACCTCGTCAACCCGCTAGTGCGCCGTAATGCCGCCCACGCAATATCGCAAGCGCCAGAAGGCTATCGCTGCGAGATCCGGCCCAAGACGCGCACCCTGGCTCAAAACGACCTGCTTTGGTCCGTGTTGACAGACATCAGCCGACAGATCGAATTCGTCGTCAATGGCGAGCTGGTGAAGGTCTCGCCCGAGGAAGTGAAAGATGTTCTCACCGCTAGCCTGAAGCGCGAAACCCGCATGGCAATGGGCATCGACGGCGGCATGGTCCTTCTGGGCCAGCGCACCAGCAAGATGACCGTGCGCCAGATGACCGAACTTATCGAGCTTGCTCATGCATTCGGCACGCAGAAGGGTGTCGAGTGGAGCGCAACCAGTCTTGGGAGGGACGCATGAAACAGTCCGAGCTCAAGCGCGGCACCAAGCCGATGGTACGCAAGCGCGAATCACGCAGCCAGGGCCTTGGGCATCAAGTCGAGGCGCAACTCAACTTCCTTCGTCCGCACGGTGCCAAGCCCATGAATTTACTTCGCAGCGAAGCACACAAGGCGAACGTACGAGCGCTTGGCTGCGTGCGCTGTGGCGCTCCCGGACCGTCAGACGTGGCGCACGTGAATTTCGGTAAGGGAATGGCCCTGAAGGCTTGTGACAGCCTCACATTCCCGTTGTGCAGGCCATGTCATCGAGACCACGACCAGGGCGGCATGCCACGTGACGAGCGTCGGCTTCTGGAATGGTCCTACGTCGACACCACGCGGGCGAATCTGCTTCGGTTTAACAACTGGCCTCGGAGTGTGGAGGCGCATTATCAGGTGGCTATAGAGCCATTGAAAAGGGTGGTCGCATGAGCGGCCAAAAAGAAAGCCGCCTGGCAGGGCGGCTCGGTACTTCTCGTTCAATAAGGACATTCTAATGGCAAGAATACGCACGATCAAGCCCGAGTTCTTTACGTCAGAGGACATCGTGTACTTGACGCCACTTTCACGCATCTTTTACGTGTCACTGTGGTGTGAAGCAGACCGGGAAGGCAGGCTCGAATGGAAGCCAAAAACACTCAAGCTGCGCTATTTGCCGGGTGACAATTGCGACATTGAGGAGCTGGCCGCAGAACTCATCGAGGCCGGCCTCATCGCGCTGTACGAGGTCAACGGAAAGACGTACGCCGAAATACCAACGTTCGGAAAACATCAGGTAATCAACAACCGGGAGTCTCAAAGCAAGATTCCACCACGCGTCAGCGACGCGTCAAGCACGCGTGAAAGTGGCGTACAAGGGGAAGGGAANNCGCCGAATTCTGAGTCGAACCCCGGTGAAGCCACCTTGGCCCGTGAGGCGATCCGGCATTTGAATTTTCGGACAGGGGCGAAATATCGGGAGGTGGATGCGAACCTTCGCCTCGTCAGGGCGAGACTGAGCGAAGGGGCAACGCTGGACGAAATCAAGGCCGTGATCGATGCCAAGGTGGCGGAATGGTCAGGCACAGATTCGGCGAAATACCTACGCCCTGAGACGCTTTTCAATGCGACGAAGTACAGCCAGTACTCCGGGCAGATTGGCGGAATGCGAGCAGCTTCGCAGCCTCGCCGGGGGTTGGTGCTATGACGACATTTGAATCATTCGGCATCGACACCCGAGGCAGGCTGTCTGGCGAAATCAAGACGACTTGCCCGCAGTGCTCACAGCACCGGAAGAAGAAAAGTTATCCGTGCCTGAACGTCAACCTGGACAAGGGTGTATGGCACTGCTGGCACTGCGGCTGGACCGGGTCCCTCGGCGCAGGGGTTCAGCACCGGGCGAAGATCGAGAAGGTGTACCGCAAGCCGGAGTACCGCCCGAACGCAACTGAACTGCCAGACAGTGTCGTTAGCTGGTTTGCCAGTCGCGGCATTGGCCAGCAGACTCTGATCCGAAACAAGATCAACCACGGCATGGCGTATTTCCCCCAGGTCGAGGATGAGCGCTCATGTGTGATGTTTCCGTTCTACCGGGGTGGCGAATGCGTCAATATCAAGTACCGGACTGGCGACAAGCTGTTTCGTCTGGCCGGCGGCGCTGAGCGCATCCTTTTTGGATTGGACGATATCGGCGAATCGCTCGTATGGGTCGAAGGCGAGATGGACAAGCTTTCGGTTGAGGAAGCCGGCATAGCATCATGCGTTTCAGTGCCAGACGGCGCGCCATCGCCAGACTCAAAATCCTACGAGTCGAAGTTTGATTTCCTTGACTGTCCGGAGATTGAGGCTGTCCAGACGCACATCATTGCGGTGGACAACGATGCTCCCGGCAATCGTCTGGAGGAAGAGCTTGTGCGCCGTCTGGGCCGGGATAAATGCTTAATCGTCTCATGGCCTGAAGGGTGCAAGGACGCTAACGATGTGCTGGTCAAACACGGCCCGGATGTGCTGAACGAGTGCATAGCCTATGCCAAGCCGGTTCCCATCGAGGGGGGCTACACGGTCGCCGACTTCGAGACAGAGATTCTGCGTCACTACGACGGCGATATCCCTCGTGGGGTTACGACCGGTTGGGATAACGTGGATGAACACTACCGCGTCATGTCTGGCGAGTGGACGCTCGTTACCGGGATTCCGGGGCACGGTAAGTCGGAGTGGCTCGACGCGCTCACGATCAACCTTGCAAGGGTTCACGGATGGTCATTTGGCGTTTATTCACCCGAAAACCAGCCGATTAGCTACCACAGCGAAAAAATGCTTGAGAAGGTCGCAGGCAAGCCATTCGGCAATGGTCCTACTGAGCGCATGAGCAAGGAGGATGTGAGCGCGGGTCTCGCGTTTCTCCACCAGCATTTCCATTTCATGCTGCCAGAGTACCCAACGCTCGACACCTTGTTTGATCAGGCGCAGGCTCTGGTTCGCCAGCATGGGATACGTGGGCTCATCATCGACCCGTGGAATGAGATTGATCACGTCCGCGAGGGTAACGAGTCCGAGACTGATTACATCAGCCGGGCGCTGACGAAGATCCGACGGTTCGCGAGAAAGAACCATGTACACGTCTGGATTGTGGCGCACCCGACAAAGCTTCAGAAAGACAAAAACTCTGGCCAATACCCGGTTCCGACTCCATATGACGTTTCTGGCTCATCTCACTGGCGCAACAAGGCCGACAACTGCATTTCGATGTACCGCCATCTCGGGATGGATCACATGCCAGTGGAGTTGCACGTGCAAAAGGTTCGCAAGAAGGTCAACGGGAAGGTTGGCATGGTCGAGATGGACTACGACAGAGTGACAGGCCGGTATCACCAGCGCTTCGGCGGGGCGAAGTTTAGCTCCAGCTACTCACCCGTATCAACTTATGAGCCCGATCGGGAGGAAATGTTGTGAGCCACAAATGTGAGGGGTCAATCTACGACATGGCCTGCCAGCCCTGCCGCGTTCGCTTGCTCAAGTCCTGCCGCTCCACCAAAGCACCGCGCATCGCACGCCAGCAGCAGGAAGGAATGTTGGCGTGCATCGAGCGCATGGCGGGCAGCGAGGCGAGGGAACTGACGATTAACGAACTGAAGGGGGATAGAGAGTGAGCAAGTACACATTTCTGGATATGAACCCGGGACACGACAGGTCCGGCAAGATCGTGGCAATGGTTCGGTCTGGCGGGTACGTCATGGTGAAGCGCCCTCGCTGCATGCCCTTCGTTATGGCCGAAGGGGACTGGGTGAAGCTGCCCAAGACGGCGGAAGAGGGTGCGGGGTTTTCGCTCCGTAATGGGCGTGTGATCGAAGTGGGAAAGGAGAGCGAAGCGTGACCCAAGAAATCGACATTGCCGCGCTGAGGAATGCGGCGCAGGAAGCTGACCTTGGGAGGGACTGGGGCGCGATGCCTATGCGGTACGACATGGATCACGTAGGTGGGGACGATGACTGGATCGTCTACGAGAGCGGGTCTGGCTGCGTTGCGCGCTCGGTGGAGAAGGGCGCTGCCGAGTACATCGCCGCTGCCAATCCTGCCGCAATCCTCGCCCTACTGGATCGACTGGAGCAGGCAGAATCCGGGCTTGCTGCATACCGCATCGCCTTGGCATCCGAGTTCCCGCCAGATGCTGACGGTGATCCCGATGTGGGCAACGTGCATGCGAATGTGCGGGCGCTGAAGGCTCGACTGGAGCAGGCAGAGAAGGACGCGGCTCGGTATCGGTGGCTGCGTGAGAACTGTGCCCTACAGTCGCATTTCATGTCCCAGACTGAAGGCGTCTATGCGTGGATCGTCATGCGACGGCAGAACGGGCGTATAGCCAGCTTCAACGGTCCTGAGTTGGACGCAGCCATCGACGCCGCCATGCAAGGAGAGGGCACATGACGGTCAACGTCCTTGCCTTGGACCTCGGTACATGGTGCGGCTACGCATTCACCGGTGGTGGAGAAATCCATCACGGAACAGAGCGGTTTATGCAGCGCCGAAGCTGGCACGCCGGCAGGCGTTGGAGTGATTTCCGCGAGTGGCTTTCCCATCTTATTTTAAGGGAGAAAATAAGTGTGATCGCGTACGAGGACGTGCGCCGCCACAAAGGCACGCATGCGGCGCATGTGTATGGCGGGTTCCTATCCATGGTTGAGATGGTCGCACAACAGCACAACGTCGTGCTTGTTGGGGTCGGCGTCGGTGTAATCAAGAAGGCATGGACGGGCAGGGGCAACGCGGACAAAGCAGCGATGCTTGCGGAGGCTAGAAGCCGTGGGTTTGCGCCGATAGACGATAACGCGGCGGATGCTCTGGCCATCCTGCATATCGCGACCACAAAGGAGATTGCATGACCCTAGACGACATCATCCAAGCCCGCATGGAGCGGCCATTTACGCGCATTGGACTAGCCAGCACCCTGCGCGATCACGATCCGCACATGAGCCACACCACGGCGCAGATGATCGCCAACAACGCCATCGACAGAGCGGTAAGGGACGGTCGGATTGTGTTCACGCGGGATGGCGGGAGCGCAGTTTTTAGGAGGACGGAATGAGCGGCATCAGGTCAGACGGGAGCACAGCTTCTTACTACGAGCTACCAGCACGCGCTACAGAGCTACAGCACCTCATCAGCCACCGCAACATGAACGCCCAAATCGGCGAAATCTTCCGTGCCTGCTACCGATACGGAATGGCCAGTCATAGCGACATGCGGCGTGACGCCAAGAAGATTCTGTTCTACGCGAAGGCGGAGGTGGAGAGGCTAGAGGGTGGTGCCCAATCCGGAGCTAATACGAACGAAACCCGCATGGATGCTGGAAATGATGTGGTGCCCGATAGTCCGTGGGTTGACTGGAACGGCGGCACTTGCCCGGTACCAGACAAAACCAGGGTGGTGGTGTCCATTAAGGGGGGCGGAATCATTTGCGGACCGGCTAGGGGGTTTGAATGGGATATTTGGTCCAGTGAAAGCGACATCATCGCCTACCGAATCCTGGAGGACGCATGAGAAGAAACGCTTTTATCGCCGTCGCCTTCTTTATCACGCTCACGCTCAAGCTGTCTGGCATCGGCATGGCCTCATCGTTCTCGTGGTGGTGGGTATTTGCTCCGCTGTGGATCCCCATCGCAATCCTCAGCGCGATTTTTATCGTCGAGATGGCAATCGCATGGGTGTCGAAATGAGCTTCTTTACGCAGAACGATTGTCAGTATGTAAAAGACTGCCTCGCTCGCATCCGCACACTGGCGTACCAAGTCGGATTCCACGAGGGGGTAGGAGCGGATGCGGCCAAGATGCGTAGCGAGTGTGACGGGGAACTGGCGCGACTGGTGGCGTTTATCGACGGCTGCACATTGGAGGGTAGACATGATCGAGCCTGACGACGATCCCATCATCGTGCGACTTGCCGTAGTGCTCTTCTGGCTCGCATGGCTGGGTGTGCTGGGCGTGTTCTGGGGATGGGTGTGGAGGGTGCTTGGATGAAGCCCCTCGACAAGCGCAAGGCGAGACTCAAACGCCGCCGCCAACGCAACCGAGAGCGCAGGGACAGAGAGATCGTAGAGGCGTACATGTTGAGCGTATTGCTGAGTCTGCCCACGCCGATTAACCCAATGGACGGTCACTGATATGGCGCTGCCCAGCTACATGTACTCAAGAGATCCCATGCTGATCGTGCAGGAAAGACAACAGCGGGATCTCAAGCGCAAGCAGACGCCATCCCGTCTACGCGAAGACCCCTTTGGCAACATCACACAAGGCAAGACTATCGTCATGACGAGAGAAGACAGCGACGCCCTCGAAGACCTGCTCATGGTCTGGTACTACTGGGCACGTGCAGACAGGCCGCAGCTAGACTACAGCCGCACATCCCCAGGCTTCGAGCTGATGGAGCGCAGTGACGTATACGTGGACTCTGACGACATAGACGCGAGAGTCAACGCATACGACGCTGAGCAGGTAGACGTGTGCATCAACGAGCTTCCCCTAATGATGCGCGCGGCCATCGGGGTTCATACAGCCAACAAGGCGGTAGGCAAGTCCGTCTTTCGGAACAACCGCCTGACGCCAGAAGAGCAGCACCGCCAGTACCAGGAGGCCAAGGTTCAGCTCCTGCCGATGTTGCGAAAACGTGGCGTGTTGCGCGTAACCACTTGAAATGTGCAGCCATTGTGCTATTCTTCTGATCAAGGCGCCACAGTTGCGCCCAGAATCAGCCCGCCAGCCGAAAGGTTTGCGGGCTTTTTTGCGTTCGGAGTTCGCATGATCCCATTCATCCTAGGCCTAGTCGCCGGCATCATGGCAGCAGAGTGGGCCGCTCGGATGATGGATGGATATAGCGTGGTGATGGAGGCTTGGGACAGGGTGTGGCGCCATGGATGAAACCCCTGGCCGAAAGCGTGGCCGATGGCTTCAGGGAGCGAGGCTTCGCATATGGAGCCGAGATCCCCACTGCGCGATATGCCGCAGGTTAGTGGCATATCCAGCCGGGTTCGAACTAGACCACATCACTCCGCTATTCAAGGATGGCGAGGACACCGACGACAACATGCAGGTTCTCTGCCCACCCTGTCATGCGAAGAAGACTGAGAAGGATCTGGGATACAAGCCGCGTGCGAAGTTCGATGCACAGGGCCGAGTGATCTGGGACAGATAGCCGCCCGGATGCACTACTGCAGAGGTAGAATGAAAGCGGGCCGCAGAGGTGGTGGTACACCGATGCGACCCTGACCACAACCAACTGGATGAGAGTTGATATATGGCTACTGGCGATTATAAGGGCCTTGGATGTTCCGTGCAGAACTGCGAGGGAGAGCACAAGGCGAAAGGGTATTGTCTACGGCACTACAGACAGCACCAGCGAGGCGGCATCAAGCCAGATATTAATGAGTGCGCTCATTGCGGCAAGCCTTTCGAGCCGTTCAACGCGCAGTCGATGTATTGCAGAAAGGCGTGCAAGCTCGCCGCTTGGAAGAAGGCAAACCCAGAGAAGGCTCTAGCCAATAGAGCGAAGTCCGAAGTAAGTCAGGCAATCAAGGCAGCTGAATACAGGGCATGGTTCGATAGGGTGGTTCGGCCAGAGGTTGAGGCGCTTCGTAGGATCGCACGGCATGTAGAAAGGCCCATGATGTTCATGGCCAAATGTCGGAAGTGTCGCGGTCTGATGGTGGTAAGAAGAACCGCCGGCGGGCATAGCCATGTGTGCGAGCCTTGCCGGACGGAAGGCAAAAGAGCTTTGAGCCGCGCATATAAGCGCAAGTTGCGGGCAGCAGGGCTGGCGCTGAATACGCACAGGAAGCGAGCCAGGAAGAACGGGTGTGAGTTCGACCCGACCGTATCGGCCATCAAGGTCTTTGAGCGAGACGGGTGGAGATGCAAGCTTTGCGGTGTCAAGACGCCAAAGAGGCTAAAGGGGTCAGGTGAGTGGGAGGCGCCAGAGATTGATCATATCGTGCCTCTCTCGCTGGGCGGCGGCCACGTCTGGGGCAACGTCCAGTGCGCATGCAGACGATGCAACATAGCGAAGGGAGCGACAGCTAGAGGACAGCTTGGCTTAGAAATATCCTTGTAAATCAATGACATACACGGGGTACTAAAAAAGTCAGGGTTCTACCCGGCGGAAAC
>JACYYJ010101484.1_pt1 | contig 16870 bp, 14 predicted proteins | sample 8236861 | NCBI WGS metagenome assembly JACYYJ01 (sample SAMN14103086, study PRJNA606662) | landfill metagenome | isolation source: landfill solid waste | place: India:New Delhi, Okhla landfill site | collected 2017-11-05
TTCGAGCGGGATCTCTGGCATTTTGGCATTTATCCTTGTGATAAGTGCCATTTTGAGAAGCTGACTCTGGCATTTTGGTACTTATCCTCATTATTACTGCCATTTTAATAGAGATCGCCAGCATTTTAGAACTTATCGTGCTCTGGATGCCAGTTCCTTTTCATTCATTTTTTGTTAGAATGGAATAAGCTGCATTGAACATTCCGATAAAAATACCAGCAATCGCAAATACGAGCCAATTTATATGCCACTGATTGTAGAGGAAACCACTTATTAGGAAGATGATAGTAGCTAATGACCAAATGATTACAGCTACTGCTCCTGTTATTCTGTCTCGCTTCTCATTCTTTTTAGACTTGGAGGCTACCCCTTCCTTTAACAGATTTTTATATGCGTCCATCTCCGTAGTGAAAAAAATTAATAGGAATATTCCTATAGCTACTATCCATAATAGTCCAACAACACCAAAATGAGTGAATTGCTCGTTTATTGCTAGAGTGGTGAAAAGGACAACTGGTGAAAGAATAATAAGGGCAATCCCACAAATTAGGGCTGCAAGATACTTTGGTTGATGAGCTTCTTTACGGGTTTGAATACTATTTTTCTGTTCAAACGATAATTGAAAGGCATGCTCTGTATGAATATAATCATATTTTTCAATCTTCATGCCATTATAAATGAACAAACCAACAGCAATGGCAACAAATACAATTAAACAAATAACTCCAATAATATTAGCTGTTTTTACTGGAATTTCATTTAAAAAACCATTGTTTTGTAATCCTGCTATAAACACAAACATCGCAGCACTTATTATACACAAACCGACACCTATACCAATCCAAATGCTTGTTTTTTTACTCACATGTAAATATTCTTCTATTTCTTCATCCATTAAAAAAGGCTCATTAGCTCTATCATCATCTAAATCAATACCAAATTCGTCCATAATTTCTTCCATGTTTCCGAACTCTGCAATCACTACACCGATTGCTTCATTTTCTGATTTTCCAGCTCGTTTTAATTCTTGATATTTATCCTCCATATGCACTAGCAAATCATCTTTTAATTGCTGCATCTGTTTAGATTTTGGCATTGAAGCAAACATGTTTTCTAAATAATTCATAATGGTGTCCATTATCGAAACTCCTCCTTAATAAATCGATTCATCACTTCTTTTGTTAGCTCCCATTCGCGACATTTCTCTTTATAAAAAAGCAACCCTGCTTCTGTCATTCTATAGTACGTTCTTTTTTTGCCAAAGGTTTGTTGTTTATGAAAGGCTTCGATATATCCATTTTTCATAAGTCGATTAAATGCCGAATATAGGGTTGTTTCTTTGATAACGTACTTTTCCTCTGATATTTCTTTAATTTTCTTGGAAATTTCATATCCATATGATTCTTGCTCTAATAAGAGAGAAAGAATGATGGTGTCATTATAGCCACGAATTACATCACTACTAATCAAAAGCTGATCCTCCCTTCTACTATGTCAGCGATTGATTTTACTACGACTGCCGTACTTTATCTGTCGTAGTAATTTTATTTTATCATGATTACTACGACAGGTAAAGTAAAATTTGCAATCAAAAGGAGGGGGCTACAGATGGGATTGTCTATATAGACGAGAGTCTGCCTTGCACTGAGAGCAAAAAATCGTATAAAAAATAGCAGGAGATAGCTTATACTATCCCCTGCTAAAACAATGTTACTCAATAGGTATCCATACTTCCACTTCAGCATCTGCTGGATTTCCATTTAATAGCACTTCGGCAATTGGCTTTCCATTATAGGTATACTCAAAGTCATTAGTAAGAATTTGATTAAATGCTTGATTCTCTAGCTTATCAAAGGCTAAACGGGATAAGCCACCCTCATCACTAAGCACGAGGTACTTACCTCCCGAAAATAGCACTTCCTCTGTTCCTGCTATTCCCTTTTGAGTAGTTCGTACACCCGCGTAGTAATAGGCAGTTTTTTTATCTGTTGTGACGACCCCATACCCGTATTTACTCTCCGAAAGAGGTTGTAATAGTGCCATCTTTCCATCATGAATGATTCCCTTGAAAAATTCGGTTTTCTGGCTAGAAAATTCTTCTGCATGGATATTTACCGAACCTTCCAATTTTGTTTTGAAACCTATGAACCGAAATGCGTCTTTTTCTAAAATCTTGTAATTACTTATTGAAATTACCTCCCTGTATTTCTTTATTTTTGAGTACAAGTTTATTTTACAATGTCAATTATGACACCTGTATGTCATAATGATAGTTAAAGGGAGAGATTACTATGAAAATTGATCGACTTGTTGCCATTATCATGCTGCTGTTGGATCGAGAAGTAGTAACTACTAGCGAATTGGCTGAAAGATTAGAGGTTAGCCGAAGAACAATATTTAGGGATGTTGATACCTTAACTATGGCTGGGCTACCAATTTTCACTACTAGAGGGTCGGATGGTGGAGTAAGCTTAATGAAGTCCTATAAAGTAGACAAAAAGTTATTCACTCCAAAAGATGTTCGAAGCTTAATAACAAGTTTAGAGAGCTATAATCAATTACTGGAAAAAAATGAAATAGCAAATACGTTAGCAAAAGTACAAAGTATGGAAAGTGAAACAGATTTAATACAGCAATGGAAAAACGATGGACATTTCTCGGTTGATCTTACCTTGAATCAGGGTAATCGATTCCTTCGAGATCGCTTGAAGTTAATCGAAACTGCTATGGAGGATCATCGATATTTGGTGTTCCAATATATCGATAAAAATGGTGAGGATACTTCTCGCAAAGTAGAGCCTTACAAAGTCATTTTTAAAGAAAGTAGTTGGTATTTACAAGCCTTCTGCGTTAAAAGAAAGGATTATCGCACATTTAAGATAGCTAGAATGAACGATGTAAGTATGTCTGTAGAATCCTTCTCACCTAAGGAATTTGTTTCCCTACCTATGGATGGATCTAACTGGATGACAAAAGAAACCGTTCCAGTGATTATAAAAATTGATAAATCTATCAAAGACAAGATCATTGAACGATTTGGAGAAGATTATGTTATATCTCAACATAAGAATGGTTATATTGCAAAGTATCCCATAGTTGATAATGAACACGGATACAATGCTCTCCTACAGTTTGGGGATAAATGTGAAATTATCGAGCCTCAAAGTATCAGAAATAATTTCAAAAAATATTTGGCTCAAATAATGGAAAAATACTAGGGTTAATAGTATAGAGAGAAAAATGGCAATAGAGTAAGACTACGTTTAAGTTTTCATACGTAAAAACTTAATGAGACTGGGACAAAAGAGTAATAAAACAGAGGAAATCCGAACATTAATATTTCTGCACTGTAACCGCTCTGTCAAAATACTCCGCATTCCGTGGGCACGGCTTCAGCTAACTTTGCAAAGTGGATCTTCAGCTCGTGCTGTTCCCACAGGAGTCTCCGTATTTTGACTACGCTCAATCAGAAGATTGTTCGGATTCTCATTCACCCTATTTAATTATGTCCCAGCCACTATTTAACTACATCTATTGAATTCATCTAAAAAAGGAGAATTAAAGTCGTTTGAATAAAAGAGTTATCTAAATTAAAAGCTGAGTGAGTAAGATGGTAACCAACGAAAGTTAGATTTTTCACTGGGTCAGTACCTACGCCTTTCTTACCTACACAGTTTGTTACAAATCCAGATTAACAAAACAACCTAAGCCATCTCTTCATCCTCTCCCAAAATCCTAACCTCTCTCTCCAATTTTACACCAAATTTCGCTTTCACCGTCTGCTGTACCATCTCAATCACAGCAATATAATCACTTGCCGTTGCATTATCTTTATTCACAATAAATCCAGCATGTTTGGTGGATACTTCTGCCCCTCCAACACCTTTACCTTGTAACTCGCTATCTTGAATCAGTTTCCCTGCAAAATAGCCTGGTGGACGTTTGAACACACTACCACAGGATGGATACTCTAATGGCTGCTTTGACTCACGCTTAAAAGTCAAATCATCCATCACAGCCTTAATCTCCTCATAATGTCCTTCCTTTAACTGAAAGGTTGCTTCTAAAACGATATATCCTTTTTCTGCGATATTACTCGTTCGATAATCTAGATCAAACTCCTCTGCCAATACTTGATGCACATCGCCCCCGCGATCGACAATTAATGCATGCTCTAGACAATCTTTAATCTCCCCACCATATGCACCTGCATTCATATATAAGGCACCACCAACGGTTCCAGGAATGCCACAAGCAAATTCAAGGCCTGTTAATTTTTCTTGCAAAGCAAATCGTGATGCATCAATAATTCTCGCACCACTCTCTGCAACTACTTTATTGCCCTCTCGTCTAATCGCACGAAATTTCTTTAGACTCAATACAATTCCTCGAATACCTCCATCACGCACGATGACATTCGAGCCATTACCGAGCAGAGTAAAAGGAACTTGCTTTCTAATTGCATAACGAATGACTTCTTGTACTTCTTCTATCGTACCTGGTGTAATAAAAAAATCTGCCTTTCCACCAAGCTTTGTATAAGTATGATTTTTTAATTCCTCATCTATTAAAATATGGTCTTTTGCCAAAATATCCTGCAATTCTGAGATAACAGTTTGTTTGTTCATGTAGATTCAATCCTTTATTATTCTATTGTGAAAATAACTCACAATTCATTCTATTATATCAATAATGAAATATGAACTGCAAATGAAGAGGAAAAAAGCTAGATCCCTAATTGGAATCTAGCTACCCATCAATGCAACCATCAATGCTTTTTGTGCATGTAATCTGTTTTCTGCTTCTTGGAATACGACAGACTGTGGCCCATCAATAATTTCTGACGTTACTTCCTCTCCTCTGTGCGCTGGAAGGCAATGCATGAATATGGCATCTTCCTTTGCATGGGAGAAAAGCTCCGTGTTTACTTGATAAGTAGCAGCAAATGCCTTTTCCCGTTCATTCTGCTCAGCTTCCTGCCCCATGCTTGCCCATACGTCTGAATAGATGACATCAGCATCTTTTACAGCCTCGATAACATCGTCTGTCACTAATACCTCCGTTCCTTCAGCAAATGATTTAGCGACTGCTGTAATTTCGTCTTTCGGCTGATAACCGTTTGGCGCTGCGATAGCTACGTCTAAGCCCATCTTGGCACAGCCAATCATTAAGGAATGTGCCATATTGTTCCCGTCTCCAATATAGGCGAGTTTTAAGCCTTCAAGCTTACCTTTTATTTCTTTCATTGTCTGCAAATCAGCAAGAACCTGGCATGGATGATACTCATCTGTAAGACCATTAATAACAGGAATCGTAGCATTCTCGGCTAAATCCTCTACATCCTGTTGAGAAAAAGTACGAATCATTATACCATCCAAGTAACCTGACAAAACCTTAGCTGTATCAGAAATTGGTTCCCCACGACCAATTTGTATATCATTGGCACTTAAAAATAGACCAGTTCCACCAAGCTGATAAATACCTGCCTCAAAGGAAACGCGTGTACGAGTTGATGACTTCTCAAAGATCATGCCTAATGTTTTTCCTTTTAAAGGTTCATAAATCTCGCCCTTTTTTCTTTTTTGCTTAATTTGGTCAGCTAATTCTAATAAATAGCTGATTTCTGCTTTTGAGTAGTCCGCTAATGTAAGTAAATCTCTGCCTTTTAACTTTTCTTTATAACTCATCCGATCACACGCTCCTTCTTATTCACTTGGTTCTTGTCTTTTCGATAGGTCTGGATGGATTGAGGTGCCTCTAAAGCCTCTTCTGTTGCGTTTAAATAGGCTACTAATGTCTCATTAGATGAGAAGCATAATGTGTCAGATTTCAAGCCTGCCTCTCTTAGAACAACATGTTCATCTTTTTCTCCTGTACGGTTCGTATCAGCAATCAGGGCATATTTTTCATCAAGACAATTGTTGGTCGCAACTTCTAAACTAACTACCTTACTTATGGTTACACCTTCCGTTTCTAATAAGGCTTTTGTTTTTGGATCTACCTCAATCTGTATATTGAGTAGTTGTAATGCTTCGATTAGTACCTTATCTACCTTTGTTAAGGATAAGAAGATTACATCATTTACAGTAAGAGCTTTTAAGCTATTTTCCTTCCAACCAAATGCCTTAGCCATCGCTTGATCTACGGTTGTTCCAATTCCGATTGCTTCCCCAGTTGATTTCATCTCAGGACCGAGGATCGGATCAAGACCAGGTAATTTATTTGTGGAAAATACTGGCATTTTTACTGCGTAGTATGGGACCTCACGGTGAAGTCCTAATTTCCATGCTTGATCCTGTAATGCTTCACCCATTTGAACACGAGTAGCTAAATCCACCATTGGAACTCCTGTTACCTTACTTGCAATAGGGACTGTACGTGATGCACGAGGGTTTACCTCCAAGACATAAATTGTTTTTCGATCTTCACTTAGGACAAATTGAATGTTCATGATCCCTTTTACATGTAATGCCTTTGATATCTGCTGTGTATATGCTTCTATCGTTTGTTTATGTGCTTCCGTTAAAGTAGGGGAAGGGAAAATAGCAACACTATCCCCTGAATGAACTCCTGCTTTTTCTACATGTTCAAAAATACCTGGTATTAAAATATCCTCTCCATCACAAATCGCATCCACTTCGACCTCGTAGCCTTCAATATAACGATCAATTAAGAGTGGAAAGATGCGATTATCGTGAGAGCTTTGCTCAAGATTTGCTAAATAATTGACTAGTTGTGTTTCACTATAAAGGATGACCATGCCCTGACCACCGATTACATACGATGGACGAAGGAGGATAGGATAACCGATTTTTTCGGCTACTGCCTTTGCATCCTCTACTGCCATTACCGTATCACCTGGGATATGAGGGATGTTTAATTTCTGTAATAATTGATAAAACTGGTCACGGTCCTCCACTGCTTCAATTGCTTCAAGAGCTGTACCTGTAATCTTCACACCAGCTTTTTGTAATCCGTCTGCTAGATTAATCGCTGTTTGGCCTCCAAACTGTACTAACACTCCTTCAGCCTGTTCCTTTCTAACAACATGTAAAACATCCTCCACTGTTAGTGGCTCGAAATACAAATGGTCTGCTGTATTGAAATCCGTACTGACGGTTTCTGGATTGTTATTAATAACAATGGCATCTATCTTTTGATCTTGTAATGATTTAGCCGCATGAACGGAGCAATAATCAAATTCTACCCCTTGTCCGATCCGTATTGGACCAGACCCCAGTACGATCATTTTCTTCTCACCACTTAGAGCTTCTACCTCGTCTCTTTCATTCCATGAACTATAAAAATATGGGGTTTCAGCAGAGAATTCCGCCGCACAAGTATCCACCATCTTAAAGGATGGGGCTAATTTCTCTGTTTTTATTTTTTCTTGTATTTGTTCAATTGAAACATTTAATATTTTGGCAAGAGCAGTGTCAGATATGCCATAGCTTTTCGCCTCTTTAATATCCTCTACTTTTATTTGATCCCATTCTTTTGTGGCAAGCTCCTTCTCTTTTTTAACCATTGCTTCTAACTCATACAAAAAATAATTATTAATTTGGGTAATGTTATGGATTTCCTCCACTGTCTTTCCACGTCTTAATGCTTCCGTAACAACAAACAATCGCTCATCAGTTGCTTTATCTAAAGCTAGCACAAGCTTTTCGTCTGTCCATTTCTCTATACCAGGTAGATAAATAGAGTCGAGACCGATCTCTAATGAACGAATCGCTTTATTGATAGCAGTTGGAAAATTGCGCGCTAGAGCCATCACCTCACCAGTTGCTTTCATTTGTGTACCAAGTAATCGGTCTGCTTGTGTGAATTTGTCAAATGGCCAACGCGGAATTTTGGCTGCAATATAATCGATCGCTGGTTCAAAGCTGGCATATGTATCACCAGTAATTGGGTTAATGACCTCATCTAAGTGGTAGCCAAGAGCAACTTTAGCAGCAATCCGAGCTATTGGATAACCGGTTGCTTTGGATGCAAGAGCACTGGAACGACTAACCCTAGGGTTTACCTCAATAATAATATAATCATCGTTTTCCGGATTTAAAGCGAATTGAATATTACACCCCCCAATCACACCTAATTCACGGATCACTTTTACAGAAGAAGTTCGGAGCATTTGATATTGGCGATCTGTTAACGTTTGAGAAGGTGCTACAACAATACTATCCCCTGTGTGCACACCAACTGGATCAAAATTTTCCATGTTACAAACAATAATGCAAGTATCATTGGAATCACGCATTACTTCGTATTCAATCTCTTTCCATCCCTTTACACTTTGTTCAATTAATACCTGATTAATTGGGCTATAATGAAGGCCGTTTTTCACAATTTGACGGAGCTCTTCTTCTGTATCCGCTATTCCACCACCAGCCCCGCCCAGTGTATATGCAGGACGTACAATCATTGGATAACCAACCTTCCTAGCAAAATCGAGTGCTTCATCAACAGAAGAAGTGGACAAGCTTTCGGCAATTGGCTCTTTAATTTCCTTCATCATTGATTTGAATATTTCACGGTCTTCCCCTTTTTGTATAGTTTCAAGCGGTGTTCCTAATAAGGTAACTTGATATTTTTCTAGCACTCCTGCCTCATCTAAGAGTACTGCCATATTCAAGCCGGTTTGCCCACCTAATGTTGGCAAAATTCCATCAGGTCGTTCCTTTTCAATAATTTTCGTTATCGATTCACACGTTAATGGTTCTAGATAAACCTTATCGGCAATATTTTCATCTGTCATAATGGTTGCTGGGTTGTTATTAACAAGAACAACTTCTACTCCATCCTCTTTCAAAGCTAGACATGCTTGTGTACCAGCATAATCAAATTCGGCTGCCTGACCGATAACGATCGGTCCGGAGCCAATTACTAATACTTTTTTTATATCTGTCAACTTAGGCATGCTGTCTCTCTCCCTTAGTAATAAACTGCTGAATAAAATCTACAAATAAATGGTGTGTGTCAATTGGTCCTGGATGTGCTTCAGGGTGAAACTGCACGGTCATTAAAGGCAGTGATTTATGTTTTAATCCTTCCACCGATTTGTCATTAACATTGATATGAGATACATACCAATTCGTATTATTAACAGAATCATAATCTACAACATAGCCATGATTTTGTGAGGTAATCATGACTTTACCAGTTTGTAAATCTTTGACTGGATGATTACTTCCTCTGTGTCCGTATGGAAGGCGCTTCGTTGTCGCACCATGTGCTAAAGCTATCAACTGATGGCCTAAACAAATTCCTAATGTCGGAAAACTCTCGGAAATTTGCTTGATATTTTCAGATAAATCTTTTAATGCTTTTGGATCTCCAGGTCCATTGGATAATAATACACCATCTGGAGCTATTCGTTGAATCTCAAGGAAAGCCGTATCATATGGTACAACTGTAACATCGCAGCCCAGTTCTAGTAATGAATGGGCAATCGAATGCTTATAACCGAAATCCATCACGACAACGTGCGGGGTTGGATGGTTTGCAGGATTACTTGTTTTATAGAAAAGCTTTTCCTTCGTTGATACACTGGATACGACTGCTGGATCAACATCATTCAGTATTGGTTTGTCAGCCGGATCGTCCGTAATTTTGCCATACACTTCCCCTTTTTCTCGAATAATCCTAGTTAGTGCACGTGTGTCAATATTAGCTAATGCAGATATCTGATATTTTTCAAGAATCTCAATCATTGTATTTTTCGATTCATAATGCTCGGGGTTTTCACTTAATGTTGATACAATAAAACCCGCGACAGAGGGCTTTAAGCTTTCATAGTCGATTTCATTCCAGCCATAATTTCCGATCAATGGATAAGTCATCGTAACAATTTGTCCTGCATAGGATGGATCTGTCATCACTTCCTGATAGCCTGTCATTGCAGTATTGAATACGAGCTCACCTTCCATTTTTTTCGGGGCTCCTAGCCATTTACCTTCTAAAACATCCCCAGTATTTAAAACAAGATAACCTTTTGTTTGCTGCAATATTATCTCCTCCTTGTCAAACCAAGAAACTGTATCTATTCATTTAAAGATGAATTTTCAATTTCTTATAATTATACTATAAAATTTATATTTATGCATTTATTTTTACAAAAAAATGAGAACTTTTACTTCTCATTTCATTTTGTTCGATTAGTAAAACTCGCATTCGCTCGTCCTTTGGCGAATGCCTCGTTTTGCTTATACTTGGTACCTTAAAATTTTAGCTACGTCGAAACTCTACTGTGTAGGAATTTTTTCCGTCCCTAACGTATAAAGGAAAGGAAAAACTAAGCCTCTTATAAGGAAGGGACTTAGTTTTTCTTTAGTACATTTACTTTTTCTGCAAAAACTGCTATCCAATGCTTGCTTTCTTCTAATCGACTGCTAGCAAGCTTTATTTGATCCTCTACTCTGTTTTTCGCGGTTCCTCCGACAATGTCTCTTGCATTGACAACCGTTTTTGGCGAAAGTACTTGATAAATATCCTCTTCGATAAGGTCAGAAAACTGTTTGAACGCCTCAAGCGGAAGGTCTAACAAATACTTGTTCTCTTGGATACAATGAAGCACCACTTGCCCAACTACTGCATGCGCCTCACGGAAAGGTAAACCCTTGTTTACTAAATAATCTGCTAAATCTGTAGCATTCGAAAAATCCTCCGCAACTGCTGCATACATATTATCCTTTTTCACTTCCATTGTTTCAATCATTGGTGCAAATAATGCCAATGCGCCTTTGATTGTTTCTACTGTATCAAACATACCTTCCTTGTCCTCTTGCATATCTTTATTATACGCAATTGGTAAACCCTTTAGTGTTGTTAACATGCCCATTAAATGTCCATAAACTCGACCAGACTTACCACGAACAAGCTCTGCTACGTCTGGGTTTTTCTTTTGTGGCATCATGCTGCTTCCTGTACAAAAGGCATCATCTAATTCAATAAAATTAAATTCTGCACTTGACCATTGCACGAGCTCCTCACTTAAGCGAGATAAGTGCATAATCACTAAGGATGCATTGGACAAAAATTCGACAACAAAATCCCGATCACTCACGGCATCTAAGCTATTCTCCACCACACCATCGAAATTTAATTGCTCTGCTACGAAATGGCGATCAATTGGAAAGGTCGTACCCGCTAACGCCCCTGCTCCTAATGGGGAACGATTGACGCGTTTATAGCTATCTTTTAGCCGCTCTACATCTCGCTCGAACATGGAGACATATGCCATCATATGATGGGCGAACAATACTGGCTGCGCACGTTGTAGGTGTGTATAGCCAGGAAGAATCGTATCAAGGTTCTCGTTAGACTGCTTAATTAAAGCATCCTGTAGTTTGGTTAAAAGCTCCACTAATGTTACTAGTGCATCTCTTAGATACAGACGCATATCTAATGCCACCTGATCGTTTCTACTTCTCCCGGTGTGTAGCTTACCACCGACAGCACCTATTTCATCGATTAAAAGTTTTTCTACGTTCATATGAATATCTTCATTTGCTTCGGTTAGCTCTGCTTTTCCTGTTGCTATTTTTTCTGCAACTACCTGTAGGCCTTGTTTAATCTTCTCTGCATCTTCTTTCGGTATAATCTCACATTTTGCTAGCATTTCTACATGTGCAAGACTACCTTGAATATCATATTGTGCAAGCTTTTGATCGAAGCTGATGGATGCTGTATACTCATCTACTAATTCATTTGTTGGTTTTGTAAAACGTCCGCCCCATAATTTCATTGTGTCACTGATTCCTTTATATCAATTTTCGTTTTTTCCATAATTTTTGCTTTGTCTGCATGAACATCATTCACTGTTGAATGCACTTTTGTTGGTAAGCCCCAAAGCTTGATAAAGCCAAGTGCTGCTTCATGATCAAATGCGTCACCCTTGTTATATGTCGCTAAATTGAAATCATACAGTGAATTATCCGATTTACGACCAACAACAAATGCTTGACCTTTGTATAGTTGAACCTTTGCTACACCATTTACATATTTTTGTGTTTCTGTAATAAATGCTTTTAACGCATCGGTTAGCTGGGTAAACCATAAACCATCATAAATTGCCTGCTCTAATTGCTGTTCTACCACTGGCTTAAACTTCGTCACCTCTCTTGGCAAAGTGATGGATTCGATCTCTTGATGTGCTTTAATTAAAGTGATCGCTGCAGGTGCTTCATAAATTTCACGTGATTTAATACCTACAAGGCGGTTTTCGACATGATCAATTCTTCCAACACCATGTTTACCAGCTATATCGTTTAATTTTAAGATTAATTCGTGTAATGGATATTCTTCACCATTAATGGCAACAGGTTTTCCTTGTTTGAACTCAATCTCGACAATTTCTGGTTGGTCAGGTGCATCAATAGGATCAACTGTTAGCTCAAAGGCATCTTTCGGAGCAACTGCCCACGGATCCTCTAAAATACCACATTCGTTCGCACGTCCCCACAGGTTTTGATCAACACTATATGGACTATCTAAATCTATTGGAATAGGAATACCGTTTTCTTCTGCATATTTAATTTCTTCGTCTCTAGTCATTTTCCATTCACGAACTGGTGCTACAATTTTCAGTTCTGGATTTAGTGCTGTAAATGCCACATCAAAACGAACTTGGTCATTACCTTTACCAGTACAACCATGCGCAACGGCAACCGCACCTTCTTTTTCTGCAATGTCTACTAATACTTTTGCAATTAGTGGACGAGAAAGTGCGGAAACTAACGGGTATTTATTTTCATACATGACGTTCGCTTGAAGTGCAGGTAATACAAAATCTTCTGCAAACAATTGCTTTGCATCAACTGAATAAGATTTAATCGCACCAACATCGATCGCTTTATTTTTAACAAATTCTAAATCCTTACCTTCCCCTACATCTAAGCCTACTGCAATCACATCATAATTATATTTATCCTGTAACCATTTAATAGCAACAGAAGTATCAAGTCCCCCAGAATATGCTAATACTACTTTTTCTTTACTCATTAATAATCTCTCCTTAAGTCTAATATCTATTAATTCCTATTCGTTTAAAGTAATTATGTATTATTATGCACTATTCAGTATATTAATTCAATAGTTATGCTGAAAAAAATTTATTTTTTTAAAAAGTCGTTTGAATTATTACGCTAACTAACAAAAGTATTATTTACATAAATACGTTTTGCTTAGGACAGTGCCGTAAATCATACAAGGAAATGAATAATTATTAATTTCAATTTCTTGTAACCAATCAACAGATCGGACGTCTAATCTAAAAAAAGGGGGTTCCTATGTTTAAAAAATGGTGCTTATTCATTTTTGTTTTGATTCTATTTCTCACAGCCTGTTCGAACAATGATAGTAGTGAATTAGCGGAAAGTACAGCGGACGAGCAAGCTGAAGCTCCACAGGATTTCAGTATGGCCAATAAAGAAGATAGTCGAGCAAACAATCTACAAACTGAATCGGCTGTAGAGAATGATAAGAATGCTAACGATTCTTCGAATGCCACAGAAACAGAGGTTGCTAACCGAAAAATCATCTATAATGCCAGTCTAACCATTGAAACTTCTAATTTCACTGAAGCAACTAAATTTATAGAAGAGGAAACCTTAAAAAAAGGTGGCTATATCGTTTCGTCTCAAGCTTCTCAGCATCAAGAAGAAAAAACCCAACAAGGAAGCATGACCGTAAGAATCCCGGCAAAGCAATTTCAATCCTTTTTGACGATTTTAGATGAAGGTAATATGAAGGTGCAGGAGAAAGCTGTTAGCGGGGAGGATGTAACAGAGCAATATGTGGATTTAACCGCAAGACTAGAAGCAAAAGAGGTAGTGGAAAAACGCTTGCTTTCCTTTATGGAAAAGGCAGAGAAAACAGAGGATTTACTAAAAATATCTGCCGATTTAGCGGAAGTACAAGAAGAAATAGAACAACTAACGGGTAAAATTAAATATTTAGAAAACCAATCAGACTTTGCTACAATTGATCTCTTTATCAAAGAAAATAATACCTCTTTACCATCCGTACAAAACGAGTCGGCTAGTACCTGGGAAAAAACGAAGGAACAATTTAAAGAAAGTATTCAATTTCTAGTCACATTGGTATCTACCATTTTTGTTTTTTTAATTGGTAATGCACCGATTATCGTTCTTTTATTGATAATCTTCGTTATCACCATTGTTCTTCTCAAACGGAGAAAGAAGAAAAAGCCAGACACGAATTAATGTCTGGCTTTGATTCCAAAATATATCGTGGAACGTTGTGATCTTTATTAATACTGTTCGAGGGATACTTCCTGCTTTGGTTTACGGGCAACTCCCATAATACCTGCAATGATGTAGAATATTCCTGCAAAGATACCAAAGCCAATGGTAAGTAAAGTGGATAATCCCCCAACTACGATCAGAATAATACCTGCAGCCTTTGGTTTATTATTTCCTTTAAACAAGAACATGGAAACAATTCCTAGAACGATAGCAGCAATCGAAATGACTAGAATATATACACCGAAGCTACTTGCACTTTCTAACACCATTTCAATATCTTTAGGGTTAAGACTAGGGTCGGTTTGTTCTACTTGATCAACAAACTCTTGTTGGTTTAGGAGGTCTTCGAACATCGTAAACATACCTCCTAAAAAAGCGCCAATTAAATAAACAAATGCTCCAATAAAGGTTAATACTACTTCAGCAGTTCTTCTCAATTTTCATTCTCCTCTCTTTAATGTCCAGCTACATCTCTTCTTGTAAAGGATAACCATGAAACAAGTAAAAAGATAATATAGTATACAACAAGCACGGTTATGGAAAAGCCTAAGGTCATTCCATCAATTACAGGGCTTTGATTCCCCATATATTGATTTAAATTCGTGTTTGCAAATAATATAAATTTCGCCCAATCGTATTTAGACAGGAAACTCACAATGATATCCCCTGCGAACATCAAGAAAATCGCAAGTCCAATTGCCATACTATTATTTCTAAATAAAGTGGAGATCATAAAAGCGAATGTAGCCATTATGATTAAATTTACCATATTTAAGCCGTACTTTGTCAATATTTCAGAAACAACACTTACTTGTTCAAACCCATTTGCCCCTTCTATTACTATATTAGGGCTTAATCCATTTATACCAAATAGAATAGCTCCAATGATTAAATTAATTAAAAAGGAGAATATAAGCATCGAAATAGAAAAGATTAATACATTCACATATTTTGTCCATAAAATCTTACCTCGAGAAATTGGGCGAATTAATAAAAGCTTAATCGTCCCCCATTTAAACTCACTTGATACGATACTTGCAGCAACAATGATCGTAAATAAACTAACTAACATGGTTAAGCCTGCGTTCTCCAGGGCAAATTGCCATGCATCATAAGACAAGGGCTTAATATCGTTCTCTAAGTAATATTCATTTTTGGCAATATCATATGCATGAATATCACCAAACACTTCGTCTTCTGCTTGCATTTCTAAATATTCTTCATTTTTTGCTTGTAATTCTTCTCGCCAATTATCTCCATATTCCTCAAGTCCATCTGAAAAGAAGAAGGTAATTAATCCTGATGCTAGGATAATACCAGCAAGGATTATATACATCGACCATGTCGAAAATCGACTATAGAGCTTGATTTGTTCATTATTTATTAAAGAAAAAAAGTTACGCAATCGTGTTCTCTCCAATCATTTCAAAGAATTTATCTTCAAGGCTAGCATTATTTGTTACTACTTCATAGATTTCTAGCTGGTGTTTCACTAGTTCTTGAATGATCTGAGGTATGATTTCCTTCTTTGTTTTGATAGCTAATTTGTTCTCTTCTATGGATGCCGATATGTTAAAGGCATCTTCTATCACTTTAACTGCTGTATCAATAGGAGAGACCTCTATCAATACTTGAAGATCTTGATCTTCGTTTGACTCATCTGCAACCTTTTCCACTGTTACAAGCTCTCCATTTTTAATAATACCAATTCGATCACACATAAGCTCAATTTCTGATAATAAGTGACTAGAAACAATGACCGCAACATTTTCTTCCTCTGCAAGTTTTCTAATATACTGTCTTATTTCTCTTATTCCTGCAGGATCGAGTCCGTTGGTTGGTTCATCTAAAATAAGAATAGAAGGATTATGTAATAATGCCTGAGCCACTCCAATACGCTGACGCATACCTAAGGAATACTTTCCTACTTTTTCATGAATTGCCTTCTCTAAACCTACTAATGCAATCACTTCCTTGATACGTTCATCCGTAATACCAGGTATCATTCGAGCAAAATGCTTTAAATTTTTCCATCCACTCATAAATGGATACATTTCTGGATTTTCCACAATAGCCCCAACTTGTCGGACTGCTTGTTTATAATTTTTGCTCACACTTACCCCATTAATTAGAATATCCCCTGCCGATATCTTCATTAGACCTACCATCATTCTAATCGTTGTCGTTTTTCCGGCCCCATTTGGTCCTAAAAATCCGAAAACTTCACCTGGATAAATCTCAAAGCTTAAGTCTTTAATAATTTTTTTCTTACCAATGCTTTTATTCACATTCTTTAACTGCATTGCTGGTTGCACGCAGACACCTCCATTAAATACTTTTACCTCTATTAATATATACGTCCAAAAATAAACATGGTTTCACTTTTTTCCAAATTTCTGTTTATTTAAACAAAAAAAAGAAAAGAGATTGGGACAAAAGAGTAATAAAATAGAGAAAATCCGAACGTTGGTATTTCTGCACTGTAACCGCTCCGTCAAAATACTCCGCTTTTACCCATCGGGCATAAGTCAACATCTGCTCAAGTAAACTTTCGCAGTGTTTCCTTTACTGTGGGCACGGTGGTCTGCTAACTTTGCAAAGAA
>JACYYJ010121443.1_pt1 | contig 16721 bp, 14 predicted proteins | sample 8236861 | NCBI WGS metagenome assembly JACYYJ01 (sample SAMN14103086, study PRJNA606662) | landfill metagenome | isolation source: landfill solid waste | place: India:New Delhi, Okhla landfill site | collected 2017-11-05
CGCGTCGTGCCAGGACACGTGCACCACGGGGTGGTTCCAGCGCCCGTCGAGGTCACTCCCGGGCCCTTCGGGGTGCCGCCAGTACGCCCCCCTCACAGCGCACCACCACGGTGTTTCCCTCGGTCGTGGCGAATCGCGGCGCAGCGCCCCGGGCAGGAACTTCGCGAACACGAAGCTCCAGCCGAACCGCTCGGCGTCGGTCCGGTAACCGGTGGCTTCGACGAACTCGGCGAACCGTTCGTTGGTCACGCAGTGGGGATCGATGGCGAACGGTTTCACGGTCATCCGCCGCACCGGGCCCTCGTGGTCGGCCGGAAAGCCGTCGGGGTCCTCGGTTCCCATGGCGAACGTGCCGCCGGGCAGGACGACGAACCCCTCCGGCCGTGCGATGGGGCGCGAGGTGAACCCGGTTCCGTCCCGCGGCGGCCTGCCGCCCTCGGGACGGGACTGCGCACAGCATCCGGACACGTGACCTCCAGGTACGGGCCCGGCGGTCGGCGACCGACCGCCGGGCAGGGACTCGACCGACGCTCACCGCACCACGACGGTGACTGTGTTCTCGACCGTCGGCCGTCCCGGTGCACTGACGGACAACGTCGCCGTGTACTCGCCCGGTCGGTCGAGAACACGCGCCGACACCGCGGTGAAGGTGCCGTTGACTCGCATCGCGGGGATGTCGCCCTCCCGTTCCGTGACGGGAAGCAGCCTCTCCTCGACCCCGTCGCTCCACACGAGGGTGGCGTCGAGGTCGTCACCGCGGTACCCCGGCGCGGTGATCGTCCATTCCGCACCGGCGGGCTCACCGCGACCGACGGGCGTCGACGTGCCGAGCACGGACGGTCCCCACGCGACGTCCGCCGAGGGGAAGAAGTTGGTCCCCTGGACTGTCAGCCTTCCCCCGATACCGGAGAGCCGGGCCGTGAAGTCGGTGTAGTCACGTTGGGCTTGGGGAGTCCACCCGACCTCGGCCAGGGCGATCAGCCGGGGATAGGTGTAGTACTGCGCCTGGTCGACGCGCCGGATGAACTCGCCCCACAACGCCGATTCCACACCCAGGACGTCGGACTCCTCGATGCCGGGGACGAACGTGCCCGGGTTCCAGTTGTAGTGACGGTCGAGCCCGCACACCCCACCGCACGCCCAGGTGCCGCCCTCCGGCTGACGCGGGTCCTGCTTCTGGGGCAGGTACGTGTGCTGGGCGGGGGAGAGCACCACCTGTGCTCCACGACCGTTCACCGCTTCGGCCACGGCGTTGCGGTCACCCCACCAGTACTGCACCACGGCGTTGTTGCGGGGTAGCTCGGAGCCTGCGTACTCGTTCCAACCGACGACGGTCTTGCCCAGTTCCCCGACCGTCGCGGAGAAAGCGTTCACCATCGTCAGGTAGTCGTCGTGGCTCGTCACATGGGCCTCGTCGCCACCGATGTGCAGGTACGGTCCGGGAGTGAGCTCGGCGATCTCGGTGAGCACGTGCTCGACGAACTCGTAGGTGGCGGGACTGTGGGCGTCCAGCGAGGAGTAGCCCACGGCGCCCGTGCCGTTGTGCGGCACGGTGTCCGAACCCTCCGGCGGCTGCGGCCGTGCCCCGGGCGTGTTCAGTTGCGGGATCGAGTGCAGAGCCGAGTTGACGTGACCCGGCATGTCGATCTCGGGGATCACCGTCATCCCGTTCTCGGCGGCGTAGCGCACGATCTCCCGGTAGTCGTCCTGGGTGTAGTACCCGGTGATGCCGGGCTCGGTGCCACGTTCGGTCATCGCGGTCGTACCACCGACCTCGGTGAGCAGGCCGTAGTCGATGCCGGACGGGTTGTCGGTCTCCTCGGGCTGGTCTATCGCGATGCGCCAGCCCTGGTCGTCGGTGAGGTGCAGGTGCAGTCTGTTGATCTTGAATTGGGCCGCCGAGTCTATGTACTCCTTCACCTCTTCGACCGGGTAGAAGCTGCGTGCGACGTCGAGCATCATCCCGCGGTGGGCGAACCGCGGATAGTCGACGACGCTCACCGCGGGGACCGTCCACTGTGCGACGACGAGGTGGTCGGACTCGACCCACTGGGGGAAGAGCTGCCTCAGTGTCTGAACGCCGTTCAACGCGCCGGCGGGGGTCTCCGCCGCGATTCTCACACCGTCGGCGCCCGCTGTCAGCGTGTACCCCTCGTCCTCGTGTCCCCGCGGCGCGTTGCCGGGCCGGACATCGACGACGATCGGAGCGGCGCTGCGGCCCCGCGCCCGGTCGGGCACGCTCTCGGCCGAGGCGGGAGTGACCGGCAACGCAAAGCCCGTGGATGGACGTAACACCTTCGCCAGAGCCGTCGCGGGGGCTGTCGCGCCGTCACCGACCGCGAGGATGTGGGCACCTCGGCGCAGCGTGTACGGGGCGGCGTCGTGTTCGGTGGCGTGCACCGGTTCCGGTAACAGGCCTCGTACCCCCTCCGGTGCGGCCTTGGGGGCGTCCCAGATCTCGAACTCGGAGAGCGAATAGCCCCAACTAGCCCACCGTGTCCTGCCCTGCATGCGCACGTGGGACACGGGTTCGGTCGACCGCACCTCGACGACGTCGGTGCGCGGACAGGTGTCGCGCCGCAGCGACCGCACGTCGGTCCACGTCTCGCCGTCGGTGGAGGTTTGGAGCACGAAGTCACGGGCACACGCGTTCGGCCAGTGCAGCACGACGTGGTCCACTGTGGATGGTTCGGCGAGTTCGATCCGCACCCAGTTGTCGTCCTGGTACTTCGACGACCACCGGGTGCCCCGGTCGCCGTCGTTGACGTGGGCGGCCGCGAACTCGTCACGGTCGAGTTCGACACTGGACGCGGTGGCGGTTCCGTGAAGTGCGAGATTGGTCGGGGCGGCTGACGCCGCGATGGTGGGTCCCGCGCCGGCGGGGACCGGTGGCAGCAGAAGAGCCATGGTCAGCGCGGTGGTGGCGGCGAGCGTGCGACGTAAGGCGCGGTTCGAGGATCGGTACGGGCCATCAGACATGGCGCCTCCTTCCCGGCTCCACCCGTTACCGGCAGGCGTGGCCCCAGGCGGGTGTCACTGTGGGGCCCGAGTGTGCTCGGTGTCACCTTATTGAGTCAAGTCTATGAACATAAATCGGGGAGATTCAGTGATCGAGATCGGTCAGGGTGGCGTGCGTGTCGAGTGCCACGAGCGCGGCCCCGACAGCCGACGCGCCGTGGGGGATCCGTGCGGTGCCGAGTGAGAGGCGACGATCCCGGATCGACAGCTTCTGCTTGCCGATGGCCGCGCGGACCGGACCGAGCAGGTGCTCGCCCAGTTCGGCGAGCTCGCCGCCGATCACGATGCGGTGCGGGTCGAGCAGCGTGGTGACCACGGCGAGTGCGCGGCCGAGGAGTTCGGCGCTCCAGGCGACGACACCGCGGGCTGTCGGGTCGCCGCCTTCGACGGCGCCGAGCAGGGAGGGCACGTCGACGACCCCGGGCACCACGGCGCTCGCCCGGTCGAGGACGGCGTCGACGGACAGGTATCCCTCCAGGCATCCCCGCCCGCCGCACCAGCACGGCGGGCCACTCGGCTCGACGCTGACGTGCCCGATCTCTCCCGCGGTGCCGGACGCGCCCCTCGCGAGCGTGCCGTCGACCACGATCCCGCTGCCGACCCCGTGGGACAGCACCACGTAGACCAGGTCCGAGCACGGGGGTGTCTCCACCGCTCGTGCTTCCGCCACGGCGGCCAGCCGGATGTTGTGATCCCAGACCACAGGGACGTCAAGGTGGCCACGGATGCGATCGGCCAGCTCGTCGACCACCAGGTCACCTGCGTGGCCTCCTGTCGAGGATTCGGGTTCGGGGTGGTGGCCCCACAGGCCGAATCCGGCCGCGGTGAGGCCGTCGAGCACGAGGTCGTGCTCGGTGACGACCTCCCGCAGCAGCGTGAAAGCACTGTCCAGCCGGGTGTGCGGATCGACGCTGGTGTCGACGCCTTCGGTGGCGTGGGCGAGGACGGTGCGGGTGAGGTCGGCCACCGCCACGCTGACGTGGCCTCGACCGAGCTCGAACCCGACCGCCGAGGCCGCCTTCGGGTTCGGCCGGATCAGCGTCGTGGGTCTTCCCCGGCCTGTCGCGGGCCGTTGGAGATCGTCGAGCACCGTCTGACGCCGGACCAGGTCAGCCACGATGGCGGACATCGTGGTGCGGGACAGACCGGTGGCGTCCTCCAGTTCCCGTCTCGAGCACGCACCGCGCTCGACCAGCGTCGCCAGCACCCGTAGCTCGTGTCGCCGGCGCAAGCCGCGGAGCACGCTTTCCTCGCCCACGCTCGACGTCCCTTCTCTGTTCGTGGACCAACTTCAACCAATTTACGTCAAGAGTATTGACGAGATTAGGCGGCCTTCTTACGCTGCCGCAGTGACCACCGCCATAGAATCGACAACCGCAGAAGCACAGCGAGTGCGTGGACCGGCACGCCGGGCGCTGTCCCGGCCGGTCCTGAACATTGTGGCGGTCGCCGTGGGGCTTGGTGGTTGGTGGCTCGTGTCCGCGCTCGGCGTCGAGGGCTTGCCGGGGCCCGTCGAGGTTGCCGTGCGCGGGCACGACCTGCTGACCGACGGCACGTTGCTCACCGACATCGGTGTGAGCCTGCGCCGGGTGTTGCTCGGGTTCGCTCTTGGCACGCTCCTCGCCGTTCCGGTCGGCTTCCTCATGGGGTGGTATCCGGTGTGCCGGGGGCTCGTCGAGCCCTACATCCAGTTCTTCCGCACCATCCCCCCGTTGGCGATCATCCCACTGGCCATCGTCGTGCTCGGTATCGGTGAGCTGCCCAAGATCCTGGTGATCTTCCTCGCCGCGTTCCTGTCGTGCGTGATCTCGACGTTCCAGGGAGTCGTCAGCGTGGACAAGACCCTGATCAACGCGGCCAGGGTGCTGGGCGCGTCCAACGCGGCCGTGTTCATCAGAGTGATCGTGCCGGCGTCCTCACCGTTCATCCTCGTCGGCATGCGCGTGGGCCTCGGTGCCGCATGGGCCACGGTGGTCGCAGCCGAACTGATCGCCGCTCAGGAGGGCCTCGGCTTCCGCATGCAGCAGGCGCAGATCTTCTACGACCTGCCAACGATCTTCGTCGGCCTGATCAGCATCGGGATTCTCGGCTTGGTCATGGACCGGTTGCTGTTGCTGGCCGAAGCCCGCCTCACCGGATGGCAGGAGACCCGATGACCTCGGACGACAGTGCGGGCAGCGCTCGCAGCACGACCCCGATGATCCGCTTCGAGCACGTCGAACAGCGTTTCTTCCAGGGCAGGAACGAGTTCGTCGCTCTCGGCGGCGTTGACCTGGATGTTTCCGATGGCGAAGTCGTGACCCTCGTCGGCCCCTCTGGCTGCGGGAAGAGCACGATGCTCAACGTCGCCGCCGGGCTGTTGCAGCCGACCTCGGGACGGGTGCTCGTCGCCGACCGTCCTGTGACCGGCCCCAGCCCGCGTACCGGCATGATCTTCCAGCAGTACGCGCTCTTCCCGTGGCTGACGGTACGCGGAAACGTCGAGTTCGGGCTGCGCCTTTCCGGGACGAAACCCGCGAGGCGCAGGGAGATCGTCGATCACTATCTCGAACTCGTCGGACTCTCCGACTTCGCCGACTCACTACCGAAGAGCCTGTCCGGGGGGATGAAACAGCGCTGTGCCATCGCCCGCGCGTATGCCGCCGATCCGGCGATCCTGTTGATGGACGAGCCTTTCGGTGCGCTCGACGCGCTGACGCGGGTGACTCTCCAGGACCAGCTGATGCACGCCTGGATGCGCGAGCGCAAGACTGTCCTGTTCGTCACCCATGACGTGGACGAGGCCGTGTACCTGGCGTCGCGGGTCGTCGTGATGGCGGCCCGACCCGGCCGCGTCCACGAGATCATCGACGTCGACCTGCCGTATCCCCGTACCGAGCGAATGCGACTGTCCGCCGAGTTCGCCGCGTTGCGATCCCGCGTGTGGGAAGCCGTGTACCACCAGCCGTCCGTGCTGCCCACCACATCCTGATCCGCCTGACTCGTCTGGAGACACCATGTTTCGCAGTGCGCGCCGAGCCCGGTTCGCTCTCACCGTTCTGGTCGCCGTGATGCTCACCGCATGTGGTGGTGGCGGAGGGGACGGTGGACTTCGTCAGGTGAACGTGGGCTACATCGCCGACTACAACGGGGCCGCGCTTCTCGCGATCGCCGACGAACACGGGTTGTGGCGGAATGCGGGTCTGGAGCCGACGTACCAGGTCTTCACGAACGGTCCACTGTCCATTCAGGCACTGGGCGCGGGCGATGTCGACGTCGCCTACGTCGGAGCGGGTGCTACGTGGCTTCCCGCCCAGGGCAAGGCGGAGATCTGGGCGATCAACTCCGCGAGCAAGGCCGACCGGATCGTCGCCCGCCCGGGCGTCGCGAGCATGGCAGACCTGAAAGGCCGCAAGGTCGGCGTGCCCACGGGAACGTCGGGCGACATGTTGCTCGGGCTGGCGCTGACCGAGGCAGGCCTGAGTCGTGAGGACATCGAGATCGTACCCATGGACCCGAGCACGATCGTGTCCGCGTTCAGCGCCGGACAGATCGATGCGGCTGGCATCTGGCATCCGCTGGTGGACACGATCAGAAAGTCGGTGCCGGACCTCGTCGAGTTGGCGAGCAACGAGGACTTCATGCCGAAGTGGACATTCCCGTCCTCCTTCGTGGCACCGAAGGGACTCGCGGCCGAGGATCCCGAGCTCGCCGAGGCCGTCATCTCCGTGCTCAAGCAGGCGAACGATCACCGCTACGAGAATCCGGACGAGACCGTCCGGCTCACCGCGGAGTTCCTCGGTGTCGGTGAGGAACAGATCAGGCCCCAACAGGAGGTCGCGGTGCTGTTCACCACCGAGCAACTGGAAACCTGGTCCAACGACGGCACGATCGAGACCTGGCTGACCGGGATGCAGGAGCTGTTCGTCGACATGGGCACGCTGCCCGGCGTCGTCGATCCGGCCACATTCTACACCGCTGACACCTTCGCCTCGGCGAAGTCTGGAGGAGCCGCGTGACCGGGACGAGCCCGACCACACCACCGAACATCCTTTTCCTCATGACCGACCAGCATCGGGTGGACACGCTCGGATGCTACGGGAACTCCGTGGTCGAGACGCCCACGCTGGACGGGCTCGCCGCCACGGGAACGGTGCTCGACCGGTGCTACACACCGACGGCGATCTGTACCCCGTCGCGTGCCAGTCTGCTCACGGGGCTGCATCCGTTCGAGCACGGGCTGTTGAGTAACTACGAATGGAACTCGGGACACCGTGAGGAGCTTCCGGACGGGCTGCCCACCGTGTCGGCCGCCCTGTCGGAACGTGGCTACCGGTTGGGACACGTGGGGAAGTGGCATGTCGGCCGAACGCGGGGCCCCGAGTACTACGGATACGAAGGGCGACATCTGCCCGGCGCTCTGAACCCGTACGGTGACCCCGGATACACGCGGTGGCTGGCCGAGCATGGGTTTCCTCCGTTCAAAGCCTACGACGCCGTGTACTCACGGCTGCCCGACGGCAGCCAGGGGCACCTGATTGCGGCGCGGCTGGACCAGCCGACCGAGGCCACGTTCGAGGCCTATCTGGCCGACCAGACCATCGACATGCTCCGCGAGTTCGCCCGCACCCGAGCGAAGGGCACGCCGTTCTCGCTGTCGTGCCACTTCTTCGGTCCCCATCTGCCGTACCTGCTGCCTTCGGAATGGTTCGACCGGTACGATCCCGACGCCGTCGAGTTACCGCTGTCGATGGCCGAGACGTTCGCGGGCAAACCCGAGGTTCAGCGGCAGTACAGCGCCTACTGGGGCACCGACGGCTTCGACGAGCGGCAGTGGCGGACACTCACGGCTGCGTACTGGGGCTACACGGCGCTCATCGACCACCAGATCGGTCGTGTCCTCGACGCGCTGGAAGAGCTGGGCCTGACGTCCTCGACGGCCGTGATGTTCACCGCTGATCACGGCGAGTTCACCGGCGCTCACCGGCTCAACGACAAGGGCCCCGCGATGTACGAGGACATCTACCGGGTTCCCGGGATCGTCCGCCTGCCGGGAGGAAAGCCCGGAAGGCGGAATGAGTTCTGCACACTGCTGGACTTCACCGCCACCACGCTCGACCTCGCCGGTGCGCCGACGGGTGGGTGCCGCGGTCGCAGCCTGGTTCCTCTCGCGCGGGGTGAGGAAGTGCCCGACTGGCGGCGTGAGGTGCTGTGTGAGTTCCACGGCCACCACTTCCCGTACGCCCAGCGCATGCTGCGCGACGACCGCTACAAGATCGTCGTGAACCCGGAGGGTGTCGACGAGTTGTACGACCTCGTCACCGACCCGTACGAGCTGAACAACGTCGTCGACGTGCCCGCCTACGCGGCGGTCGCGCGGTCGATGCGGCGCAGGCTGTACGCGGAGTTGGTGCGGCGCGGTGACCGGTTCTCCCAGTGGCTGGCGTTCATGGGAGGAATCCCCGACGAGGACCGCATCCGTCCCGAGACCGCCGTCGAACAACACCTGTGACGTCGGCGGGGTGAGGCCGGCTTGGAGGCCGCGCCGCGGCGACGCACCGCTACGAGGACCACCACGGCCGGGTGCGGTTCGTGCAGGGGCTGAAGGCGGAAGTGATCACTTCCACTGGTAGGAAGTACCCGTGCGGGACTTCATGAGGGGCGTCCGGTTCTTCGGGCAGGGGCTGGGCATTCTGCTCCGGTCACCCAGGTTGCTGTTGATCGGTGCGCTGCCGGTGGTACTGACCACGGTGTTGCTGGCGGGCGGGCTGGTCGCGTTGGCCTACTGGATCGACGATCTGTCGGCGTTGGTCACTCCCTTCGCGGACGACTGGGCCGAAGGCTGGCGGGCAGCCGTCCGGATCGCGGCCGGTGTCGCGCTGGTCAGCCTTGCCGTGGTCGTCGGCATGGTGAGCTTCTCGGCACTGACGCTCGCTGTGGGAGGCCCGTTCTACGAGCACATCGCGGAAAAGGTGGAGGACGACCTCGGCGGTGCACCGAGTCAGGCGGAACTCCCGTGGTGGCGACTGCTGTGGGTCGGATTGCGCGACGGCGTCCTGCTCATGTTGCGGTCGCTCCTGTTCACACTCCCGTTGTTCGTGGCCGGGTTCGTCCCGGTGGTGGGCCAGACCGTGGTGCCCGTGCTCATGGCGCTGGTGGCCGCGTGGTTCCTCGCCCTCGAACTGGTGGCGGTGTCGTTCTACCGGCGTGGGATGGATCTCCGGCAACGGCGGTTGGCGCTGCGCGAACGGCGGGGCCTCGCACTCGGCCTCGGATTGCCCGCGTCGCTGCTGTGCATGATCCCGTTCGCCGCGCTCATCGTCTTCCCGGTCGCCTTCGTCGGGGGCGTGCTCGTCGCCCGGGAAACCCTGAGCACGGCCGTCTCGACCCCCGCCTGACGTCGCTCAGGCCCTCGGCAGGACGAGCCCACGCCTCGGTGATCCCCACGCCGGTGTGGTGGGACATGAGAGCGAGGGCCCTCGCCTCGTACGCGGAGTGGTGTGCGGCGTCACCGAACCGGTAGAGCCATTCCTCCTCACGGTCGTTCCGGGCGAGGTCGACCGGGTCGGTGGAATACCGTCGTGTGCCGTCCGCCCAGCACCGCATGCTGCCGACGTCGCCGCGTGCTGTCCGAGCAGGTCCACACCGCCGTCGCGGACGCCGAGGTGGATGTTGAAATGACCCGGCGGTCCCTCTTCGTCGGTGTCCGGACCGGTTCATGCCCCAGGCCGTGGTAGGAGCTGCGGACGGCGCGCAGAGCGTGTAGAGTACGTGGTGGTCGTTGTATTTCTGGGTTCGTGTTTTGTGCATGCTCGCAGGATGTTGATGCGGGCGAGCTTCTTTCTTTGGTCGTAGCTGGAGTGAGCCGCCGCCTGAGATCCCCCGGCCCGGGCCTCCGCACGGTGTGGTTGCCCGTCATACCCCAGCTCCCAGGAGGAGAAGACATGACTAACGGAACCGTGAAGTGGTTCAACTCGGAAAAGGGTTTCGGCTTCATCGCCCCCGACGCTGGTGGCCCGGACGTGTTCGTGCACTACTCGGCGATTGATGGTGCCGGCTTCCGCAGCCTCGAGGAGAACCAGCAGGTGACCTACGAGGTCAGCCAGGGACCCAAGGGCCCGCAGGCCGACCTCGTGCGCGCGGTCTGAGTACCGCTTTGCTTCTGCCAGTGGCTTTCCACCCAGCCCGGGTGGAAAGCCACTGGCGCTTTGAGCGGCACTTCGCCGCGTCACCCCGACAGACCACCTGAGGGCGATCGCCCGGGGACAGGTCGAGGAAGAACCTTCATCGCTACGTCCACATCAGTGCGTCCTGCGCAGCACCAGCGCCGCGACATGCCGGACACCGGTCGGCGCTCCCATCAGGTGACGCCTCCGTGCGGGTACACCCGCGCGTCGAGCACCACGGTCAGCCCGGTCCAATTCGTCGAACCCGAACACACCCGGGTTCTTCCCAAGCAACACCACCCCATCGCTGATCACAGCGATTCCGCCTGACGCCGGTTGCGCACACCGTTCAGCCTCGATCCCGCCTGACGCCGGTCCAGCACAGAGCGAAATTGTGCCGGGCTCGTCAGATCGGCGCGCGTTCGGGAACTAGCCGTACAACTCCTATATGACGTGGTTCGGCGCTCACGCACGCCGTGTCCCCGATCTGGTTACGGGCGCTCTTGGTGGTGAATCCGCGGTGGAACCGCCTGGTACAGCTCCGGACGTTTCCCAGACAGGGCGAACAGCGCGGGCTGCTCATCGACGCCGTGGAGGCCACGCAGACGTCGGCAGCGGCGGCAGCTCGTCGGCAGTCGTGTGGGCCGGAGTTCGCCCTGGGCGCCGTGTCCGGCGAATCCCTGCCGGCATGCCGGAGCCGGGAGGCGCAGTCCGTTGACCCAGGGCACCCAGTCCACCGCATGCGCGATCCGCGATGACCCGACGTGCAGGTTGTGACCGGCGGACAACGCCTCCTGCTCGGCGGCGAACGCCGCGGGATCAGCGTGATCGTCCAGCTCGGGCATCGTCATGTGGCTCAGTATGAGCACCATGACGGCCTGGCGGTAGGCGAGAGGCCCGGCTTGCCACGGCGTGGAAGGCCGCAGCGACGAAGCCGCCAGTACCGCTTCCCGCATGTGCACGTGTATCCGGTTCCGGGGGAGTCGAACCCCGGTTCGAGGGCAACGGACAGAAAACGGTGCCCAGCCTGCGCCGTCCCTCGTCGTCATCGCCCGTGCCTTCCCCGTGGACGGACAGCGCCGCGTCCCGGGCCCACACCCGGCTTCGGACTCACGGCCGCCTGGACAACCCACACGGGTCTCGTACCAGCCGCCGCGTCACGGTCACAGGCTGTGACACCTTGGGGCAGCGCGCAGGCCGTCGCCTGGCCGCCGCGCACGTGACCGACCGGGAACCGCTGTCGGTGGAGCTGCTCGCGGCCCCCGTCCGGTTCCTCGTGGCCGGAGACCTCGGCTACATCGACTGCGGCGCGTGTGAGTCGGCTCGACCGGCGGGACGGTCCGGTTCGGCGGGGCAGGGCGGCCCTGCGGCACCTGCCGCCCACACTCGCCGACCGGGTGAACCACGTCGAGGTGCACTGTGACCGAGCCGGCTTGGCCGGGTGCGGGGTAGCGCTCCGTCCGTGGGGGCTCGTGTGAAGCCGACGGCATGGTCGGCGGCGCAGATCCGCCTGACCGTGGTGATGGAGCTGCGTTAGCGGGCCGGTACCGGATCGCCGAGGATGTGAGGAGGGTTGTGTCACCGAGGTCGTCGACAGGGCACCCGACTCGATGCGGGTGCGAGCCCGGCCGTGGAAGCGTTGCTCTCAGTACGCGGCGTGTTCACCACGGTGGCTCCGGGCTGAGCGCGGTGGGTAAATTACTGCCCCTGAAGTGCCGACTCGATCGGCTGACGAGACGCACCCGCACGAATGAATGTTGGGATCGAGAATTGCTCCTGGCGCAGGCTACTGTAACCCGTTAGGTTGACCACCGATTCTGCAAGCCAGGCGTTTTCAAGGAGGAAACCGTGCCCGGCAACGGTATCTGGCGGACCAAATCCGTCGAGCAATCCATCGCGGACACCGACGAGCCAGATACCCGGCTACGACGGAACCTCGGTGCCTGGGACCTGATGGTCTTCGGCGTCGCCGTGATGATCGGCGCCGGTATCTTCACGCTCACCGCGCGCACCGCGGGCGACATCTCCGGCCCCTCGGTGGCGCTGGCGTTCGTCTTCGCCGGCGTCGCGTGCGCGCTCGCCGCACTGTGCTACGCCGAGTTCGCGTCCACGGTGCCTGTCGCCGGTAGTGCCTACACCTTCTCCTACGCCACGTTCGGCGAGTTCCTCGCCTGGATCATCGGGTGGGACCTCATCCTGGAGTTCTCGGTGGCCGCGGCCGCGGTCGCCAAGGGCTGGTCGGTCTACCTGCAGGAAGTGCTGGTGATGCTCTTCGGTGAGGGTGTCGCCACCACCGTGGAGATCGGTGGGATCGGTGTCGACTGGGGATCGCTGCTGCTGGTCATCATCCTGGCCACCCTGTTGACCCTCGGCACCAAGCTGTCGTCGAGGTTCAGCATCGTGATCACGGCGCTGAAGGTCGTGATCATCCTGTTCGTGATCTTCATGGGCATCGCCTACATCAGCCCGGACAACTACACGCCGTTCATCCCGCCCGCCGCCGAGGGCGGCGAGGCCGGCACCGGCGTGGAGCAGTCGCTGTTCTCCGTGCTCGCCGGTGGTTCCGGCAGCGTCTACGGCGCGTTCGGCCTCCTGGCCGGTGCCTCGCTGGTGTTCTTCGCGTTCATCGGGTTCGACGTCGTGGCCACCACCGCCGAGGAGACCCGTAACCCGCAGCGCAACGTGCCGCGCGGCATCCTCGGCTCGCTGGCGATCGTGACCGGTCTCTACGTGGCCACCTCGCTCGTCGTCGCGGGCATGGTGCCCTACGAGCAGCTGGCCACCGATGCGGAGCCGGAGGGCCGCAAGACCCTGGCGACGGCCTTCGCCTACCACGGCGTCGACTGGGCGGCGAACATCATCTCCCTCGGCGCGCTCGCCGGTCTCACCACGGTGGTCATGGTGCTGTTGCTCGGTCAGCAGCGGGTGTTGTTCGCGATGTCGCGTGACGGGCTGCTGCCTCGTAAGCTCGCCAAGACCGGCTCGCGCGGCACCCCGGTGCGGGTGAACGTCATAGTCGGCATCGTGGTGGCCGTGGCCGCGACCTTCTTCGACGCCGGCAAGCTGGAGGAAATGGTCAACGTTGGCACGCTGTTCGCGTTCATCCTGGTGTCGGCGGGCGTGATGGTGCTGCGCAGGACGCGCCCCGACCTCAAGCGCGGTTTCCGGGTTCCGTTGATGCCGCTCGTGCCGATCCTGGCGATCGCCGCGTGCCTCTGGCTGATGCTGAACCTGACCGTGCTGACGTGGCTGCGCTTCCTGGTGTGGATGGCGCTCGGCGTGATCGTGTACTTCCTCTACAGCAAGCGGCACTCGCTGCTCGGCAAGCGGGAAGCGGAGTCCGGTGGAGAACCGGAGGCGGTGGGGGAGAGCTCGGCCAAGGACTGATCCCCTTTCCCCGACAGCGGGTGGGCTTTTCGCCGCTCGAAACGAGCGCGGCGCCCACCCGCTTTTTTGTTCCGACGGGGGTTCTCCGCGCGTTGTCCGTTCGCGCGCCCGCGTGGTATGCAGCTTTCGAGCGGAATCCCCTAGGCGGCGGAGGTGACGGTGGAAGCCCCGGAAGTGCTGCGCAATCGGATTTTCAGTACCGTGGCCAAGTCAGCTCTGGTGCTTTCGATTCCCGCTTACTTCGTGGCGTTGTTCGTCAATCGTGAGCTGGGTTTTCTCGAATCGTTGGAAATCCCCATCATCGCGGCTTCCATTCTCGTCGTGCTGAACACCGTGGAAAGGATCGAAAGTCGACTTCAAAACCCCGACTGGTCCCAGGTCAGGACGTACGGGAGCCACACCGAGTTCTACCTGGCATTGCGCGCCAGGGTCGACAAGGCCCGTAGGCGGGTGCACACGAGTTACCTGCGTCCCTATCCGCCGGGGGAACTGGGGGAGAGCGCGTTGAGCTATTTCGCGACCTGTCGCGCGTGGGCGGACCGTTCCGACGAGCATCGATTTCGTCGGGTGCTTCTCGGGTCACGAGACGATGGTATGGCCGACTGGCTCGGGAGGAGCTCGACGCGCAGGAGAACGCGACGCACAGGAATTATCAGGTCCGGGTGTTGGACTGGTCGTTGCGCGGGGAGTCCGAGGCGGTGAGTGTCGCGCTCATCGACGACGAGTACCTTTTCTTCGCCTTCTCCGGCGAACAGGACAACCTGGTGGGATTCAGTGTGCGGAGCAGGAAGTTGGTCAAGGACTACTTCGCGAAGTACCACGACAATCTGTGGAGGGCGGCGCGTCCGTTGACGTCCGAGGTGTTGTCCGGCGACCGGGCGACATAGGGACGCGGTTCCGCTCGGGCCCCGGTCCGAGCCCGACGTCGGGGCGCGATCGATGAGCGTTCCCCCGTGAGCGGGGTTCGGGCGTCGGTGATGCGGGGAGGGGCGGAGCCGCGTTCGGCAGGAGGGTTTCGCGGTAGTGCCGCAGGGGATCGTCGGTGACGCTGCACCAGCGCCTCAGGTGGTCGGGTACGCGCCAGGAACTTGCGTGTTCGGCGATCCGACGATGGGCGGCCAATGCGGTACTACAGGTGTTGTGCCAGACGCTGGCGAGCTGTTCGCGGGCGTACCGTCGGTCGACGACTTGGCGGTAGGTTAGGAACTGGGAGTGCAGAGAATGCCGTAACGCCACGGCGCGCGGGTTTTCGGCAGTACGAAGCCGGGCGAGGGTGTTCCCGCCGCAGACGGCACAGTTGCAGAGCCAGAAGTGACCGGTCTCCGGGGCCAGGGCGAACACCGCCTCGCACGTGTCGAGCCGGTGATAGCTGAGTAACTCCTTGACGAAGACGGAGACCGTCGTGGGACGGCCCCCACGGTAGGACCTCGCCGGGTAGAGGTGGCGAAGCGTGCTCGTGGTGCCGATCGCGGCGGCGTGGGCACCGTGGCAGAGCGCGCCGATGGCCGAGACGTCGCTGCGCAACACCAGCACCGGCACGCTGACCTTCCGGAGCAGGCGAAGGAAGTGGCGGACCACGTACCGGGCCCCGAAGGGGTCGCCGGAGTGTTCGAGGGCGATCGCGACGGGCACGCCGTGGGCGTCGAGCTCGCGTGCCATGTGATCGACGTCCTCGCGGTGGAACAACCAGCGGGCGGCCAGAGGAAGCATGGCGATGACGGGACCGCGTTGCCACGCCGCGGTGTACAGGATGCTGCGGAGACTATCCCAGTCCCCGAGTTCGAGGTAGCCGGAGTCGGTGACCGCGATCAGGCCCAGCTCGTGCTGCCGCCGGCACCAGGCGGGACGGAGCCCCCGCCTCGCGTTCACCCGATGCGGTCCCGAATACCGGTTGGCGTCGCAGAGCACCGGTCCGGTGAACCCTCGTGCGCGAAGCTTGCTCACGATCGGCTCGGGTGAGTCGCCCGTGATGACCAAGCCGCCGTCGTGAGCGGCGGCAATGTCGGCGGCGACGTTCACTTGGGCCGGGGAGCACTGGATGAGCAGCCGGTGGGCGAGCTGATCCAGTGAGCGGTCCATGATCCCACGGTGAGGGAGGACCGGTTCGGATGTCACCGGTCTTCACACGGTCGCCGACCCGTACCGCTCGAACGGCCCAGAGTGCTGTCGCGCGGTGCACGACGCGGCGGAGAACGAATGGTCCGGAGGGGCGAAACCGGACATAGCGGTCGGCGGGCATCGCGTTCGTCTCGGGCGGGGGAGCGGATCGGCGGGTGACACCGGGGCCGTGTCCGGAGCCACGTCGGGTGATTCGAAAGCCGCTGACCTGGAACGATCATGGACTGATCGGGTGATCGTCGCGTCGAGGGCGACGGTTCCACCGGTGCAAAGTTGACTTATTCCAGAAAAGCTGGTTGGCTGCCGCCGTGGCAATCATCGACGCCCCCGCCCTCCTGCGTGGGGCATCACTGCGGGTGACCCGTCCGAGGGTCGCCGTGCTGACGATGGTCGCGGCCAATCCCCACTCGGACGCGGAGACCATCGCGACCGCCGTCCGTCGCGAGCTCGGTTCGGTGTCGACCCAGGCGGTGTACGACGTCCTGCGAGCCCTGACCGACGCCGGTTTGGTCCGTCGTATCGAGCCGGCGGGGTCCCCCGCCCGGTTCGAGACCCGTGTGGGGGACAACCACCACCACATGGTCTGCCGCAAATGCGGTTCCATTACCGACGTCAACTGCGTGGTGGGCGAGGCACCGTGCCTTCACACCGAGGACCTCGAAGGGTTCGAGGTCGACGAGGCCGAGGTGACCTTCTGGGGAACCTGCCCTTCCTGCCTTGCACGCGACGAGTGATCACCTTTCGAAAGTACGAACCCGACGAGGAGTGTGCTTTGCCCGAAAACAACCAGAGGCCGTTGACCACTGCCGCCGGCGCTCCGGTTCCCGACAACCAGAACTCCCTCACCGCCGGCCCCCGTGGTCCGATGCTGCTGCAGGACGTGTGGTTCCTGGAGAAGCTCGCGCACTTCGACCGTGAGGTGATCCCGGAGCGCCGCATGCACGCGAAGGGCTCCGGTGCGTACGGCACCTTCACGGTGACCAACGACATCACCCGGTACACCTGCGCCAAGATCTTCTCCGAGGTCGGCAAGAAGACGGACCTGTTCGTCCG
>JACYYJ010017299.1_pt1 | contig 16714 bp, 13 predicted proteins | sample 8236861 | NCBI WGS metagenome assembly JACYYJ01 (sample SAMN14103086, study PRJNA606662) | landfill metagenome | isolation source: landfill solid waste | place: India:New Delhi, Okhla landfill site | collected 2017-11-05
TTCAAGGATATTACAACACTTATGGACAACGGACCTGCCTTTAAGTCAGCAGTTAATGAAATCGTAGAATATGCGAAATCGAAACAAATTGATTTAGTAGTAGGCCCAGAGGCACGTGGATTCATTGTCGGTTGCCCGGTGTCCTATGCATTAGAAGTTGGATTTGCACCAGTTAGAAAAGAAGGAAAGCTTCCGCGTGAAGTAATAAAGGTCGATTATGGCTTAGAATATGGAAAGAATATACTTACGATTCATAAAGACGCTATAAAGCCAGGTCAAAGAGTGCTAATTACCGACGATTTACTCGCAACTGGTGGTACGATTGAAGCGACGATTAAGTTGGTAGAGGAACTCGGTGGTATAGTGGTCGGCTGTGCATTCTTAATTGAGTTAACTTATTTAGATGGACGTGACAAATTAGATGGCTATGATGTTTTAACTTTAATGGAATATTAATTAAAAAAGTGCTCTTCGGAGTGCTTTTTTGTACAATAAATGAATAATAATTCAACTAATTTTTTATCTCAGGAAGAAGCTTGTCGAGTTTTGCAAGAAAATTTAAGGAAAATTACTGTTTTTTTTGGTACACTATATAAAACAAACTTTTTAAAGAACATTGAACCATTTTCTCTTAGAAGCAACAACGCATACAATGTGGAAGTAGTAGTTTTAAGAATAAAGGTGATTACATGGCAAAGGACAAAATATTAACGCCTGATGAAATATTTGAACAAGCCGAAAGTTATTTAAACGACGAAGATATTCGGTTTATCAGAGAGGCTTATCAATATGCAGTAAAGGCACATGAAGGACAGTTTCGTAAGTCTGGTGAACCTTATATTATTCATCCAGTTCAGGTTGCAGGCATCTTAATTGATCTCAAATTAGACCCTGAAACCATAGCTGGTGGTTTTTTGCATGATGTGGTAGAAGACACATCGGTAACAGTTGAAGATCTAGAAAAAGATTTTAATGAAGAGGTTGCCATGCTTGTAGATGGGGTGACAAAGCTAGGAAAAATTAAATATATGTCCAAAGCTGCGCAACAAGCGGAAAATCATCGCAAAATGTTCATTGCGATGGCAAAGGATATACGCGTGATCTTGATTAAGCTTGCGGATAGATTGCATAATATGCGGACATTAAAGCATTTACCGACAGAAAAGCAGCGCCGTATTTCCAATGAAACTTTAGAAATCTTTGCGCCGCTTGCCCATCGTCTCGGTATTTCCACCATTAAATGGGAGCTTGAGGATACAGCATTACGTTACTTAAATCCTCAGCAATATTACCGAATTGTTCATTTAATGAAACAAAAGCGTGAAGAAAGAGAAAACTATATCCAAGAAGTGATGGATGAAGTAAAAAAACAACTAGATGAAGTGAATATCTATGCAGAATTTTCCGGTCGTCCGAAACATTTGTATAGCATTTATCGAAAAATGATGATACAAAAAAAACAATTTAATGAAATATACGATTTATTAGCGGTAAGAATCATTGTGAACAGCATCAAGGATTGTTATGCCGTCCTTGGTATCATTCATACATGTTGGAAGCCGATGCCAGGAAGGTTTAAGGATTATATTGCCATGCCGAAGCCTAATCTATATCAATCCTTACACACAACCGTAATTGGACCAAAGGGTGCACCTTTAGAAGTACAAATACGAACAAAAGAAATGCATGAAATCGCCGAGTTCGGGATTGCTGCACATTGGGCATACAAAGAAGGGAAAAGGTTAAAGCAAAATCAGCATTCCAATGAAGATAAGCTAGCATGGTTTAGGGAAATTTTAGAATGGCAAAACGATGCACATGATGCGGAAGAGTTTATGGAATCATTAAAGGTAGATTTATTCTCTGACATGGTATATGTATTCACTCCAAAGGGAGAAGTAATTGAATTACCGCGAGGATCTGTGCCAATTGATTTTGCTTATAAAATTCATACAGAGGTAGGAAATCATACGATCGGTGCTAAAATTAATGGTAAAATGGAGCCATTAGACTATCGGTTGAAAAATGGTGACATTGTAGAGATTATGACATCCAAGCACTCTTATGGACCATCACAGGATTGGCTAAAAGTGACGCAAACATCACAAGCTAAGAATAAAATTAAGCAATTTTTCAAGAAACAACGTCGTGATGAAAATGTGACGAAAGGGCGAGAGCTTGTAGAGCAAGAGATTAAGGCGGCTGGTTTTGAACCAAAAGATGTCATGACAGAAGAGAATATTACATTGGCAATGGAAAAGTTCAGCTTTACTTCTGAAGAGGATATGTTTGCAGCAGTTGGCTATCACGGAATTACAGCAGCACAAATTGTGACAAGAATGACAGAGAAGCTCCGAGAGCATGATGAAAACCAGAATATTGAAGAAACGATTGAAAAGGTAAACGCAAGTGGTGAAACAATTAAGAAGAAATCAAAACGAGATTCTGGGGTGAAAGTTGAAGGCGTGGAAAACATGCTAATAAGACTTTCCAAGTGCTGTAATCCCGTACCCGGAGATGAGATAATTGGCTATATAACCAAAGGTCGAGGTGTATCCGTCCACCGTAAAGATTGTCCTAATGTGAATACAGATGAGGCAAAGGATCGATTAATTTATGTAGAATGGGAAAATGAGGAGTCTGAATCAAAATCTTATCATGTAGATTTAGAAATCTCAGGTTATGACAGAAGAGGTTTGCTTAATGATGTCCTTCAGGTAATTAATGAATCAAAGACAAACATTATTGCCGTTAATGGACGATCTGACCGTAACAAGATTGCTGTCATTCATGTGACTATTTTGATACACAATATTGGTCATCTTCGTAGAATAGTGGATCGCTTAAAACAGATCGGGGATGTCTATACAGTGGAAAGAACGATTCAATAAGGTAGGTTAGCACGATGAAAGTAATATTGCAAAGAGCAAAAGATGCTGAAGTTACCGTAAAAAATGCTTCAGTTGGTAAAATAGAGAATGGTTTTGTTGCATTGGTGGGGATCACTCACGGGGACACAGAAGAGGACTTGGAGTATCTTGTCAACAAAACGATACATTTAAGAATCTTTGAGGATAATCAAGGGAAGATGAACCTCTCATTAAAGGATATTGGTGGCAGTATCTTATCGATTTCTCAATTCACCTTATACGCTGATTGCCGCAAAGGAAGAAGACCAAATTTTATGCAAGCAGCTAAGCCAGATCAAGCAGAAAAGCTATATGAACAATGGAACCGAAAACTACGCAATAATGGAATAACGGTCGAAACAGGTGCTTTTGGCGAAATGATGAACGTAAGTTTTACAAATGTGGGTCCTGTAACAATTATCCTCGATTCAGCAGAACGTAAATAAAAGATCAAAACCCTTCAATAGAAAACAAACTATTGGAGGGTTTGCTATTGTCTGAGAATGGTAATAACGATCATTTGTTGAAATAATCATACAAGCCCATTATAATTCCTCTACTCATGGATTCTAAGAAAACATTTGATCTAAGATGACTTTCTTCTTCTCGATTGGAGAGAAATCCCAATTCTAGAAGTAAGGATGGACGGTGATTCATTCGTAACACCTGTAAATCCTCTTGAACTACTCCACGATCATTCATCCCAGTTTGTGAAAGGATGCCTTTGTGTACATATTTAGCCAACGATTGATCCGTGTCACTATAATAGTAAGTCCCCACACCTTTAACGTCCGGTAGCTCAGGAGTACTATTATAATGAAGACTCAAAAAAACATCTGGAAACTTAGAACCTGAATAAGTGGTACGGCTTGTAAGAGAAACATAGTAGTTTTTGTTTCTGGTAAGATATACCTTCGCTCCATGAGCTTCCAGCATTTCTTTTAGGACAAACGATGTTTTTAACGTGTAGTTACTTTCATAGCCACCACTTGCTCCAATCGCTCCAACATCAATTCCTCCATGACCTGGGTCAATCACGATTATCTTACCATTTAAATCAGAAACTGAAGAATGAAAATCCTTTATTTCTGATGTTGTAGGGGAGGCTTGAGTAGTCGTTGTGCTTTTTTCATTCTCTTCGGATTCCTGCATTTCCTTTTCAACAATTTGAGCATAATCTTTATGTATCCAACCATTTTCAGTAGCAAGTTCAATTTTAATCCATTCGTCTACTTCTTCAATAATACGATAAGTATCAGGTGGATTAACCTGTGCAATGACTTCATATTCTGTTCCTGGCCCATTACGCACATTTAGATTTTCTCCCTCAATTTGCGCTTGTTTTGCATAAAGATAACATGACATGGAAAAAATAATGATCGAACTAATAAAAAGCATAAATAATAGCTTTTTCTTCACAAACGGTACGCTCCTTTGTCTTTTCTCGTTTATATTTTAACGAAAAATAGATGGAAATAAAAGTGAAAAAGGAAGAGGATTTCATGAGAACCAATTTTAAACAAAATCTTATACTGTCCTCAAGTAGTGTAAATACAAGGAAAATACATGGTTATACAGATTATGTTGCCAATGATAATAAGTTTAATATCGCTCAAACGGCGAATATTACCATTCATTCAACACAAAAATGGAAGAAAAGCACTCATCTATCTTGACAAAAGTCTTTTCCAACGATTATGATAGAAACAATTCCATAATATGATACGATGAAAGCATGTGAAGGAAATAGTAGCTGATGTCAACGGTAGAAAAGAGAGAGAATTCCTATGGCTGAAAGAATTCTTACTAACCGTCTTTAGTGAATGACATTCTGGAGGCTTTATACTGAATGAAGTAGGTATAAACGTAGGCAGGCGTTAACTGTTTGAGTGGGAGTAATATGGATTACTTCAACTAGGGTGGCAACACGGGTATAACTCTCGTCCCTTTTTTGGGATGAGAGTTTTTCTAATTCTCCAGATTGAAAAGAAAAAGCTAATTACAGAATATTAAATAGGGGGAAATGCTATGAAAGCACCTAGAGGAACACAGGATTTATTACCTGGTGTTTCAGATAAGTGGCAATATGTCGAAGGTAAATTGAAGGAATTAAGTAATCTCTATCAATATAAAGAGATTCGAACTCCAATATTCGAGCATACCGAATTATTTGAGCGAGGTGTCGGTGATACAACCGATATTGTCCAAAAAGAGATGTATACCTTTACGGATAAGGGAGATCGCAGTATTACATTAAGACCTGAAGGAACTGCATCTGTAGTAAGAGCGTTTGTTCAGCACAAGCTATTTGGAAGTCCAAGCCAACCTACTAAGCTTTTTTATATCGGACCAATGTTTCGCTATGAACGTCCTCAGCAAGGAAGAATGCGACAATTTGTCCAATATGGAGTAGAGGCATTAGGTAGTGCGGATCCAGCAATTGATGCAGAGGTAATATCTCTTGCAATGAATGCCTATCAATCACTTGGTTTAAAGTCGTTGAAGCTTGTCATTAATAGCTTAGGAGATCAGGAAAGCAGAGAAAATCACCGTCAAGCATTGATCGATCATTTCACACCAGTGAAGGAAGAGCTTTGCTCGGATTGTCAAACAAGACTGGAGCAAAATCCGCTTCGAGTGCTTGATTGTAAGAAGGATCGTGATCATGAAGCAATGGCAACAGCTCCGTCTATCTTAGACTATTTAAATGAGGAGTCCAGTCAATATTTTGAAAAGGTTCAAGCATATTTGGATGCCATGAACATTTCCTATATTGTGGATAAAAATCTAGTTCGAGGTTTAGATTATTATAATCACACTGCCTTTGAAATAATGAGTGATGCACAAGGATTTGGTGCTATAACGACCTTATCTGGCGGGGGACGCTATAATGGATTAGTTCAAGAGCTTGGCGGACCGGAAACACCTGGAATAGGTTTTGCTATGAGTATTGAACGTCTACTTATGGCTTTAGAAGCAGAAGGTGTCGATTTACCGATCGATGAGCGATTAGATTGCTATGTTATCTCGATCGGAGATGAAGCTAATATAAAAGCAGCATCCATTGTGAATAAATTACGAGAATCAGGTATTCAAGTCGACAAGGATTATCAAGGTAAAAAAATGAAAGCACAATTTAAAGCAGCAGATCGTTTACAAGCAAAATTCGTCCTCGTTCTGGGTGAGGATGAGTTAGCAAATAATCAAATTGCGGTGAAAAATATGGATTCTGGTGAGCAAGATACCATCGAATTAGAGCAATTAAACGGATATTTACAAAGATTGTTGTAAGGGGGACTATAGATGAAAAATCGTACATTAGCTGGTACATTATCAAAAAAAGATGAAAAAAAAGAAGTGGTGTTAAAAGGTTGGGTACAAAAGCGAAGGGACTTAGGTGAAATTATTTTCATTGATCTTCGTGACCGCTCAGGTGTTGTTCAAACCGTTTTTAATGCGGAAATTTCAAAAGAGGCGTTGGTCATTGCAGATAGTGTGAGAAGTGAGTATGTCGTTGAAATAAAAGGGGAAGTAGTTGAAAGGGATGAAGATACAATCAATCCTAAAATTGCTACAGGAGAGATTGAAGTCCTTGTAAGTGAAATAAAAATACTAAACGCTTCATTGAACCCACCATTTTCCTTAACTGATGATATCGATGTTTCTGAGGATATTCGATTAAAATACCGTTATTTAGATTTGCGACGTGAAGTAATGCAAGAAACCTTCAAACTACGTCATAAGGCAACACAGTCTATTCGTGCTTTTTTAAATGATGAGTCATTTTTAGAAATGGAAACACCTATGTTAACGAAAAGTACACCAGAAGGGGCACGTGATTATTTAGTACCGAGTCGTGTTCATGAAGGGTATTTTTATGCATTACCGCAATCTCCACAGATTTTTAAACAGCTTTTAATGGTGGCAGGATTTGAGAAATATTATCAATTTGCTCGATGCTTCCGTGATGAGGATTTAAGAGCGGATCGTCAACCAGAGTTTACGCAAATTGATATCGAAACATCGTTTATGTCGATGGATGATATCTTGGATATGACAGAAAGAATGATGAAGAAAGTCATGAAAGAAGTTAAGGGTATAGATGTGCAAACACCATTTTTACGCATGCCGTATGATGAAGCAATGGAGCGTTTTGGATCAGATAAACCAGATGTTCGTTTTGGTATGGAGTTAGTGAGTTTATCAGACGTTGTAAAAGAGTCTAGCTTTAAAGTTTTCCGCGAAGCAGTGGAAAACGGAGGTAAAGTTAGTGGTCTGAATCTGAAAGGAAAAGCTGACCAATATTCTCGTAAAGATTTAGACAATATGACAGACTTTGCTAAAATCTATGGAGCAAAGGGTCTAGCTTGGTTAAAAGTGGAGGAAGAGGGATTAGTAGGCCCCATTGCAAAGTTCTTCTCAGAAGAAGAACAAAACCAATTCCGCTCCTTGCTTGAAGCGGAAGCAGGAGACCTATTATTCTTTGTAGCAGATAAGAAGCAGGTTGTATTCGATACTTTAGGTGCTTTACGTCTGAAGCTTGCGAAGGAGCATCATCTGATTGACGAAAGCAAATATGAATTTTTATGGATTACAGATTGGCCGTTGCTAGAGTATGATGAAGAGGCGGGTCGCTACCATGCAGCTCATCATCCGTTTACCATGCCAATGGAATCTGATTTAGATAAGTTAGATACAGATCCAGGTGCGGTACGTGCACAGGCTTATGATTTAGTGTTAAATGGATATGAGCTTGGTGGAGGTTCTTTACGTATTTATCAAAGAGAGATGCAAAACCAAATGTTTGAAAAGCTAGGCTTTACTAAAGAAGAAGCGGAAGCACAGTTTGGATTCTTATTGGATGCATTAGAGTATGGAGCACCACCACATGGNNAAGCTCCAAGTCCAGTAGATATCAAGCAACTGAATGAATTGCATCTAAAATTAAACTAAATGGAGTCGACATTGTAAAGAAATTGTAAACTTGAAAATCAAGTGAAAATATGCTATGATTTATTTACAAAATGATAAACAAATCCTGATGTGTTCGTCGGATCAATGACGTTTTGACCGAACACCATTAACATCGGGAGCCCAGTGTTCCTACATGGTGTGCAAGCCACTTTACTTAGGAAGCGAATGTGGAAGTATGAAGTGTAGGACAGGGCACCCACCTGCCTTGAGCGGGATCAAAACTTCATCACTACGACGGCACAATTGGGATTTCGATACATACACGGAACACATCTGAGGAAGGTGTGTTTTTTTGTTCTATTTAGGTGAAATTTAAAAAAAGACTACTTTGATCTTTTTCTGGCTAAAAATAGCAAAAAACTGAGCAAAAGCTCAGTTTTTTATTTTGCGACCTGTTCAAGATTTCCGTTCTTATCCATGCGGAATTTAGGTACGGGTCGTGGTTGTTCTTCATCAAAGACTACCATTTTTCTGGCGCGTTCTACAATCTGCATAAAAGCCTGATAGTCTTCATGCATTGTTTGTAATTCTTGTTCTAATTCTTGTACTCTTTTTCGGTGAGTTTCTAGCTGTGTTTGAAGTTGTTCTTTTTCTTGAATTAATCTTTCCATATTAGACTGGGAATATTTCATTTGTTGCTGTTCTTTCTTAAGGAATTGCAAATAGCGTATGACTTGACTCAAATCTAAGGAAGATTGAGGGGCCACATCTTGCATAGCAGGCTTGGTTTCTTCTTTTTTCCAATTCCAAATAAAGGAATCCTCTTGTGAACTTTTATCAAATACCTCTTCTTCCTCTGGTAAATGAAGATTAGTAGTTGTTGTAGTAGTATTTTGCTCTTTGTTTGCGAGAGCCCTTTTTCGATCTTTTCGTTGTTTTTTTGCAATTTGAACCGCTTGTTCATAGCTTTGGCGAACTTCAGCATTCCATCTGAATCCACAAGCAGCTGATGTACGGTTTAACTTGTCCCCTACTTCATCGAATGCTTTTAATTGTGTGCTCCCTTCCCTAATATGACGTAGCACAGTCTCTGCTAGTAGCAAATCATCCTCATGAGACCATGCATCCTGACGTACTTTGGCCATTTCCTTCACTCCTTGTTTTTCTAATCAATAATTTTTGTGATAGATTATATAGATCTAAACTAGATTCATAATCGTACGTGTTTGAGCTTATTCCTTATTGTGACCAGAAAAACAAGATTTAAACATTACTTTTTTAAATTATCATAAATTTGCTTAATATTTTTTTCGAATTTACCAGTTTCTTTTGGATGATAATATTGCTTATGTTTGATTTTGTGAGGTAGATATTGTTGCTTCACCCACCCAGCATCATAAGCATGAGGATACTTATAATCAAGTCCTCTACCAAGTGCCTTTGCTCCTTGGTAATGTGCATCCTTTAAGTGTGCAGGTACCTCCCCAGTATCGCCTTTTCTAATATCAGATAAGGCGGCATCAATCGCCATGATCGCACTATTGGATTTAGGTGAAAGACATAGCTCTATAATTGCTGCAGATAGTGGAATTCTTGCTTCAGGAAATCCTACTCTCTCAGCAGATTCAATTGCAGAGAGTGTATGTGGGCCTGCCTGTGGATTTGCTAGTCCAATATCTTCATAGGCACATACGAGCATTCTCCTTGCAATACTATCCAAATCCCCGGCTTCGATAAGCCTTGCTAAATAATGGAGGGCTGCATCTACATCACTTCCACGAATAGATTTCTGAAAGGCTGATAAAACATCATAATGTGCATCCCCGCCTTTATCATGAGAGAAGCTTTTCTTTTGCATGGACGCCTCTGCATTAGCTAAGTTGATTACAATCTTACCTTCTTCATTTTTCGGTGTAGAGTAGGCAGCAAGTTCTAATCCGTTTAATGCTGCTCTTAAATCACCATTTGCTGCATTTGCAAAATGTTCTTTTGCATCTTGTTGGAGGGAAATAGGGAGGGCTCCTAGCCCGTTTGTTGTATCGTGAATAGCTCGCTCTAAAGCTTCTAAAATATCCTCTTGCTCTAAAGGATAGAGTTCAAAAATATGAGACCTACTTCTAATAGCAGGGTTAATCGAATGATACGGATTGCTTGTAGTACAACCAATTAACGTGATTAGATTAGACTCAACGTGTGGAAGCAAGAAGTCTTGTTTGGCTTTATCCAAGCGATGCACCTCATCAAGTATGACGACAAGCTGACCAGACATTTTCGCTTCTTCTACCGCAATTTGCATATCCTTTTTCTTATCAATCGCAGCGTTCAATAATTTATAGCGTAGGCTGAGGCTGTTTGCAATTCCAATTGCCATAGATGTTTTGCCTGTCCCTGGTGGACCGTATAATACCATAGAATGAAGTCTATTTGCCTCTACCATTCTTCTGATCATTTTACCCTCGCCAACAAGATGTTTTTGTCCGATTACATCATCAATATGTTGAGGACGCATGCGAAATGCTAAAGGTTTACCTGACACTAAGATCACTTCCTTATTAGAAATGGAGTTATTTAACACTATTTATGAGATAGAGTATTTGTATTATAAATATTACGCTTGACTTTTTTATCCTTTTTCTATATAATTATAGAATTTGCAAATAGATTATATTATTGGCATTCCCTTAAGCTTTTCCATAATCATTCTGCAATAAATCTATCATTCATGCTATAATAGCAACTAATGACAAACTTTTCTAGACATAAGATAAATTTGATGGAGATATTTTAAAATGAGGTGTATGTATGAAAATCTCGACAAAAGGTAGATATGGATTAACCATTATGATCGAATTAGCAAAACAAAATGGCAATGGACCCATTTCTCTAAAATCGATTGCCAAAGAAAATAATTTATCAGAGCATTATTTAGAGCAATTAGTAGCTCCATTAAGAAATGCCAGCCTTGTGAAAAGTGTTCGTGGAGCTTATGGAGGTTATGTGCTTGCAAAGGAACCAGATGATATTACTGCAGGGGATATTATACGTATATTAGAAGGTCCGATTACCCCTGTAGAGGGCATAGAAAATGAAGAGCCAGCAAAGCAAGAACTGTGGATTCGAATCCGTGATGCGGTCAAAGAAGTATTGGATACCACCACGTTACAGGATCTCTCCAACTATGGAGAGCAAGGAACACAGGACCCTTACATGTTCTATATTTAAGAGAGAAAGGCTGACAACGAATGAATGCAATTTATTTGGACCATGCAGCAACATCTCCTATGCATCCAAAGGTTATTGAGGAAATGACAAAATGCATGCATGATCAATATGGAAATCCTTCGAGTGTTCACTCCTTTGGTCGAAAATCGAGACAAATACTTGATCGAGCTCGACTCGTAGCAGCTCAATCTATTGGAGCTAATGAGAAGGATATTGTCTTTACAAGTGGTGGAACAGAAGCAGATAACCTTGCCATTCTAGGTGTGGCAAATGAATCGACAAAAGGGAAGCACATCATTACAACCAAAATAGAGCATCATGCGGTATTGCACACTACTGAATATCTAGAAAAACATGGATATCGCGTAACCTATTTGGATGTAGATGAAGATGGTTTAGTCAGTGTAGAAGAGTTAAAAAGAGCTTTAACAGATGATACGATTCTAGTCACAGTAATGATGGTAAATAATGAAACAGGTGTTATTCAGCCAATTAGAGAAATTGGTGAACTGCTGAGAGATCATCCTGCTGTATTCCATTCAGATGCTGTACAAGCATATGGAATGCTACCAATTAATGTACAAGAATTAGGGGTAGACCTTTTAACTGTCTCCTCCCATAAAATTAATGGACCAAAAGGGTTAGGATTCTTATATTCACATCCTAATGTTCGATTAAATCCACGACAATTCGGAGGAGAACAGGAACGGAAGCGGCGTCCAGGCACAGAAAATGTAGCAGGTATTGCAGGATTTACCGAAGCAATTAAGCTTGCACAAGCAGAAAGGGAACTAAGGTATGAAATGTACCTTCATTATAATCAGACATTCATCCATGTCTTAAAAGAAGAAGGCGTACATTTCGAAATAAATGGGAACGATAGTCCTAGAGTACCTACTATAACAAACATTAGCTTTCCAGGTACAAATGTGGAACAATTGCTAACCAATTTTGATCTAAGTGGAGTTGCTGCATCAAGTGGAAGTGCATGTACAGCAGGTTCAGTTGAGCCATCTCATGTATTAAGTGCAATGTTTACCGAAAATAGTGCCTGTACAACGAACTCCATACGCTTTAGTTTTGGGCTTGCCAATAATGAAGAAAATATTTTAGAAGCAGCAAGACGTGTTGCTCAAATTGTCAAAAGGTTAACAACAAACTAAAAATGAGGTGATACAGATGAAAAGACCTGAAGACACACGTGTAGTTGTAGGAATGAGTGGTGGGGTGGATTCTTCTGTTACAGCACTATTATTGAAACAACAAGGCTATGATGTTGTTGGAATATTTATGAAAAACTGGGATGATACCGACGAGACAGGCTTTTGTACCGCAACTGAAGACTTCGATGATGTCGTTCGTGTATGTAACCAATTAGACATTCCATATTATGCAGTCAATTTTGAAAAACAATATTGGGATAAAGTCTTCACTTACTTTTTGGATGAATATAAAGCTGGGAGAACGCCAAATCCGGATGTGATGTGTAATAAAGAAATTAAGTTTAAAGCCTTTTTAGAGCATGCATTATCACTAGGCGCTGATTATGTGGCAACTGGCCATTATGCACAAATACGCCGCATTGGTGACAGAGTAGAAATGCTTCGAGGAGTAGATGATAACAAAGATCAAACCTACTTCTTAAATCAATTGTCAGAAGAAGTATTAGAGAAAGTAATGTTCCCATTAGGACATCTACCAAAATCCGAAGTGCGTCGCATTGCCACTGAAAATGGCTTGGCAACAGCCACCAAAAAAGATAGTACCGGTATTTGTTTTATCGGTGAGCGCAATTTTAAGGAATTTTTAAGTGAATATTTACCAGCACAGCCAGGTAAAATCATGACTTTATCGGGAGAAGTAAAAGGTGAGCATGATGGCTTAATGTATTATACCATCGGTCAAAGACAAGGCCTTGGTATTGGGGGGCCAGGTGGCCCGTGGTTTGTTGTCGGTAAAAACCTTCAGGAAAATGTTCTATATGTTGGAGCAGACTACCATAATGATGCCCTCTATTCTGATGGGTTATTGGCTACAGATCTAAATTGGATTAATGAGGCACCTATAGAGGCCTTCCATTGTACGGCAAAATTCCGCTATCGCCAAAAGGATAGTGGAGTGACTGTCTACCCGAATACCGATGGAACAGTAAAAGTCGTTTTTGATGACAGTGAAAGAGCGATTACGCCAGGCCAAGCAGTTGTCTTCTATCAAAATGAAGTCTGTTTAGGTGGGGGAACCATTAACGAAATCATCAAAAATGATAAATTTTTGGATTATGTAGGATAGTTTTTCGAGAAAATGCTTTAGTAATAAGTACTATAAGAAAGTGCGTATATTGATACAAATTTTAAGTATCAGTATACGCCTTTTTGTTTGTATATATTAATAAGAATGATCAAATTTTCAGTATGAACTCCCCTCTCTTTGTTTTTTCATTAAAATCAAGTAAAATAGGTGCATGGAGGTTTTAAATGATGAAAGAAATGGACCAAGGAATACAATATATGAAAGAAGGTAAGCTTGAAGAAGCGGCCAAGTACTTTACAGAAGCAATAGAACAAAACCCAAACGACCCAATACATTATATAAATTTTGGAAACTTACTTTTACATATGAAAGACTATGGGCGTGCCCAGAAGTTTTATCAAAAGGCGACTCAATTAGATGAAGAAGCAGCCACCGCTTTTTATGGCTTAGGCAACGTTTATTTTGAACAAGATGAATTTAATGACGCGAGAGTCAATTTTCAAAAGGCATTAACATTAGGACTTGATGAAGCGGATGTCTATTTTATGCTTGGATTGTCTTGTTTATATGATGAGAAATTCAAGCATGCGTTACCATACTTACAACGAGCCACCGAATTAAATGGAGAGGATGCAGATGTCTGGTTCCAATATGGTCTTGCCCTGGCCCAAACAGAACAATTAACCAATGCAAAAGAAGTTTTTATAAAAGTATTAGAGCTTGAAACAAATCATAGTGATGCCCACTATAATTTAGGGGTTATTAGCTTGTTTAATGAGAACATCCAAGAGGCGTTAGCACACTTTACTAGAGCGCTCGAAATTCAGCCTGAACATATTCTTGCGGCTAACGGGAAGAATCAAATCGAAAAAATGCTTGCAGATAATGAGTGAATAAAGGGGTATAGGCAATGTCAACAGATCCAATTGTTGAACAAAAAAATTTTATAAAAGGGGAAATGATCCATACCATATTCGAAAATAAACAAGAGCATTTTTCGATAGCAAAGATCAAAGTATTGGAAACAAATCAAGAGCTTTCTGAAAAAGAGATTGTTGTAAAAGGGTATTTTCGAAGATTAGATCCAGGAGAAACGTATGAATTTTATGGAAGAATGGTTGAGCATAAACGATTTGGACGACAATTTCAAGTGGATAGCTACCAACGATTTCTGCCTGAATCAAAGGAAGGTGTCATTGCTTATTTATCTAGTGATTTATTTCCCGGTATTGGTAAAAAAACAGCAGAAAGAATAGTAACGGTATTAGGAGAAGCGGCCTTATCCAAAATTTTAAATGACCAATCTGTATTGGAACAGGTCAATGGATTACCTAAAGACAAACAAGAGAAAATATATCAAATATTACATGAGAACCAGGGTTTTGAGCATATAGTAATAGAATTATCTAAATATGGTTTCGGATTAAAAATGGCACAAAAAATGTACAGCGCCTATCGTGAGAAGACATTGGAGTATCTCATCGAAAATCCTTATTTATTTGTGTTTGAAGTGGAAGGTTTCGGATTTTTAAGAGCAGATCAAATTGCCCGTCAAAATGGGATTACAGTAGACCATCCAACAAGACTACAGGCAGCTTGTATCTTTGTATTACAAAATAGTATACAGGATGGAAATGTCTATTTGCCTATGGATGTTTTACTTGGTGAAATGGATCAACTTCTTCAAGGGGAAGAAAATAATATAGAAGCAGAGAAGTTGACTGCTGAAATTGTGGAACTAAATAAGAAAAAAGAAATTATTGTGACAGATAAAAAGGCATATTTGCCTTCACTTTATTATTCTGAAACAGGATTTTGTGCGCAAGTGAAGCGAATTGCGGACAAGAGCCAAGAAAAGGCTTTTACCGATGCAGAGCTTTTGAAAATAGTTGGAGATATTGAAGAAAAAGAAACCATAAGCTACGGAAAAGAACAATACGAGGCAATAGAAACAGCCTTGTCGGAAAAAATAATGATTTTAACAGGTGGTCCAGGGACAGGGAAAACAACAGTAATCAAGGGTATTATTAATGCTTATGCTCAGATACATGACTTTTCAATTGATAAGGCCGATTATGATGACAGTGAGGAATACCCTTTTATACTTACTGCACCGACTGGAAGAGCAGCAAAAAGACTTAAGGAATCCACTGGCATAGAGAGTATGACTATTCATCGATTACTAGGCTGGGATGGACATGAAACTTTCGATAAGGATGAAAACAATCGAATTACAGGGAAAATAATTGTCATCGATGAGTTTTCGATGGTAGACATATGGCTTGCTTATCAATTGTTCCGAGCTATACCTAGTGATATGCAAGTCTTGATCGTCGGTGATGAAGATCAATTACCATCTGTTGGACCTGGTCAAGTTTTGGCAGATTTATTGGCAAGTAAAGTAGTAAAGTCCATTCAGCTAACAGAAGTATATCGCCAAAAGGAAGGGTCAAAAATAATCCAGCTTGCTCACGAGATTAAAAATGGTCAGGTGGAGAAAGAAACGCTTGTGAAAGCTAATGATTTTAATTTTTTTAAATGTTCTGATTATCAGGTTGTCGATATTGTGAAGCAAATAGTGAAAAAGGCACACGATAAAGGTGTCGATCTACGACAAATTCAAGTGCTTGCACCAATGTATCGATCAAAGGCAGGAATCCATCGATTAAACGAAGAACTACAAAAAGTGTTAAATCCTTCCGTGCCTGGTAGAAGAGAAATGCGTTTTGGAGAGATGGTTTTCCGAAAAGGAGATAAAGTGATCCAGCTCGTTAATCAGCCCGAGGATGGAGTTTTCAATGGGGATATTGGAGAGGTAGTAGCCATTTTTGAAAAGGATGAAAATATGGAGCAAGAGGAACAAGTAGTGGTGGCCTTTGAAGACCGAGAGGTTCCTTATGCTAAAACAGATTTAATGAATTTAATGCATGCTTATTGTACGTCGATTCATAAATCTCAAGGGAGCGAGTTTGCTATTGTTATACTTCCAATTATTAGGGGGTATAACCGAATGCTACGAAAAAACTTAATTTATACAGCTATCACTCGTGCTAAGCAATCGCTTGTCATTTGCGGAGATGAGGATGCATTTTTAAAAGGGGTGCTAACAGAGGATACCAATCAACGCTACTCTTCCTTAGTGGAGTTTTTACAAGAACTTTTTGGCATGGAGAAGAAGGAAGAGCTTAAGGAAATAGAAAGTGACGATGAAACAGCTACTGAAAAGACAGCAGATGAGTTGCTATTACAGGTGAAGGTTGGCCAAGAGGATTTTTCGCCTTATGATTTTATGGAAGATTAAATGAAGATTTATTGGAAATTAGCTGTGCTACTTATTCTAATAGTTTCACTAATTAACAGGTTTCCGAGGTGGCGGTTGTTTTTAACAATATATCACAGTTGCATGCTGTACAAATCTT
>JACYYJ010100981.1_pt1 | contig 16701 bp, 26 predicted proteins | sample 8236861 | NCBI WGS metagenome assembly JACYYJ01 (sample SAMN14103086, study PRJNA606662) | landfill metagenome | isolation source: landfill solid waste | place: India:New Delhi, Okhla landfill site | collected 2017-11-05
CACCGTTCACATTGACGAAGGTCTCCGCCTCGGCGACCACGCCGCGACCGACGATGATTACCGCAGGTAGCAGGCTTACCTTCGGGTGCCGCTTCGCCGCCTCGAGGCGGTGCTGACCATCGATTGCGTGATATCGCCCATCGTCAGCCGGGGCGACGACAATGGCGCCGAAACTGTCCCAAGAGAACCAGTCGAGGATCTTCTGCACCCGAGGCTCGTCGAGGCCACGCTGATAGGCCGGGTCAATGTCGATGCTGTTCTTGTCGAGCCAGTCGATCACCGGAAGTTCGCCGGGATCGCGGAATGTCGTGGTTGTCGTGTCGACCATGGTTGCCTCCCACTCACGATCCATAGAGTTCACTGGCGGCCGGCGTCTCATAGCGGGCGGCGCCAGCAGCGCCCACCATCGGGCCGACGAGCTCGGCGAACCGTGGCAAGCCTTCGAGGCCAAGGGGACTGTCTACCTTGCCGGACACGGTCCATCCGGCCTCACTCGCCGCGGCCATCAGCTCTGGCTCACCAGCAAACTCGCGAACGCTGTCGGTATCAACAATCACGATCTTCATCTCTCTGATCTCCATTCATATTCAGGGTTATCGGTCCATCCGGTTATGGCTGCGGATGGGTTCGTTCAGGCACACTTCGCCCAGCAACAGGGGCGAAGTGCTGGTCATGGCCACGGATTGGGACGCCACCACACACCTGGATGCACGATTGCCTCTCGGCTCGAACCGGGGTTGCCCTGTCGGTCCTACGTGCGCTTCGACTGGCAGCGGCACCCGCCAGAGGCCATCCAGGCGACCAACGGCGGGCTGCATCACCTCGTGGGGATGCGTCCAGTGTGGGTAAGGGTGCCTCTGCGATCGGAGCCGGTCTTGTCCCCCGGTATCTCCGCCACCAGCGCGGTGGTCTCAGTGCAGATTATGTGTCGCAGTCTCCGGCGCGACGAGCGGCTTTACCAGACCGACCCCGGATGCAGTTGGCGGCGCTGCCGATCCCTGCATGGCCTTGGCACCTTTCGGCCCACCAGCGTTTACGGCGGGACACCTCGCAGGAAACCGTTGATCAGCCGCTGGACGGCGAACACGCCCGAGGCGCGGTGGAGGTCGTTGACGTCGGTTCCAACCACCACGGGCATCACGTAGGGCTTGCCCGCCTTCCGAGCGAAGTACTCACCAGCGCCAAGCCCTCCGAACTGCTCCGGCTTCGCCTTGGGCGGTGCATCGTGATCAGCCGCAATGAGGCACCGGCCGCGGACGCTCTGCGCCACCTTGGCGATGTTCGAGGCGGTGAAGCACACGAGGACGGTGTCGCTGCGGCTGAGGCCTTTCAGCGCCGCCCGAAGCGACAGCCCGGTGGCATAGCCCTCGCAGAGCCACGTCGCGGTGCCGCTGGCGATCCTGTGGAACGCGCCCTGCAGGTCACCGCCAGCGAGGAACTTCTTGGTCCCGTCTGCCCAGATCAGCTGGACGCTCGACACCCGCGCGCCGATGCGGGCCGGAATGACGACGGCGGTCTTGCCGCCCTCGGGGACCAGATAGTCGGCCGGAACGAAGTTGCCCTCGCGGTCGGTGAAGCCGGCAAGCCGGCGAACGTCATCAGCGGCCACGACAAGCGGCCGCTCGTCGGGAAAACCCTTGTTGACAGTGTAGGGGTGTGAGGCAGGTACCGCAGCGGCAACGATGCTCGCGGCGATACGGCCAGCGCGTGCCGCTTTCTCCTGAGCGCGCCGATCGTCCTCACGGCGCATAGCGGCATAGCGGCGGCGATCCTCTACTGTGCGCTCCTCCTTGAGCCACACGGTAACCTTGTCGCCGGTCTGCCAGTTGACGACGGTCACTCGATCCTCGTCGCAGATGATCCGGCCATCGCCCTTGCCATTCTTGCCGACAGTGTCGGCCGCCACCCACTTGCGCATGGCTATGGCGCCGCGCGGCGGGATGACACCGGCACCGTTGCACGCCTGAGTGATGGCTTGGTCGAGTGTCATGCTGCTGACCTCGACGATCGGCGGAACCGCGACACCTCGCGCTCGATGAGGCTCCACTGATCCTCCCGAACCCGCTTGGTCTCCCCAGCGGCCTCGTAGAGCCCATAGGGCAGGGTGCTGGTAGGATAGATGCCCCGCCAGATTCCGTAGGCCCATTTGCGCGCGGCCATCTCGCCCTTGCGGGTGTTCGCCTTGCAGTAGACCAGCGCCGCGTTCCAGATACCGCGCGGGTCATTAAGGCACGCGGCCCGCAGCCCCTTCCGAGGCTCGAACGCCTTGCCGGTGGAATGCTCGAAGTCGATCAGTTGGCCTTGGACGATCTCGATCTCGCCGCGCTTCGGTCGTTCCCATCCGCAGGATCCGCAGGCGGTCTCTCCCGCCTCCATCTGAAGCCCGCAGCCGCCGCAGAAGCGCTCCTTGCGCACCTTCTCCGTCGGCTCGCGAACCTCGCTGTCCTTCCGCTGCGCGCTGGACAGGCTCTCTACGCCGTACTCGAACAGCCAGACCGTATCTTCGGCGAAGCTGATGCAGTTGCCAGAGTGGTCGAGCCACAGGCCGAACTTCTTGCCCTCGGACCGGCGCATCACGCGGCCGAGCTCCTGAATGTGCGATGAGAAGGATTTCCGGTAGGGTCGGCAGGAGATGCCGCAGAGGACGTCGGGAACGTCGAATCCTTTGGTCAGGACCGCACACGATACCAGCCCGTCGATAGCGCTGTCGGGCTTGCGGAACTCGGCAATCTTCGCCTTGCGGTCGCGCTCGTCTTTGTCGAGGTAGCTGATCTGCTGGAAGTTGTAGCCGGCCTCGGCGAACTGGCGGCACAGCTCCTCGCCATGCTTCACCGATGGCGAGAACACGATCGTCTTGACCGGACGTCCGAAGTGCTGGTGCGTCTGGGCGATCCACGTCTGCACGACGTCGCCGATGATCCTGACCCCGCGCTCACCGGCATCATCCTCGGCATACTCGCCGTTGTTCTTTTTCTTGGCGCCCTTCATGTCCGGGGCCACGCACGCCTTGATCTTCAGGGGCGCGAGGAAGCCGTCGGCCAGCAGCTTGTTCACCGTGGTGCTGTTGACCAATCCATCCCAGTGATCAGCCATGCCGTCGGTGAAGGGAGTGGCGCTGAGGCCGACCACCTTGGCGAACTCGGCGCGGCGGATCAGGTCGAGCACCGACTTGTAGACCGCGTGGCACTCATCCCAGATGATCAGGTCCGGCAAGTCCTCGTCGCGGATGGTGCGCTTTGCCAACGTCTGCGCCGAGGCGATCTGGATGGGCTTGGAATAGTCGGTGAGAGGGTTGTCGGCCTGGATGATGCCGTGGTCGATCCCGTAGGAGGCGAAGCGATCGCTGGTCTGGTCGATCAGCGCGACGCGGTCGACGATGAACCATGCCGATCGGCCCTTGGCCTGCGCCTCGATGATCAGCTTCATCGCCATCTCGGTCTTGCCAGAGCCGGTAGGGCTGGCGAGCACCTGGCGACGGGCGCCATCGCGAATGCCTTGCCGCAACGCTTCGATCGAGACGCCTTGGAACGGCCAGAGATTGATGGCCTTGGGCTCGGCGAACATCATCATGTCGTTGCCCTCGGCGCTTCGTCGATGATGCGGCCGCAGGTGGTGATGAACCACGACCAGTCCATGTCCGTGACGCCAGCGGGCCGGCGCAGGAACAGGATGCGAGCGAACTGTTCAGCCCACTCGCGCGGCGCCCTGCCATCGAACTCAATGATGGCAGCCCGCTCCTCGACGGCTTCGTCGCGCTCCTGGCGCAGCAGGGCAACCAGCGCTGCGCGGTTCTGCTTTACCAGCGCCACACCGGCCTCGCCGATCCTGGGGGCGGCCACCAACGTCAGTTTTTCACCATCGAGCACGATGTTGGCACCGGCGGCGCGCACCCGCGCAAGGATGTCCTCTGGACTAGCCATTGGTCACCTCGTCGCCGGTCTCGATGTCGATGCTGATGCTGTCGTTGATCCCGAGCCGCTCGGCCTGGGCCTTCCAATGATCAGCAGAGCGCTTCCATGCCGCCTTGTCGCGGCTTTCGTTGGCAACGCGGGTCTGCAACACCCTGATCTCTTCATCCTTAGCGGCGATGACCTTGTCGAAGCCGCCCTCCTCGAACAGCACGCGCATGGCTTCGAACTTTGCCACGTCGGCCCGGAGGGTGGAGACCTCAGCCTCGAGCGCAGCGTTGGCTTCGCGCAACTCGTCGCGCTCGGCTTTGACGCTGGCGAGATCGGCGGCGTCGTCAGGATCGAGCGACTTGCGGCGTTCCGCCTTCGCCTCTTCCCTTGCCCGGATGTCTGCCGGCAGCGCGTCGATGGTCTCTTGCCGCTGGCGATCGTGAGTGACCTGCTCCTCGTCCGGCGCTGTCTCCGGTTGCGGCTTGCCGATCTTCGCGGTGTCCATCGTGAACGTACTGTCGCCGCGCTTCACGGTTCGCTCTATCTGGCGGAAACCGCCAGATAGCTCTTCGCGGAGACGTCCAACCATCTCGTGGTGAACGCCGCACTGCTTGGCGATCTGTCTGTCGGACCACGCCGACCACTCCTTGTCGCTCAGCAGCGTCGTCACCGCCCGGCGCTTGTCGTCGTTGGTCCGGCGCAGGCCGTGAGAGGCATTCGCGCCGACGCTGAACAGAACGGCATCGCGGCGTGTGCCCTGGTGGACAGCAGTGGGTATCTCCATGGCTCCGGCCAGACGGTACGCGGCGACCCGGTGGAAGCCATCGGCCAGCCAGTGCTTCTTCCCGTCGAAGAACACGGTCACCGGAGGGAAATCGGTGCCGTCACGGATGGTCTGGGCGTACTCCTCCACCACCACCTTGTTGATGTCGGCGCGGGACTGGGTGCCGCCGTCGAGTTTGATCTTTTCGAGAGGGAGCGAGCTCGTCATGCGCGTGCCAGCCCCATGATGTCGGCCAACGCATTCCAGGAGCGCACCAGCTCGGCCGCGTTGGGCAGGTTCGGTTCGGCCTGGTTGGCGCGGAACGCGGTACGGTAGGCGTTGAAGGCGGACCGCTGCGGGTCTTGCTGCATATCCAGCACCCGGTAGCGGCCGATGAGGTAGCTCACGTCCACCCCACCGCCAGACATGGCTTCGCCGTCGTCGATTTCATGAACGCTCATGGATCGGATAGTTCCTGAAGTCTGTGGGGGTCGAGAGGACGAAGCTGTCCGACTTGCCTGCCCGACCCGAGATGATGGTTCAGCGCATTCTTGCGCCGATTGCTGTTCGATCGGGCGGGCCGTCACGAGCGAGAGCGGCGCAGTTCATGCCGCCACCGCCGCAGTCAGGGAGGGGCGCGGTGTGTTTACTCGCCACTCGGCACCCTCGGGCCAGTTGTCATCCAGGTACTTGAGGGTATGGTTGTACCGCTCCACCGTGATGCCGCCGCCGGCACGCATCAGGGCGATCTTCTTGCTTTCGCCGTAGAGACGGCTGCTGAGCGTCGACTGCGGAATTCCGGCGACGCGGCAGTACTCGTCAAACAGCAGAAATAGGTCAGCGATCTGGATCATCACGACGTTTATAGGTTTATCAACCGTTCGCGTCAAGGGTTGATCAACCTATGGCCAGTACGATCACGCGGGTTTAATAACCGTAGGGCCAAAGGAGGCCGTCGTGCTGAAGGACGTTTTGCAGAGAATTGAAGAGCGCCTCGATGCTGTGGGCCTTACCGCAGCTGCTGCTTCGCGGAAGGCGGGGCTCTCGGTGGACGCGATCCGCAACATCCGCCGGAAGGTGGAGGCCGGGGACGAAGGAGCCAGCGTCAATGCCAGCACCTTGCAGGCCTTGGCGCCGGTGCTGCAGACTACGGTGGCTTATCTGGCTGGCGGTAGCGAGGGGGCCCCGGCTGGCGACGTGAGCCAGGCACACCCGCAACTCCAGCCGGCCACCGTGGCGGGCAAGGTCGCCGCAGGCATGTTCTTCGAGGTTGACGAGTTCGACCAGTCTGAGCGCGAGACTGTCTTGGTGCCGTCCGACCCACGTTACCCGCACGCCCGCGTCGTACTCTTCGACGTCGAAGGCATGTCGATGAATGACCTGCGGCCGCGCCCGATACTGCCCGGCGATCGGGTGGTCGCCCTGTCCTTCGAGGACCTGAACATCCCGATCCGGGATGGCATGGTGGTCGTGGTGGAGCGGACGCGCGATGGCGGCCATACCCGGGAGTGGTCGGTCAAGCAGGTGGAGTTCTACCAGGACCGCATTGAGTTCCACCCGCGCTCAACGGATCCTCGCTACAAACCCATCGTAGTTATGCACCAGGACAATCCGGACGACGGCACCGAGGTGCATATCCTTGCGCTGGTGACGCAGATCGTGAACCAGCTTCCGGCGTTCTAGCCGACATCTGGAACATCGCCGTGGGTCGCGAGGATCACCGGATCGTCGAAATCGCCAGTGTCTGCATCGCCCGTCCGTGAGAACGCAACGACAGCATGCCGACGGGCTGCTGTGGCTTCTGCAACCCGCAGACATTCCCTCTCGTCCTTCACCACGCGGGGCTCGTCCGGCACCAGGCGCTTGCCCATCTTGCGGTAGCCCTGCACCACGTAGTGGGTGACGCGGCTGTTGTGGTCTACTCGTGCGACTTGCATCAGGCCGCCTCCTCTTCATCCTTCGGCATGGTCACCGCCACCACGGTGGCGATGGAACTTTCGCAGCGCCGACAAGCAAACCGCAGGTTGGCCAGCGCAGTGCTCTCGAGGAACTCTTCGACGTCGCTCGGCGCATCCTCGGCTTCGTCAGGGATCTCCACTCGCCGCGTACTCAGCAAATCGCAGTTGCTGCATCGGGAATGGACCAGAAACACGCTCTTTTCACACATCACTCGCGCCTTGGATGTTCACGTTCTGTACTCATTGATTCCAGAGAACGCCGAGGGAGTCGAGCGGCTTTTTCCAGCGGACGACGGACCGCTAGTCGCGGTTCGGGGCGAAGGAGGTAGCGGTTTATCAACCTAATCGTGTTGACATAGGTTGATAAACCGCTAAGGTCGGCTTCAGCAAACTTCGATCCACTGGAGACCGGCAATGACCGCCAAAGCCACACCTGCCGACGACCTGTCGGCCTGCCTCTCGTTCGTCGAGCGGCGGCCGGATGGCAACGGCTACGACTATTGGGCCGTCCAGACCAGCGGCAGCTACAGCGCGGATTGCGACCTCGGCCGAAAGCTCGGTGAGCAGTTCCTGACGTTCATTGGCGAGCACGCGACCAACGGGAACGCGACCTTGCTCGGCTGCATCGTCGGATCGATGGTCGACAACGCCGCTGCCGGTCGTCGCTCCCGCGGTGCCGAAGTCGCCTTCATGGCTCGCATCAACGAATACGCCATGGCCGTCGCCGTGGTGGTCGAGCGCCCCGGCGCTCTCGCCGTCGCCTGAACCCGGAAAAGCGGCTCGGGTCAGCGATTGCAGCGCCACCCGAGCCTCCACCAAGACCTGGAGGTCAATTAATGGATACCGACAAGCATAGCACCGGCAAGCTGGCCCTCAAAGGGGAGACGGCGCTGTCGGTCGTCCTCGCGGGCATCGCCGCAGCAAATGCGTGCAGCGAGACGTATGACGAGCAGTGCCGGCAGCACAAAGAGGTCGGGGCGCATTTCCCCGCGAACTATTATGAGCGGGCTTCCTCTGAGCAGACGGACCTGTACTTCGGGTTGCTCGATGCCATGCCCTACCTGCCGGCCACGAGCGGACTTGAGGCCGCCGCCCAGGCAGCGCAGGCGATCAACGTTATCTCCATGGCCTATGACGGTCTGCCCGACACCGACGAGGTGAACGGCCCTTTCAAGGCGATGCAGAAGAAAGTGGAGAGGCTGCTCCATTCAGTCGTTCGCTACCTTGAAGCGGAAGGCAAATTCTCGCTGGACGCAGCCGGGTTGGGCAGCATCCGGAACTCCAATGGCGACCCGTGGGCCGACGTCGACGTCGTTGTGGCCGATCTTGTTAAGGCAGGCATCAAATGAGCGGGCCGACCTTGTCAGACCTCAACCTGGCCGGGTTGAGCATCGACGACCTTGTCGACCTCCTGCGGCTGCTTCGCCCGATGGGCGACCAGTTTGACACCGCCAGCATGGGTCGTCCGTTTGTGGTCCCACATGCAGGCGGCGTTTCCGGCATCGTTGAGGATACCGCGATCGGCGAGGTGTTCTCATCGATTGGCCGCTGGTCAGTATGCCAAGCCCGACGGGTGCTGCAGCGGCTGAAAGAAATCAAGCCAACGACCTCGGATGAAGCGGATCTGCGCGCCTCGGTCCTGATCGAGCACGCCCTCATCATGGGCGACTGGACCGCCTCGCATGCGCTTTTCCAGAGGCTGATGGGTGAGGCCGAGGTGATCCGAGGGCGCGGCAAATGAACAAACGACCACCGACGAGAGAAGAAATCGCGGGCGTTGAGGCCGAGCTTTGGAATGTCATCCGCGCGCTTGAGCTGATCCAGCGCGCGGCCGAGGAAATCTCTGTCACTACGGCCGGCGAGACCAATGCCAAAGCCGAAGGCATCGCCGGTACGGCGGCATCCATCAGCAGCCATGTCAGGCTTCAGCAAATCGCGCTGGGAGGGCAGCTATGATCACCGCGCCGTTTGCGAAGTTCGTCGATCTCCAGCGCGCTGCTGCCGCTGCTCTCGACTATCACAACGAGGCGGTGGCGGAGGCGATCATGCACCACTGTGCGTTGAAGGTCGCAGCCGCCACGGCGCCGACGGACGAACTCGTCAGCCAGTATGTCACCGCTGAGATCACGGCCAAGCATGCGCTACTGCGGATGGCGGTGCCCGATCTTGAGGGTGTCGCCGTTCGTGGTCGCTACCTTCGCGAGCTGTCCCGGTGTGACGACTGGGAGCAGGACGACGGCACCATCGAGGCGCTGATCGACGGCATGGCAGGAGCGGACCAATGACCCGCCCCGAACTCCGCGCCCGCGTCGAAGCAATGATCGACGAACTGATCGACATGCTAGACCGGATTGACGGCGATGCCGATCTCGAACCCGAAACGGACGACGACTTGACGCCGTGGAGTCTGCAGGCTTCGGACCGCGTGCCGCCCAGACAGGTTTCCCGCAGGAGGGCTGCTTGATGGCTGGCGCAACGAACACTCCTGGCGTTCTACCGCCTGGTATCTGCGAGGACGTCTGGACGGCAGCAAGCGAACTCGCATGGCGTGAGCTGGGCACTCGCTACCGGGGAGACATCGAGGTCATAGCTCGCGCCGTGCAGGCGGAACGGAATCGCTGCCATTCACTCGCGATGCGCGAGCGCCGTCGGCACCCGGGCGACAATGACCCTGCTCTTTCGGCGGTGACGATCGCTCTCGCCATCGTCGAAGGGGAAACCCCATGAGGCTGTCGTGGGTATCGGCCTGCGCCTTGGCAGCGTGGACTACCGCGTCCTGGGCGACTGGGCTGCACCAGCAGCACATACTGACGGAAGAGTTTCGGTGGCTCTGGTGGCTGCCGGCGTTCGCATGGACCCTCACCGCCGTCAGGGCAGCAATGGGGCACGGCCGGTGACCGAGGCGTCAACCATTTCTGATGATACCGCGCTCACCCTCAAGGAAGCCTGCAGGATCTTCTTCCGGGATACGATAAAGCCTGCTTCACTACGGGCCGAGGCCGCGCGCGGGCGGCTTCGCATCGTGCGCGTCGGCCGCACGGACTTCGTCACGCCCCGCGCGATACGGGAATTGATGGTGACCGAATGCCCAGAGCCGCCAAACCCCCGCGCCTCTACCTCAATCCCAAAGAGCGCGTCTGGGTCATCAGAGACGGATCGATCACAAAGCGCACAGGCTGCGCTGAAGCTGAAATCGGCGGAGCTGAAAAAGCGCTCGCCGAATACATCGGCTCGAAGTTCCAGCCGGTCGCCCGCGAAAGTGATCCCGCTCGAATCGCTGTCCAAGAAGTCTTAGTCGCCTACATCAGCGAGCGCGCTCCCAATACCGCCGACCCAGCGCGCATCGCCTTCGCGGTCGACCGTCTGTCCGAGTGGTGGGCGAGAAGAACCCTCGGCCAAGTCCGGGGTGCCACCTGCCGCGAGTATGCCGATGCTCGGGCGGCGGCGGGCGTAGCGGTTGCCACCGTGAGGCGAGAGCTCGGCACCCTGTCGGCCGCGATCAACCACTGGCATGCGGAGCATGGGCCGCTGGTGTCGGTACCGGTGGTGTCCATGCCGGCGCCGCCCCCACCCAAAGAGCGATGGCTGACACGATCCGAAGCCGCTCGGCTGCTGGCCGGCGCGCTGGGCTGGTACGAGGAACGGTGGAGCGACATTGCCACGCGCCAGGAACACCGGCGCTGGCGTCGATCGATGTTCGAGATCAACCGTCACGCGGCTCGCTTCATCCTGCTCGGGCTCTATACCGGCACGCGCCACGCCGCTCTTCTCGGCTGCCAGTGGATGCCGAACACCACCGGCGGCTGGATCGACTTCGACCGAGGTGTCATGAACCGGAAGGGTGAGGGTGTTGCCCAGACCAAGAAGCGACAGCCGCCAGTGAAGCTCGGCCGGCGCATCTTGGCGCACCTGCGGCGGTGGCAGGCAATTGACGCTCGCGCGCGACGGCAGCTCGAGGAGCGCACTGGCGAGCCCACGCCGAAATACCGCCATGTCGTGGCCTATGCCGGTGAGCCGATCCAGAAGCTGCGGCGATCGTGGGAGACTGCCCGCGACCTGGCCGGCATGGACGACAGCGTGACGCCGCATATCCTTCGGCACACCCGAGCCACCTGGATGATGCAGGCCGGTGTTGATTTGTGGGAGGCGTCAGGCGCGCTGGGCATGTCGGTGAAGACGCTGGAGACGGTGTACGGGCACCACCATCCGGACTGGCAATCGCGCGCGGCGGAGGTCTGAAGCTGTACGGAATTTGTACAGCGGCACCATCCGACCTAAGCTAAGTGCTTGATGTAAATGGTGGGTGCGACAGGGATTGAACCTGTGACCCCTGCCGTGTGAAGGCAGTGGACTGCCCGGATTTCCGCGCGTCTGCCGGCCGAAAGTCGCGGAACGTTCTGAAAACATCGGGATGTATCTGTACGATATCTGTACAAAGAAAAAACCCCCGACCGTTGGGCCGGGGGTTCTTCAGAGAGGCTGGTGGATGTGGCTGTCAGTCGGTACCGCCGCTTCGACTGGCTTTGCTGGCACCCTTCGCCTCAGGCGGCAATGTCCGCGAGGTCTGCGATCTGCCGGAGGTCTCCGTCTCCGAAGTCGAGCTCGTACCGGATGAGAAGCACACGCCGCCGGGATTCGAGATCCAAGCGATTGAAGCGTGTGGAGCGCACGTGGCCAATCAGGTCGGCCATGGCTTGGTCGAGTGTCGTCGAGAAGGACTGAGCCACGTTGGCGCCAAGGCGGGCCTCGGAACCGCGGTGCTGATGCATGGCGGTGTCGATCGACACAAGGCCAGCGCTCAGGGTTGCGTAGAGCTTCTCGCAGTCGTCAATGCTGAACTTGGAATAGTCGGGAGGACGTTTCGTGTGGTTCATGTCCAGATATTACGCCTGCGGTGCCTGCCGTGTCGCGAGTCGCGCGCTGGCTTTGAACAGGCAGCGCGTGAAAAACGGGGCTTGCCATTCGTGGTTTGTTCCACGGCCGACCGCTGCTGGAATGGAAACGTCAGCCGAAACAGAGTGTTAGCCGTAGCGGCGTTGGAGAAAATCGTACCCGCCGCGGACTCGGCAAAGTACCAAGTCACTGGACCCTATCCCCTGTTTCCACAGGCTTGCCGGGCTTCTTGACACCCCGCTATGGAACATTATTCCCGCCAAACCTCGGTAATCATAAGGTTTTCGGCCGATGTTGATTCGGCGGATGGGTGCGCGTGGCAACCCTATCCGAATCACGGTGGTCCGGTTGGGGGGGGCAGATCAGCCCCGCATCTTGTCCGTCAACGCGCGCATCTCGCGGCGCAGCTCCTCGATCTCCTTGGTGGCGCCGCGGATGACGAGCACCAGGTCCTCGCCGACCTTGGTCTGCTCGACCAGCGTCAGGTTGAGCCCCTCCAGTGCGCCGGCCACCATCTTGATGGAGGAGGAGTCAACGGTGAGGGCGGCGATTTCAGCCTTGCCGCCACCCGCCTTGCGGTTGTTGATGACGGCAACGACAACAGCCCCGATGGCGGCAACCACACCGCCGACTACACCGAAGACCGCAACCTGCGTCGGTGTCTCTAGTGCCCAAAACCAATCCACGACCCGCTCCTCACAGCGTTGTAGGTGTCGACGCCAGCGCGGGCCGAGTTGAAGAGATCACCGATCATCAGAGCCAATGCGAGGATGATGCCGAGAGGCGGGCCATGCTCATTCGTCGCCATGGCAAAGCCGGCGGCGATGGATGAGAACAGCCCTACCCCGGCCACTGCGACGGCGCAGCGGATCGGGGCAGAGACGGTCGGCCGGTGACCGTTGAGCACCAAGGCGCCCACCCGGGCAGCGCCGAGGATCAGGCTGGCGCCTACCCATGTGCCGAGCGGCGCAATGGAGGCGAAGCCGGATAGCCCCGCCCGTTCGAACGCCGTCGGCCACACCACCAGGTAGAGCCCGATCATGATCATAGTGATCCCGCACAGCCATTCGGTGATGCGGAGCGGGATCTTCTCGCGGACGCGGAGGAGGATCATGGTGGGCTACTGGCCCAGCGGCTTCTTCGCGACCCACCGGCCGTAGATCGTGCCGATGCCGCCGCCAACACTGCCGAGCGCCGCAAACCAGAGGTTCGGCGTCCAGTCACCGGCCGCGACCAGGCCAGCCATGGTGCCGAGCCCGCCAAGGATCGCCGCAATGGCACCCCAGGTCACACGGGACTGCCACCAAGGCTCATTGTTGGTCAGGTTGACCAGCACCGGCGCCAGTTCCTTCGCCGCCTCGTAGGCCACTTGCGGAGCGCGCTGCGCCTCCTCCTGAGTGGCGGGCTTGAGGGCGCGCTTGATCACCTCGTCGAGGATGCCGGTCGCGATCGTGGTTTGTAGGTTCATGGGTGCCTCCTGGGCATGAAAAAGCCGCCCTCAGGCGGCGGTGAAAGACGGTGATGGACAGTCGGCTAGATCGCAGCGGCTTCCCGAGCATAGGCCGCAGCCTGTTGCTGATGGACGCGCGCGCGAGAGGCGAAGACGAAGACGATGGCGAGCGCGACAACGACGACCCCAGCCACCATCCAACCGTTCGCGAACAGCGACGGGTCGACCTGATCGACCCCGACGGTCGTGGCGCCGCCCGCCCCAGCCGCACCGGCAGCACTGTTCTGCTTGCCGGCCGTCGCCTTGGCGGAGTCAGCTTCATCCTCGAGCTGCTGCTTGACGACTGCCGGGTCATTGGCGGCGGAGAGCGCCCACGCCACGCCCTTGGCCTGAACATCGGCAATGCGGTTGCCCCATCCTTTGCCGAACACCTTCCACGTGTTGAGCGACTGCACGAAGCTCAGCCGCTGGCGGCAAATGTTCTTGACGGTCTGGGCGTGGTTGTTCTTGGGGTCCAGCCCGTTGAGCAGCCACTTGCGGCCGCGGGAGACGCCGGAGTTGACCGCGGCGTCATAGGTGGCGAGGTCGACACCTATTGCCAGCGTTGGCCCGCCGGCAGGCTCCCAGTAGCGCTTGAAATAGATGTCCTCGGCTTCGGCGCGGGTGATGCTGCGCACCGGGCGCACGCCCTTCCCCTTACTCTTGAGCCAGTCGTGGTAGACCGCCTCGGTGATCCCGTACATTGTCTTGCCGCCTGGATCAGCGGCATGGTCGGACCACCCGCCCTCCCATTTGGCCGTGACTGCGTGGCAACGGGCGAACTTCGTCTTGTCCATGATGAACCTCTATGTGTTGGATGGGGTGGTGTGTCCGGCTTGTTGCCGGAGTCTGTTTCCGCTACGGGATAACCATTCCTAGGCGGGGCGATCTTTATTGCAGATACTCAGGTTCGGACTGGTCGGCGGCCTTGCGACGCTTACGCACATAGCCGTTGCGACAGCTTTGCTCATGGCTCTGCCATCAGCGCCGCCCGTAGGCGTGAACGTTGCCGCGTTCCTCGTCGCCTTCGTCGTTTCATTCGTGGGGCACAGCCGCTTCACTTTTCGGGCGAAGGGCAGTCTGCCCAAGTTCCTCGTTGCGGCGCTTGCCGGACTGGCGGTCAACAACCTCGCGCTGGTGGCCCTGATGGCGCTCGGCGCGCCCGCCCTGCCCTCGCTGTGGGCCGCAACACTTGCCGCGCCGCTGGTCGTCTACCTCATTTCCAAGACCTGGGCTTTCTCCCATGTCCGAACCTAAGCTCTCGATTGTCATCCCGATGAAGGACGAGCAGGACGGGGTGCCTGTTCTTTTTGCCCGACTGCTGCCGATCCTTGACGGCTTGGGCATCCCTTTCGAAGTCGTCTGCGTCAACGATGGCAGTAGAGACAACACCATCGCCGCTCTGCTGGGCCAGCAGCGCCAGAGGCCGGAAGTCGTCATTGTTGACCTAAGCCGAAACTTCGGCAAGGAAGCCGCACTAACTGCGGGGATCACTCAGGCGCGCGGCCAAGCCGTAATTCCGTTGGATGCGGATCTTCAAGACCCGCCTGAACTCATCCCGGAGATGATCGCCAAGTGGCAAGCCGGCGCCGAAGTCGTCTTGGCCGTCCGCAGTAAGCGCGAGAGCGATACACCCTTCAAGCGCGCGACGGCTAAGGCCTTCTACGCCATCATCAATCGGATGAGCGAAATCGACATCCCCGCCAATGCCGGGGACTTCCGGCTAATGACGCGACCTGTCATTGATGCCCTGCTGTCTCTTCCTGAGCGTAATCGCTTCAATAAGGGCCTATTTGCGTGGCTCGGGTTTCGCACCGAGGTGATTGAGTATGAGCGCCCGCCGCGTGAAATAGGACACACGAAGTGGGCCTACCACAGGCTCTGGTCCTTTGCGCTTGACGGTATCACCGCCTTCAGCTCGTTGCCTATTCGTATCTGGACCTATGTCGGTCTGGCCTTCGCAGCCGGTGCCATCCTTTACGGCTTGGTGATGGTCTTTCGGGCTCTATTCCTCGGCAACATCGATGTGCCCGGATATGCTTCCCTCATGGTAGCTATCCTGTTCTCGACCGGCGCCATCCTCACAGGCATGGGCGTCATTGGCGAATACATCTCGCGCATCTACGTCGAGGTGAAGCAGCGCCCTTTGTTTATCGTTCGGAAGGTCACAAGAGTTGAACCAAAGTAAGCGGCTTGTAGCCGGATATGCGGCTTATGCCCTACTCGCTGCTGCACTAATCCTGCTCTCTTCAGTTTTCGCCTATCACAATCAAGGCGATTTTGGGCGTGCTACCGGGTTTTTCTTCGCAGACTACGAAGAATACACTCCCTTCCGGGCCTTCCGGTTCCACATCATGGAGCCCCATTTGGATGCGCGAGCCTTTAACTCGTCCATCTTAATGTTCGGGTTGGGGGCGTGGCTACAGAGCTTCTATAGCGACCACTTCGATATTCTGACGTTCTCTTATCTGGCTAAGCTTGTGCTAGTCATAGAGTGCGCATTGTTTGGAGCGTTGGCTGCCAAAGCGGCCGACCTTACCAAACTTCAGGGGGTTGCAATTGCGGCATCGCTGGCTGTCATCGTGTTTCTTCCCCACAACGCCGCTTTTCTGACTACGCTGTATACCGAGTACGCCCTTATCTTGGCGCTGCCCGCTCTGGTGGCGCTTTTGATGGTGGGCGCTCAAGACTGGCGGCATGCTCTCCTGGTGTCCCTTCTCGCAGCGATTGCTGGAGCCGCTAAATCCCAGTTTTTCTACGTGCCGACCTTAGTTGCCTTCTGCCTTATCGTTGGCTGGTGGCTTGCTCGGGAACGGATACGGAAACGCTTCCTATTGATGCTACTACTCGCTCAAGCGCTTGCTCTCGGACCAATCACAGCCAACCAGTTCGCGAAGATCAACTACTATCACTCCACGTTCTTGGGTTCGTATATGGCGGCTTCCGAAGAGACGCTGGATAAAATCGGGCTGCCGCATGATATCCGGGAGTGCATTGGTGTTGATGTCTGGGATGGCAAGTGGCGAACCATGGGCCAGGCCAAATTGGAAACTGAACCCGGCTTGAACTGCTTCGCCCGTGTGAACCAGTCGTTCAGTGACACTCTTCAGGTGTATCTTCACGAACCTGGTGCGTTCATCCGGTTGCTTTTTGAAGCTCTCCCACCCCACTTCACCGTCAACTATTTTCATCTCGATCGGACGTATCCTTACCTCTATCCGATCCCGGAGCAGGGATTCGGCTGGTCGGAGTGGATGCTGGCACTAACCGACTTCCGAGACTGGATAGGGCCAGCGCTAGTCCCGGTCCTCATTGCTGCTTCTGTTCTACTTGCTCTGTTCTCCTACAAAGCTGCTCCCATGAGGGTCTCTGCGTTATTTTTGTCTGCATTTGCGGTTAGCCAAGTGGTAGTAGCCCTCCTCGGCGAAGGTGTACGCGATCTAAGTAAGCACTTGGCAGGCGCGCAGTATGCTGTTGATATTCTGGTCGTTGTGGCAGCACTGCAAATCCTGCTCGCACTACGTCAGAAGAGCGCAGGGGCGTCACATCAAGCTAAGCGCCCAGTGCGGGATGGCGAGATTCCGACTTAGTTTGAACTATGAGGGGAATTCGATGTTGATCTTCTTTTTGGGTGTTTTGGTAGCGTTTCTTATAGGACTAGGCGCACTGCTATTCGCCATTCCATCCGAAAAGCGCATT
>JACYYJ010071521.1_pt4 | contig 16665 bp, 18 predicted proteins | sample 8236861 | NCBI WGS metagenome assembly JACYYJ01 (sample SAMN14103086, study PRJNA606662) | landfill metagenome | isolation source: landfill solid waste | place: India:New Delhi, Okhla landfill site | collected 2017-11-05
CCCGCGAGGTCGTCCACGGCGGCGAAGACGTCCACAGGGGCCTCCGGGTCCAGGACCGGGACCACGAGGACCACGAGGAAGAACACGGGCGCGACCGCGCGCGGCAGCCGGAAGACGGCGGCGAAGGCCGCGCCCGCCACGTCCACATCGACCGACGCAGAGGCGGAGGCCTAGCGGCATGAGCACTGCTTTCGATCCCACCGTGTCCGATCCGACGGTGGTCGTGCATCCCGACCAGGACGTCCTCGCCGCCGCGGCGGCGGCGCGACTGATCGCCACCCTCGCGGACGTACAGGCGCGCAAGGGCTCGGCGTCCGTCGTCCTCACGGGCGGCGGCATGGGGATCGCCGTTCTCGACCAGGTGCGCCGCAGCCCGGCGCGCGACGCCGTGGACTGGTCGGCGCTGGACGTCTACTGGGGCGACGAACGCTTCGTGCCCGCCGACGACGACGAGCGCAACGAGAAGCAGGCACGCACGGCGCTGTTGGACCACGTGCCCGTGGACGAGGAGCGCGTCCACGCCATGGCCGCGTCCGACGGCCCGTTCGGCGACGACCCGGACGCGGCCGCCGCCGCCTACGCGGAAGCCCTCGCCGCGGCGGCCCGGTCGGCCGACACGGCCACCAGCGCGGCCCAGGTGCCGTCCTTCGACGTGCTGCTCCTCGGGCTCGGCGGGGAGGGGCACACGGCCTCCCTGTTCCCGGACACCGCCGAGGTGCGGGAGGAGCGGTCGGCGGTCGTCCCCGTACGGGACTGCCCGAAGCCGCCACCGACGCGGCTGTCGTTGACGTTGCCCGCCATCCGCGCCGCCGAGGAGGTGTGGTTGCTGACCGCCGGCGAGGCCAAGGCCGACGCGGTCGCCCTCGCCCTCGGCGGCGCCGACCCGGTGAGCCTTCCGGTGGCGGGCGCCCGGGGCAAGCAACGCACGGTGTGGTTGATCGACCGTGCCGCCGCCGGGAAGATCCAGCCACACTCAGAGTGAAACGAAACGTGGCGGTAACCCGATATAGTGGGTCCTCCACGTTTCGTTGCAACCGCACACGGTCAAAGGGTTGCGCTCCGTGACCACTCACAGAAACCTCTCAGTATCGAGTCCACACAATCGAGAGGTCGCAACCAATGACCACACAGGGAATCTCCCTCGCCGGGGTCCCGGTCGGCGGTCCTGGCTCGGGGACCGCCGACCCACCGCGGGAACACACCACCGCACTCTCCAGCCGGTCGCGCGCACGCTCGAGACACCCGGCCCTCACCGCCGCGGCAATGGACGTCGTGTTCGTCGTCTTCGCAGTACTCGACGTGTGGCTGGTGATTCCCGACGACGCTCCGTCGTACCCGATCTGGCTGTCGGCGGCGAGCTGCCTGGCGCTCCTGCTGCGCCGCCGGCTGCCGTTCACCACCGTCCTGCTGGCGGTTCCCGGCTTCTTCGCCGGCTGGGCGCAGCTGGCGGCCATGCTCGCGCTGGGCTCGCTCGCACTTCGTAAGCAGTTCCACTGGCACATGTGGGTCGGCGCCGGGCTGGTGTGGCTCTGCCGGTTCTTCCTCTGGCCCATGTCGGACTTCCTCGAACTCAATTGGCGGATCCACGTCCTCGACGCCATGTACGGGGTCATCGTGGCCGGGATGCCCGTCGCGATCGGCCTGCTGATCGCGGCGAGATGGGAACTGGCCGCCCGGCTGGCGGAACTCGCGGCGAGCCGGGACCGGGAACGGCAACTCCACGCGCAGGCCGTGCGCGCGGAGGAACGAGCCCGGCTCGCGAGAGAAATGCACGACGTCGTGTCCCACGACATCACGCTCATCGCCATGCAGGCGGGCGTGCTGTCGGCGGCGAAGGTCGACACCCAGGCCAAGGAGACCGCCGACACGATCCGCACTCTCAGCACCCGCACCCTGGAAGAACTCCGAGGGCTCGTGGGTGTGCTGCGGTCGGGGGCCGACATGGCTGTGCAGGCGGACCTGCGTGATCTCGACGAACTCGTACACCACGCGGGAGTTCCGGTGCGGCTGACGATGGAGAACGTGCCCGCGGACCTGCCCGCCCCGGTGTCCGCCGCGGCCTACCGGACGGTGCAGGAGGGCATCACCAACGTCCGCAAGCACGCACCCGGTGCCACGGCGTTCGTCCACGTGTCCGCGACGTGCGACACCGTGTCCGTCGACGTGCGCAACGACAAGCCCAAGTCACGCCGCAACGTCGCTCTGCCTCGCGGCGGGGGTTACGGGCTCGCCGGGCTCGCCGAGCGGGCCAAGCTGCTGGGCGGCACGTTCGAGAGCGCGTCCACAGACGACGGCGGATTCCGCATCCACGCCAGCTATCCGTTCCGGTAACCGCGAAGGCCGCTTTTCCTGTGCAAGTGAAGGCCACCTTTCCCTGCGGCTGGCGCAGGAAAGGTGGCCTTCGCGGTTCTTACCGTGTGCTGTTGTCGTCTCGCGGCCGCCCCGCCCGTGACCGGGCCGAGCGGTCGGGCGTCGTCAGCCCTCGCGTCGGCGCCGCAGTCGCTCCAGCGCCTCGGCGAGGATGGCCTCCCCGTCGGCGTCACTCCGACGTTCCTTCACGTACGCCAGGTGAGACTTGTACGGCTCCGTACGAGGCGCGGCGGGAGGCTGCTCCCGGTTGCGCCCCGCGGGAAGACCGCACCGAGGGCAGTCCCACTCCTCCGGAATCTCCGCGTCCATCGAGAACGACGGACGCGACTCGTGTCCGTTGGCGCACCAGTACGGAACCCGACGACGCGGAGCAGCCTCCCCACGCTCCGACTCGCCGGAAGGACCTGCTCCGATCCGCGTGCCTCGGATCGCGTTACCGCCAACCATGAATCGTCACCCCACCAGAAAGTTGACGCACGATCGCCGCACGCCAACGTCGATCAGAGTTTCACCAGCAGGCCGAGCCCGACGATGGCGATCACCCACACCGCCCCGAGTCCGAGCGTGATCCGGTCGAGGTTCTTCTCGGCCACGCTCGAGCCCGAGAGGCTCGACTGCATACCGCCACCGAACAGGGACGACAGCCCGCCGCCGCGACCACGGTGCAGCAACACCGCGATGATGAGCAGCACGCTGGAGACGATCAACAAAATTTGCAGGAACAGTTCCATGTCATCCTCTGTGTACTGCGTGTGGCGGGAACCTCAAGAGTAGCGTAAACGCCCCTCTTGTCACGGGAGTGGGCCGCCCGCGGCGAGCGCGCACAGCTTGGTGAACTCCTCACCGTCGAGGCTCGCGCCACCGACCAGTGCTCCGTCGACGTTGTCGCACTTCACGAGGTCGGCCACGTTGCTCGACTTGACCGAACCGCCGTAGAGAATCCGCATCCCCTGGGCGAGCTCCGCGCCGTACTTGTCCGAAAGGGCGGACCGCAACGCGGCACAAACCTCCTCGGCGTCGGCGGGAGTGGCGACCCGGCCGGTGCCGATGGCCCAGACCGGCTCGTAGGCCACGACCACGTTCGCGACCTGCTCGGCCTTGAGCCCCTTCAGCGCGGCGAGGAGCTGCGAGGTCGTGTGCTCGATGTGGTTGCCGGCCTCACGCACGTCGAGCTTCTCGCCCACGCACAGGATCGGGCTGAGGCCGTGCTTGAGAGCCGCGCGGACCTTCTTGTTGACGAGTTCGTCGGTCTCGCCGTGGTACTCGCGCCGCTCCGAGTGCCCCACCACGACGTAGGTGCACCCGAGCTTGGCGAGCATCGCGCCCGAGACCTCACCGGTGTAGGCGCCCGAGTCGTACGGGGACAGGTCCTGCGCTCCGTAGGTGAGCAGCAACTTGTCGCCGTCGACCAGGGTCTGCACGCTGCGGATGTCGGTGAAGGGCGGCAACACCGCCACGTCGACCTTCGCGTAGTACTTCTCCGGCAGCGAGAACGCGATCTTTTGCACCAGGGCGATGGCCTCGAGGTGGTTGAGGTTCATCTTCCAGTTGCCGGCGATCAGCGGCTTGCGGGCCATCAGCGCTCCTCACTCAACACGGCGACACCGGGCAGTTCCTTGCCCTCCAGGTATTCCAGGGACGCACCGCCTCCCGTGGAGATGTGCGAGAAGCCGTCCTCGGGCAGTCCGAGCAGTCGCACGGCCGCGGCGGAGTCGCCACCACCGACGACGCTGAACGCCTCGGACTCGGCGATCGCGGACGCCACTCCCCTCGTGCCGTGTGCGAACGGCGCCATCTCGAACACGCCCATCGGGCCGTTCCAGAACAGGGTGCGCGCGTCGCGGACCGCGGCACCGAACGCGGCCACCGTCGTGGGCCCGATGTCGAGCCCCATCCAGCCGTCCTCGATGCCGGTGACGGGCACGGTGCGCTTCGCGGCGTCGGCGGCGAACGCGTCGGCCACGACGATGTCCGCGGGCAGCAGCAGCTTGTCACCGGCCTCGGCGAGCAGCCGCTTGCAGGTGTCGACCATGTCGCTCTCCAGCAGCGACGAGCCGACGCCGTGGCCCTGGGCGGCGAGGAAGGTGAAGCACATCCCGCCGCCGACCAGCAGCCGGTCGACCTTCGGCAGGAGCGCCTCGATGACGGCGAGCTTGTCCGACACCTTGGACCCACCGAGCACGACGGCGTAGGGCCGCTGCGGGTCGCCGGTGAGCGTGCGCAGCACCTCCAGCTCGGCGAGCACGAGCCCGCCCGCATAGGCGGGCAGCACGCGGGCCACGTCGTACACCGAGGCCTGCTTGCGGTGCACCACACCGAACCCGTCGGAGACGAACGCACCGTCGTCGCCGGTCAACGCGGCCAGCTCACGCGCGAGCTCGGCGCGTTCGTCCTCGGACTTGCTGGTCTCCCTGGCGTCGAACCGGACGTTCTCCAGCAGCACGACGCCGCCGTCGCCGAGCGACTCGGCCGCGGCCTTCGCCTGGTCGCCGACCACGTCACCGGCCAGCGTCACCTCGCTGCCGAGCAGCTCGCCCAGCCGCACCGCGACGGGACGCAGCGAGAACGCGGGATCCGGTGTGCCCTTCGGCCTGCCGAGGTGGGCCGCCACGACGACGCGCGCACCCGCCTCCGTCAGCGACCGGATGGTGGGCAGCGCCGCGCGGACCCGACCGTCGTCCGTGATCTTCTCCCCGTCGAGCGGAACGTTCAGGTCGGCGCGCACCAGCACGCGCCGACCCCGTACGCCCTCGCCGAGCAGGTCGTCGAGAGTCTTCACCGCCATGTCGTCAGGACAGCTTCGAGCCGACGAGCTTCACCAGGTCCGCGAGACGGCTGGAGTAGCCCCACTCGTTGTCGTACCAGCCGACGACCTTCACCTGGTTGTCGATGACCTTGGTCAGCGGCGCGTCGTAGATGCAGGACGCGGGGTCGGTGACGATGTCGGACGACACGATGGGCTCCTCGCTGTAGCGGAGGATGCCCTTCAGCGGGCCCTCGGCCGCGGCCTTGTACGCGGCGTTGACCTCCTCCGCGGTGGCGCTCTTCGCGAGCGTCACGGTGAGGTCGGTGGCGGAGCCGGTGGGCACCGGGACGCGCAGCGCGTAGCCGTCGAGCTTGCCGTTCAGTTCGGGCAGGACGAGGCCGATCGCCTTCGCCGCGCCCGTGGAGGTCGGGACGACGTTCAGCGCCGCGGCGCGGGCGCGACGCAGGTCCTTGTGCGGGCCGTCCTGCAGGTTCTGGTCCTGCGTGTAGGCGTGCACGGTGGTCATCAGGCCCTGCTGGATGCCGAACTCGTCGTGCAGGACCTTCGCCAGCGGCGCGAGGCAGTTCGTGGTGCACGAGGCGTTCGAGATGATGGTCTGCGAGCCGTCGTACTCGGAGTCGTTCACACCGAGGACGACCGTGAGGTCCTCGCCCTTCGCCGGCGCGGAGATGATCACCTTCTTGGCGCCGCCGTCGATGTGCGCCTTCGCGGCCTCGGCCTTGGTGAAGAAGCCGGTGGACTCCACGACGACGTCGACACCCAGGTCGCCCCACGGGAGCTTGGCCGGGTCCTTCTCGGCGAGGGCCTTGATGGTCTTGCCGCCGACGACGATCCCCTCGTCGCTGACGGAGACGTCCGCGTCCAGCCGACCCAGGATGCTGTCGTACTTGAGCAGGTGAGCCATCGTGGCGACGTCACCGAGGTCGTTGAAGGCAACGATCTCGATGTCGTGGCCGCTGGCCTGCACGGCGCGGAAGAAGTTGCGGCCGATCCGGCCGAAGCCGTTGACGCCTACACGAACCGTCACTGCTCTGCTCTCCTCAGGGTTCCGCCCGGTTGCGTCACCGGGCTGACACTTCTTCGGGTTCCACCAGCCACCCTAGCGTGCTGGCCTGCGGGTATCGGAGTACCCCGCGACGAGACCTGGCCCACGCCCGCTGATCGGGCGAATCGATTAAGATATCCAGGTCACAGCACGTTCGGTCGCCGCCCGGAGGTGTCCGGATTCCGGGAAACCGGCCGTCGCGGCACGCCAGGACGCCCGGACACCGGTTCGTCGGCCGCCGGTACCGGACGCTCGCCGACGCGTGCGCCGCGGGACGTGCTCACCGCCTCGCCGGTCGACCGAATCGATCACCGGATCGATCAGGTGAGACCGGTCGCAATCCGCCGGACCGCGACCGGTCGTCGAACCTGCGGGACGAGAACTACGACCGCGACGTCGGAGCCGGCGGCACGTCACCCCGCCAGGAGCCCGTCTCGCGGCCGCGGCTCTCGATGTACTGCTTGAACCGGTGCAGGTCGCCGTCCACCCGGGTTTCGAGCAGGCCCGCCTTGTCGGCGACCTTCTCCAGGAACGTGTCCGGGTCGATGTCCATCTGTGCCGTCACCCTGGTGCGGTCCGGACCGAGCCGGTGGAACGTGATGACGCCGGCATGGGTCGGACCCGAGTCGGAGGTCCACGCCACTCGCTCGTCCGGGTGCTGCTCGGTGATGGTCGCGTCGAACTCCCTCGTGATGCCTCCGATCCGCGTCACCCAGTGCGTGTGGGTGTCGTCGATCTGCTGCACGCGCTCGACGCCGTCCATGAACTCGGGGAACGACTCGAACTGGGTCCACTGGTTGTAGGCGGTGGACAGTGGGACGTCCACGTCGACGGCCTTCATCACCGTGCTCACGAGCACCACCTCCCGATCGGTGTCGTACGCACCGGACGTTCCGCTGCGCATCAAGAGTGCGCACTCCGGGTACCCGAGCACCCATGACGCACACTTCGAAGGGCGACACCGCCACCGTGCGCGCCGTGGGCAAACTGACCGAGGCGCTGGAGGTGGTGGAGGAGGCGCGGGGTCACCTCTACGCGTTCCACCGGCTCACGGGCACGGCGGACTTCGCGTTGGAGGAGGCGATCGGCATGCTGCGCGACGCCGGCTACGACGACCTCGCCGCCCGGTTGGACACCGAGCTGCTCGGCCGCAACGTGTTGCCGGGCCGCTGGACCTACCAGGTGGTCGAGGACTACGAGGACACCTACTACACGGTGTTCCGCGAGTTCGTCGACGAGGCCAGGCAGCTCACACCCGGGCAGCGGCACGCGTACGAGGCCGAGTTGAAGCGCACTCGCCGTACCCGTGGCCACGCGGGTCACGAGGCGGAACCCCGCGACGTGGCCGGCGGGGAGAACTCGCGTACCGCCACCGATCGCTCGGTGGCGTCGAGCACCTCCCGCTGACGAGGTGGGCCGTGCTCACCCACCGCTTCCCCGCCGGCGGACCACCGTCGGTCAGCGCCCTGACCCGCCGTGAGTTGGCGGCGGCGCAGGTCGTCGAGCCACCGCTGCGGGCGGCGTACGCGCGGTGCCGCGAGCTCAACGCCCAGCACGGTCGGACGTACTTCCTCGCCACCCGGCTGCTGCCCGCACCACGCCGACCGGCCGTGCACGCGCTGTACGGCTTCGCCCGGTACGCCGACGATCTCGTGGACGGCGACGTCGGCGTCCGCGAGGCGGAGGCCGGGCTCGCCGCCCTCGACGCGGCGCTGCGTCCCGCCCTCGCGGACGGTCACAGCGACGAGCCGGTCCTCGCGGCCCTGGCGGACACGGTCGCGCGCTACGGCATCGAGCCCGACCTCTTCACGCGGTTCCTGCGGTCGATGCGGATGGACCTGACGACGACCGACTACCCCACGCGCGCGGCGCTGTCGGAGTACGTGCACGGCTCGGCCGAGGTCATCGGTCTGCAACTGCTGCCCGTGCTGGGCACCGTGTGCGATCCCGCCGAGGCCGCGCCGCACGCCGCCGCGCTCGGCAACGCCTTCCAGCTCACCAACTTCCTCCGCGACGTGGGCGAGGACCTGGACCGGGGCCGCGTGTACCTGCCCGCCGACGAGCTGGCCGCCCACGGTGTGGACCGCGACCTCCTGCTGTGGTGCCGCAGGGTGGGCCACGCGGACCCGAAGGTGCGGCGGGCCCTGGCCGATCAGGTCGAGCGCACGCGCGGCGTGTACCGGCGGGCGTGGCCGGGGATTCCGCTGCTGCGGCCCGAGTCCCGGCCGTGCGTGGCGGCGGCGTTCACGCTGTACTCCCGCATCCTCGACGTCATCGCCGAGGCGGGTTACGACGTCTTCGCCTCGCGTGCTGTGGTGGGCACCTCCCGGCGCGTCGCCCTGGCCACCGGCACGATGATGCGCACGTGGGCCGGGCGGCCCCACCGGGTGCCGCCCCTGCGGCATCGGCTCGTGGTGGCGGAGGCGGCGGACACGACGAAGGGGTGGCGCTGATGCCCACCCCGCCGGACGCCGCGGCGTTCCCTCCGGACCAGTGGCACTACGCGCTGGCGCTGGCGGCCTGCCTCGCCATCACGCTTCCCCTGGAGTTCGCGGGCGCGCGGGTGTATCGCCGTCCGCGTCGCCTCGCGCGCGCGTTGGCGCCCGCGCTGTTGTTTCTGGCCTGGGATCTGCTCGCGGTCGCGGGCGGCGTGTGGGAGATCAGTCCGAGCTACACGCTGGGTGTGCGGGTCGCGCCCGCCTTCCCGATCGAGGAGGCGTTGTTCTTCGTGACGATCCCGCTGTGCACGCTGCTGACGTTCGAGACCGTGCGCCGGATCCGCGTGGGTGAGCGTGTATGACCGGCATCGGGTACACGCTTCCCGCGGTGGTCTCGGTGGTCGTCGTGGTGGCCGCCGAGCTGGCGTGGTTGCGCACGGGCCTGTTCCGGCGCCGCGCGTACTGGATCACGATGGCGATCGTGCTCGCTTTCCAGGTGCCCGTGGACGGCTGGCTGACGAAGCTCTCCGCTCCCGTCGTCGTGTACGACCCCACGCATTTCCTCGGGCTGCGTTTCCCGTTCGACATCCCCGTGGAGGACTTCCTGTTCGGGTTCAGCCTCATCACCGCGACGCTGCTCGCGTGGACGGCGCCGGAGCGGCGGGAGCACGCCTCATGACGGCGCACACGGACCTCGACCGCTCCGTCGTCCCGGCCGCGTTCGACCGCGCCGCCGCGCACTACGACCGGCTGGTCGGCCTCAACCCCGGCTATCACGCCCACCTGCGCGCCGCGGCCCGCGCCGCCCGGGCCGCGGGCCCGGGTGCCCGGGTGCTGGACGTCGGCTGCGGCACGGGCGCGTCGACGCGGGCCCTGCTGTCCACGCTCGTCGATCCCGAGATCGTCGCCGTGGACGCCTCCCCCGCCATGCTCGCGCTCGCGGAGCGCAGACCGTGGCCCGGGTCGGTGCGGTTCGTGCACTCCGCGGTCGACGACCTGCCCGGAGCCGAGCTGGAGAGCCCGTTCGACGTCGTGTTCGCCGCCTACCTCCTGCGCAACGTCGCCGACCCGGACGCCACACTGGCGACGCTGCGGCGCCTGCTGCGCCCCGGCGGGACGCTCGTGCTGCACGACTACACACTCGCCGACCGGCTCCGTCCGCGTCTGGTGTGGACGGTCGTGTGCTGGTCGGTGATCATCCCGGCGGCGTGGGCGCTGAGCCGGGACACCGGGCTGTACCGCTATCTCTGGCGCAGTGCCAGGCAGTTCGACTCGCCGTCCCGGCTGCGCCGACGGCTGCTCGACGCCGGATACACCGACGTCCACGCGCACACCGTGGGCGGCTGGCAGCGCGACGTCCTGCACACCGTCACGGCCACCGTGCCGCGCACCGTCCTGAGGGAGACACCGTGACCACCACCGTCGGCCGGGACCCTCGCCGGGAAACGCTGCCCGCCGTTCCGGGAACGGCCCGGGTGTCGCCGGGACACCGGGTCGTGGTGGTCGGCGGCGGGATCGCGGGACTCGCCGCGGCCACCGGACTGGCCGAGCGCGGTGTGGACGTGGACGTCGTCGAGCGCCGGCCCTACCTCGGGGGCCGGGTCGGCGGCTGGACGGTGCCGCTGCCCGATGGCAGCCGCACCGGCATGAGCCGGGGTTTCCACGCCTTCTTCCGCCAGTACTACAACCTGCGGGCGCTGCTGGCCCGCGCCGAGAGCCGGACAGGGTCACCGCTGCTGCACCCGGTCGCCGACTATCCCCTCGTCGACGCCCACGGGCGGCTCGACTCGTTCCGGGCGCTGCCCCGCACTCCGCCGTGGAACGCCCTGGCCTTCGCGCTGCGCAGCCCGACCTTCGGTGCGTCCGCGTTGCTGCGTGTCGCGGCGCGCCAGGCCCTGCCGCTCACCGACGTGCGGGTTCCCGACGTCTACGCCGCCCTCGATCACCTCGACGCCGCCACGTTCCTCGACCGGGTGCGGTTCCCCGAGGCCGCCCGGCACCTGGCGTTCGACGTGTTCTCGCGGAGCTTCTTCGCCCCACCGGACCGGTTCTCCGCCGCCGAACTGGCCGTGATGTTCCACCTCTACTTCCTCGGGTCGGCCGAGGGGCTGGTGTTCGACGTCCCGGACCGGCCGTTCCACACCCTGTGGGAGCCGCTCGGGGCCTATCTCGCCGACCACGGTGTCCGGCTGCGCACCGGTGTCGCCGTCGAGCGGATCGACTCCGGGCCCGACGGCTTCGACGTCCATGCCGGAGGCGCGACGACCAGGGCCGACGCACTCGTGCTGGCGACGGACGTCCCCGGCCTTCGCCGGCTGGTGGCGGCCTCGCCCGAGCTCGGTCCCCCGCCGTGGCGCGAACGGATCGCGGGGCTCGGCAGCGCACCGCCGTTCTGTGTGCTGCGGGCCTGGCTCGACCGCCCCGTCGACGCCACGCGGCCCGCCTTCCTCGCCACCGGAGGCCGGCCCCCGCTCGACAACGTCAGCGTGCTCGACCGGTACGACGCCGACGCGGCGGCGTGGGCGCGACGCACGGGCGGCTCGGTGGTCGAGGTCCACGCCTACGCCGTCGCGGACGGGGACGAGCCCGCGGTCCGGCGCGAGACCGAGCGCCGGTTGTGGCAGCGGCTGCGCGAGGTGTATCCCGAGACGAGGACGGCACGAGCCGTCGCGGAGCACTCGGTGTGGGACGCCGACTGCCCGCTCTTCGCGCCCGGCTCCTTCGGCGCCCGGCCGGGAGTGACCACACCCGTGCCCGGGGTGGTGCTGGCGGGCGACGGGATCCGCGTCGACCTGCCCGTGGCGTTGATGGAGCGGGCCGCCACGACCGGCTGGCTCGCGGCGAACCACCTGCTCGCCGGGTGGGGCACGGCCGGGCACGAGCTGGTCACCGTCCCGAGGCGGGGCCGCAACCGGGCTCTGCGGGCGCTCGCCGCCCGGTACCGTACCCGGCCCGGGGAGGGCGGCCGGGTCGCGGGCGAACACGTGCCGGTGTGAGGAGATTCGTGTGCAGACGTTCCTGCCGTATCCCGACTTCGCCGAGACCGCCCGTGTGCTCGATCAGCGGCGACTCGGCAAGCAACGCGTCGAGACGCTCCAGGTGTTGCGGGCGCTGACCGTGCCGGGCCACGGCTGGCGGCGACATCCCGCCGTGCGCATGTGGGCGGGCTACGAGGAGGCGCTCACCCGGTACGGCCTGGCCATGTGCGAGCACTGGAGCGCCCTGGGGCGCGCCGACACGTGTGCGGTCAAGCTCGTCGCCGACCTCTCCGGCGCCTTGGGCATCACGACGGTGCGCGACCAGAACGCGCTGGCCGCCGCAGGAGAACTGCCACCCTGGTTCGGCGACGAGGACTTCCACCGCAGCCACCGGTCGTCGCTGGTGCGCAAGGACCCCGAGCACTACCGTCCGCTCTTCCCCGACGTACCGGACGACCTGCCGTACGTGTGGCCGGCGTCGGACCGGCCCCAGCTCACCGCACCCGAGGAGCCCACGGAAGCCGAGGAGCCCNNGCGTAGCGGCGTTGCGCGTAGGCGAGGTCGTCGCGCCACAGTCGCCGGGCCGCCGCCCGCACCGCGGGTCGCAGGGCGGGCGCGAGGCGGCGCGCGAGCACAAATCCCGTGCGCGGTGAGGTCGCCACGACGGCCTCGATCACGGCCGAACGCGGCCGACCGTCGGGGCCGGGGCCGAGCGGGGTCGCGTGCGTCTCGACGACACTGCCCTCCCCCTCGCCCGAGACGATGCGCATGAGCACGGTCCGCGGCTCCGGGCACGTGAACTCCGCGACGACCGGCACGCCGAAACGCGGGCCGACGCGGAAAGTGACGTCCACCGTGAACCGGTCGCGCCCGTTCCCGGCGTCCGGAATCTCCACGACCCGCAGCCGGGCGAACGAGTACGGATGGAACCACGCGCCGTGCCAGGGGTCGAGCCGGTTGGCGACCACGTCCACGGGCTCGCACACGCCGTCGACGCGGGTCACCGCCGACAGCGCCGTGTCGAGCGCGGGGCGTTCGGGCACCACGGGGCGATCCGTGGGCGGCTCGCCGTCGACATCGTCGAGCCGCACCCACACGAGCACGCCGTCGTCGTAGGCGGGCAGTGGACACCAGCCCCAGCCCGGCAGACCGGAGGCAGGCAGGGCGAGACCGTGCCACCGGCACACGAGCCGATGCTCGACGACCCGGCCCTCCGCCAGGGGCGCCCCGAGGTGCGGGCACACGCCGGAGCCGACGACGACCCGGCCGTCCTCCGCCCGCCAGGCGACGAGTTCGCGGCCCGCCACCGTCATGCCGTAGGGCCGGTCGGCCCGCACGAGCCGGGAGTCGGCGACGACGAACCAGTTCCCCGACGGGCGCGCCTGCGCGCGCTTGACCGCCGCGTCGATCACCGCGACGTCGGCCTGCCCCACCGTGGGCCGCTGCCGCGCCCAGTCCTGGCGCGGCAGCGGACGCAGGGGCCACGACTTGGGCCACTTCCGCACCGCCGCGGCGGCCAGTCCCCGTACCGTCCGTCGTCGTTCGACCACAGCACACCTCCGCTCGGAACGGGTGTTGCCGAGCGGCTGTGCCACCAAACTCGCGGGTACCCGGCGGGGACCTACTCGGCGAGCGCGGCGTACGCCACGACCTTCGTGATCCGAGCCATCACGAGCATCTCTCCGGGCACGGCGTTGCGTCTGCCGAACTCCTCCGCCTCCTCAGGACCCATGTACCGCTCGGCGATGCGCACCGCCCACGGGAACATGGTCTCCACGTCGTCGGACAGGCTCGCCTCGGCCGTGAACTGCACGAACGAGTACGGCGCGCGTTCGTCGTCCACCACGATCGACACGCGTGGGTCGCGGCGCAGGGCCCGGCCCTTCACGGTGCCGGTCCCGGTGGTGAAGACGACGGCGTCGCCACCGGAGTCGGTCAGCGTGAACCAGACCGGCGTGACGTGCGGAGTGCCCCGTGAGGTCACCACGCCCACCTTGGCCGTCCGCGTCCCTTCCCGGGCGAAGGACCACCACTCGGCTCGATCCATCACGTGCACGGCGGCACCTGCCCTGCCGGAGTGCGGACCGTGCGCAGCGGAGGCCGCTCCTGCACGGCGAGATCGGTCACCACGAGCTCGCGGGCCCCCTCGGCCGCGCGACGGAACTGCGCCAGCAGCGTGGACGGCGCCTCCTGCGCCACAAGGCGACCGCTGCGGTCGAGCCGGTCCATGATCGTCAACATGATCTGGCCCGACATCCGCCCCAGCGCCTGAGTGCCCTGGTGCCGGTGGGTGCGCATACCGAGATCCACCTGGGCGAGCGCGTCCAGTCCCCGCCACCGCAGGAGATCGATGAGGTGACCGACCTCCACGCCGTAGTGCGTGACGAACGGGATGCTCTCCAACACCTCCCGCCTGCCCGCGTACTCGCCCGCCAGCGGCTGGACGAATCCCGCGAGGTCCGGCCAGTACATGTTCAGCAGCGGGCGCGCGACGAGCTCGGTCACCCGCCCGCCGCCGTCGGCGTCGGTGTGGGACCCGTTCACCAGCGGCCGGTGGTAGAAGCCCTTGACGTAGTCCACGTCCGGGTCGGTCAGCAGCGGCCCGAGCAGACCGATGACGTAGCCCGCCGTGAAGTCGTAGAGATCGCCGTCGACGAAGACCACGAGGTCGCCCGCCGTGGCGGCGAGCCCCTTCCACAACGCCTCGCCCTTGCCGTGCATGCCGGGCAACGGCCGCAGCACGTCGTCCTGCGAGACCACCCGCGCACCGGCCTCGGCGGCCACCCGGGCGGTGGCGTCGCGCGAGCGGGAGTCGACGACGAGTACCTCGTCGACGAGGGGATTGTCCTCGACGAGCGTCGTGCGGATCGTCCGCACGATCTGCCCGACCGTCTCCTCCTCGTTGCGCGCCGGAATGACGACGCTGACGGTGCGGCCCCCCTTCAGCGCCGCCAGCTGCGCGGCCGTCCAGTCGTCGGCGCGCGACGATCTGCGCCGTAACCAGGAGCGGACCCGTGGGGAGAGAGCGAGTTCGGCATTCGGGTCCAAGCCGATACGTGTCGTGTCCACGAGGTCCCCTTTCGTGCGAGAGCGGCCGTCGGATCGGCAAGGGGGAAGCGTCGGCCGTTCACGTTGCGGGTCGCCGACCGGGTGACGAAGAGCGGGCGACGACCTGACCTCTACACCCGGATGGACGTATCGCGGCCGGTTCACACCTCGAAGACGGCAGCAATTTGCCTCACTCCCCGCCGCACCAGTGCCGCGACGGGGAGTGAGTGACCGCGCTGACGCGCTAGAGGCTCTCCTCCAGCAGCTCCTGGGTGACGGCGGACTCGGTGTCCGGCACCCCGATCTCCTTGGCCCGCTTGTCGGCCATCGCCAACAGGCGACGGATCCGCCCGGCGACGGCGTCCTTCGTCATGGGCGGGTCGGACAGCTGCCCGAGCTCCTCCAGGGACGCCTGCCGGTTGGTCAGGCGCAGCTTGCCCGCGGCGAGCAGGTGATCCGGGGCGGTGTCGCCGAGGATCTCCAAGGCGCGTTGCACGCGCGCCGCCGCGGCCACGGCAGCCCTCGCCGACCGGCGCAGGTTCGCGTCGTCGAAGTTCGCGAGCCGGTTGGCCGTGGCCCGGACCTCGCGGCGCATCCGCCGTTCCTCCCACGCGAGCACGCTGGAGTGCGCGCCCAACCTCGTGAGCAGCGCGCCGATGGCGTCGCCGTCACGCACCACCACGCGGTCGGCTCCGCGCACCTCCCGGGACTTCGCCTGGATGCCCATCCGCCGGGCCGCACCCACGAGCGCCAGCGCGGCCTCCGGACCCGGGCACGTGACCTCCAGCGACGACGACCGGCCGGGTTCCGTCAGCGACCCGTGCGCGAGGAACGCACCCCGCCACGCCGCCTCGGCGTCGGCCACCCCGCCCGAGACGACCGCCGCGGGCAGACCCCGCACCGGACGGCCCCGCTGGTCGATCAGTCCGGTCTGCCGCGCCAGGCCGTCGCCTTCCTTCACCACCCGCACCACGTAGCGGGTGCCCCTGCGCAACCCGCCCGAGGTGATCACGTGGACGTCCGACGTGTACCCGTACAGCTCGTGGATCTCCTTGCGCAACCGGCGCGCCACCGACCCCGTGTCGAGCTCGGCCTCGACGACGACCCGTCCGGCGACGATGTGCAGCCCGCCCGCGAACCGCAACAGCGCCGACACCTCCGACCGGCGCGGGCCGGTCTTGGTGATCTCCACGCGGCTGAGCTCGTCCTTGACCGCCGCCGTCATCGCCATCTACTGCCCCTCCTCCACGCTCTCGGCCAGGCCGAGAGCCTCTCGCACACAGCCCGCCAAGGCATCCGGATCATGCCTGCCGGCCCCACCGGGGGCGGCGACCGACGCCAGATGCGCCCGCCCACCCAGCGCCTCCGCCGCACGGCGCAGCCGCGCGGGGGTGGGTACGGAGTCGCGGTCGGCGATCACCGCATCCACTTTGAGCCGGGGAGCGTGTTCGAAGAGTACGTGCAGGTGCCGTTCCGGTGAGAAGCCAGCCGTCTCTCCGGGTTGGGGGATCAGGTTCAGGATCACGATCTTCGTGGCGGAGGTGGTGAGGAGCGCGTCGTGCAGGTCGGGCACCAGCAGGTGCGGCAACACGCTCGTGAACCACGAGCCGGGGCCCAGGAACACCGCGTCGGCCTCCAGCACCGCCTCCACGGCGTCCCGGCACGCCACGGGCGGCCGATGCGGGCGGCCCGGATTGTGCAGGCTGATCCGGCGGACCCGGCCCGGGGTGCTGGCCACGGCGACCTGCCCGCGGATCCGGCTGACCGCGCCGTTCTCCAGTCCCGTGACCTCCGCCTCGATCTCCAACGGCTCGGCCGACATCGGCAGCACCCGCCCGGTGATGCCGAGCAGTTTCGCCGCCTCGTCGAGCCCCGCCACGGGATCGCCGAGCACCTCGAACAGCCCGGCGAGCAACAGGTTGCCGACAGCGTGGCCGGTCAACGCCCCCGTGCCGCCGAACCGGTGCTGGAACACCTCCGCCCAGAGCGTGCCACCGTCCTCGGCGGCGGCGAGCGCGG
>JACYYJ010136304.1_pt1 | contig 16646 bp, 17 predicted proteins | sample 8236861 | NCBI WGS metagenome assembly JACYYJ01 (sample SAMN14103086, study PRJNA606662) | landfill metagenome | isolation source: landfill solid waste | place: India:New Delhi, Okhla landfill site | collected 2017-11-05
GGTGGAGTTCACGATCTCCGACTTCTTCGTGGGGCCCGCCGCGAGCCTGCTCACGCTGCTGCCCATGGTCTGGATCAGCACGGCGGAGCTGGGCCGGGCGCAGCTCGAACGGCTCGCCGCGATTCCCGCGTACCTGGAGCAGGTCGTCCGGCGCCACCGCGCGGGTGTCGCCGCAGGCCGGACACCGGTCGCGCACCTGGTTCGGGCGGCCGTCGAGCACCTGGACCGCTACCTCGCCGCGCCGGCCGACGACCCGCTTCTTCGCCAGGCACCGCCGGACGACGAGTTCGCCGCACGTCGCGAGGAGCTGCTGGCCGACGTGGTGCGGCCCGCGTTCGCGCGCTACCGCGACGTGCTGCGGTCGGAGTTCCTGGAGCACGGCAGGCCGGAGGACCGCCCCGGGGTGTGCCACCTGCCCGACGGGGACGCCCTGTACGCGGCACTGGCCCGGGTGCACACCACGACGGATCGCGGGCCGGACGAGTTGCACGCCACCGGTCTCGACTGCATCGAGCGCCTGGCCGAGGAGTACGCCGTTCTCGGGCGCCGGGTCTTCGGGACGGACGATCTCGAGGAGATCTTCGCGCGGCTGCGCACCGATCCGGCACTGCGCTGGAAGAGCGCCGAGGAACTGCTCGACACCGCACGGGCCGCCATCACGCGGGCGGAGCGCGAGGCGCCGAACTGGTTCGGCACCATCCCGTCGCAGCCGTGGGTCGTGGAGGCCGTCCCGGCGGCGGAGGCGCCCGGTGCGCCCGCGGCGTACTACCTGCAGCCGTCCGTCGACGGGTCGCGCCCGGGCACGTACTTCGCCAACACCCACCAGGTCACCGAGCGGTTCCGGCACACCTCCGAGGTGACCGCGTTCCACGAGGTGATCCCGGGCCACCACTTCCAGCTCAGCACGGCGTTGAACCTGACGGAGCTGCCACTGCTGCGCCGGATCAGCGACGTCAACGCCTACAGCGAGGGCTGGGGCCTCTACACCGAGCGGCTCGCCGACGAGATGGGCCTGTACTCCGACGACGTCGCCCGGCTCGGCATGCTCAGCATGGACTCGGTGCGGGCGGGCCGCCTGGTGGTCGACACGGGTCTGCACGCGAAGGGCTGGAGCAGGCAGCAGGCGATCGACTTCCTTCAGCACAACACGCCTATGGCGACCGTGGAGATCGTGGCCGAGGTCGACCGCTACATCGCCTACCCGGGGCAGGCACTGTCGTACATGGTCGGAAGGCTGGAGATCCAACGCCTGCGCGCCGAGGCCGAACAGGCGCTCGGCTCGCGTTTCGACATCCGCGAGTTCCACGACCTGGTGCTCGGTGGCGGGGCGTTGCCCATGACCGTGCTGGAGGACGTCGTGCGGACGTGGGTGCGTCGGCAAGACGGGTGAGCGTCACTCGCCGTCGACCGCGGCGGTGAGCCGCGCCGACACGACGAGCGTCGCGCCTCCGCCGTCGTTCGAGCTCGCCGCGGTGAGCAGTCGCAGCTCAGGATGGTTCGAGGGGGCGGTGGCGTGGGCTAGTGCGTACTTCGGGGTCAGCTCCTCGACGCGGTACACGGTGAACGCGCCGATGCTGCGGTCGGCACGGGCGACTCGTACCGTGTCGCCTGGACGCAGGAGGTGCAGTGAGAAGAAGCTGCCGCGCTCGTGGGCGAAGTCGGTGTGCCCGGTGAGAACCGAGGTGCCCGTTTCGCCCGGAGTCGGGCCGTCGGCGAGCCAGCCGACGGCGGACGCGTGTCCCGGTACCTCGGCGACGCCGGACGGAGTGCGTCCGAGGCCCACGACCGTGGCGTCGACACCCAGTGCGGGGATCGCGACGCGGGTCGGTGTCGACTCGGGCAGCGCGGAGTGGGGGACCGGCGCGGCTTCCGCGGCGAGTGTGCGCGGTGTCGCCCGCTCGGCGTCCGACGAGAGCGCGGACGTCGGCTGGTCGTCCGACGGGTGGAGCAGGGTGGTCGCGACCACGGTCGTGGCCAGCGCGGCCAGCGCCGTCAGGCCGGCCGCCACCACCCCGACCCGCCGGAGCTCCGGCGGGCGCAGGCTCAGGGTCGTGGCCACCGACACGCCCTTTCCCGACCGGAGACGACACTCGCGTCCATCGATCGCCCCTCCCGCGATTAATCCCCTCAATAGGGGGATCGGTGCGACCAGGACACCGTTACCGAAAACCGACGCAAGGATTGAACCTCACCCTTTCGGGTTATCCCTCTGTTGAATTGTCGCCGAAGGCGGGAAGTCTGGTTCTTCGGACACAACTGAAAGGTGGACGACTGTGACGATGAGGGGCACGGTGGCCGTGCTCGACGTGGGGTCTTTCAGCGCACGTCTCCTGGTGGTCGACCGCGGCGGATCACTGCTGGAACCCGTCCTGAGTCACAAGACGCGATTGCGTCTCGACCGGGCACTCGACCCGTCGGGACGGCTGCGCAGTGACGGCGTGGAGGCCATTGTCTCCGCCGTTCGGGTGGCCGACGACATCGCGACCCGCCACGGCGTCGACGACGTGTTCTGTTTCGCGACGTCGTCCATCCGCGATTCCGGCAACGCCGACGAGGTCGTGACCCGGGTCGAGTCGGAAACCGGCCGCCGCCTGCGGTTCTTCAGCGGCATCGACGAGGCGCGCCTGTCCTACCGCGCCGCGCGGGCCTGGTTCGGAGCGGGGATGGGTCCGCTGTCCGTGCTCGACGTGGGTGGTGGCACCGTCGAACTCGCCGCGGGAAGCGGCCTGCACGCGGACTTCGCCCGGTCGCTTCCCCTCGGGGCGAGGGAGACGACCCGTGCGTGGCGGCTCGACACCGACCGTCCCTCGGAGGAGGCCATCGCGGCGTTGCGCTCACACGCCATCGAGGAGATCCGTGAGGCCCTCGGGGAGGACGAGGCGCGTCTGCGCGAGTTCGGCATCGTCGGTTGTTCGAAGGTGCTGCGGCAGCTCGCCGTCGTGGCGGGCCGCCGTCGTAAGGGCACGATCCGGACGCGTGAGCTGCACGTCGAGGACGTCCGCGAGCTGATTCCGAGGCTGGCGGCGTTGCCTCCGTCGCGGCGTTCCGAGGTGCCCGGCATCTCCCGGCCCCGGGCGCGGCAGTCCCTGGCGGGGGCCGTCGTGGCCGAAGCTCTGCTCACCGTGTTCGGCGGGCCCGCCGCGATCTGCCCCTGGTCGACGACGCACGGTGTGTTGCTGTCCCTGCTGCACGATGCGGACGAGCTACGGGAAGGTCTCGGTAAGCGGGTCAGTGCGGCCTGACCGCCGGCCCGGAGGTGCGAGAGGTGAGGAGGGGTACGGATGCGACCGAACGACGACGTCGGCGAACCGACCGAGCCGGAGCCACCCGACTTCGAGACCGATCTGAAGCGTGAGCGCCGTCGCGGCAGCCGGGATCTGGGCGCGCTGCCCACCCGGGACGTGCCCGAGCCGCCGAACCGGGACGACGTACGGCCCGACGACGTCGACCCCGACGCGGGCACCATCGAGCCGCCCGACTGAGCCGGCTACGTCTGCGACGCGGTGGCTGCCGGACTCGGCGACATCGCCGGAGCGGTGGGCGTCGCATGAGGCAGTCGCCGCACCGGCGCGCACCAGGCGGGCTGGGAGGGGCGTTCGAGCTGCTCCGCCGGAGGGATCGGCATCGTCACCGAGTCGTGTGTGACGGTCACCGGAACGTCGTAGTGCGTGATGGTGAACGGTGTTCCGTGCGTCAACCAGTAGCGTGCGATGTCCTGTTGGATCTCGACGCAGAACTGGTTGCCGCGGAAGCACATGCGGAACGCGATGCGGTGCGGCACGGGAGGCAACCGGGGCCGGAAGCTCAGCTCGCCGTCGTAGTCGCGCATGCCGCCGAACCCGGCCACGATCGCCAGCCATGATCCCGCCAACGACGCCATGTGCAGCCCGTTGCGGACGTTGTGGTGCAGATCGTGCAGGTCGGTGAGCACGGCCTCGGCGAAGTAGTCGTAGGCGAGTTCCAGGTGTCCGCACTCGGCGGCCATCACCGACTGGGTCGCCGCCGACAGCGACGAGTCCCGCACCGTCAGCGCCTCGTAGTAGACGAAGTTGCGGCGCTTCTGCTCCAGGGAGAACGCGTCGCCGCGAAGGTGCATGGCCAGCACGAGGTCGGCCTGCTTGACCACCTGTTTGCGGTAGAGTTCGAAGTACGGGTAGTTCAGCAGCAGGGGATAGCGGTCGGGCGGGGTGTTGGCGAAGTCCCATTTGGCGTGCTCGGTGAATCGTTCCGACTGCGGGTGCACCTTCAGCAGGTCGTCGTACGGCACGCGCATCTTGCGGGCCGCCTCCCGCCAGCCCGCCACCTCGATGTGGTCGACGCCGAGTTGTTCCGCGATGTCCGGCTGCCGTTCGCACGAGTCGGCCGCGGCGCGCAGGTTCCGCTGCGCCATCAGGTTGGTGTAGACGTTGTTGTCCACCACGGCGGAGTACTCGTCGGGACCCGTGACGCCGTCGATGCGGAAGCCACCGTGCGGGTCGTGGTGACCGAGTGAGATCCACAGGCGTGCCGTCTCGGTCAGCAGTTCGGTGCCGCACTCCCGTTCGAACTCGACGTCGTGGGTGGCGTTCAGGTACCGCAGCACGGCGTCGGCGATGTCGGCGTTGACGTGGAACGCGGCCGTGCCCGCGGGCCAGTACGCCGAGCACTCGGCGCCGTTGATCGACCGCCAGGGGAACGACGCACCCCGGAGACCGAGCTGAGCCGCGCGCTCCTTGGCTTTGTCCAGTGTGGAGTGCCTCCAGCGGAGGGCGTCGCGCGCGGCGTCGGGAAGCGTGTAGGTGAGCAGTTGCAGTACGAACGTCTCGGTGTCCCAGAAGGCGTGCCCGTCGTAGCCGGGTCCGGTGAGCCCCTTGCCGGGGATCGCGCGACTCTCGTCGCGGGCCCCGGCCTGCAACACGTGGAACAGCGCGAACCGGACCGCCTGCTGGAGTTCCGGATCACCGTCCAGTTCGACGTCGGCGCTCGCCCAGAAGTTGTCGAGGAACTCCCGCTGTTCGGCGAGCAGCCCGTCCCAGCCGGTCTGCAGCGCACCTGCCAGAGCCGCGTCGACCTGCGCCCGCAGCGCGGGGATGGAGCGCTGCGCCGACCAGCCGTACGCGAGGAACTTGGTGAAGCAGAGCTTGCTGCCCATCGGCACGTCGACGGCGAGGGTCAGGCGGGCGAGGTCCGCCTCGCACTCCATGTCGGTGCGCAGGCCGGGACTCTCCTCGATCTGGTGGTCCATGGCGGCGGCCATCCGCAGGCCGGAGCGCTTCGTGCGGTGGACGAGCACGGCGCGGTAGTCCTCGGCCTTGGCGTACTCGGACACCAGCGGAGCCTCCAGCGCCGCCGCGACCCGGGGATCGCCGGGTTCGTGCTCGATGGGTTCGTTGGTGAGCAGGTCCGACTGGGCGACCAGCTGGATGCGGCCGTCGAGAGGCTCGACCTCGTAGCGGACGGCGGCCACCGCGCGCTGGGTGAACGACACCAGCCGTTCGGTGCGGACCCGGACACGTCGGCCGGTGGGCGACGTCCACTCCGTCTGCCGTCGCAGCGTCCCGGACCGGAAGTCGAGCACCCGGTGGTGGTCGGTCGCCTGGCCGTAGCGCATGTCGAGCGGCTCGTCCTCGACGAGGAGCCGGATGACCTTGCCGTCGGTCACGTTCACCACGGTTTGTCCCGCTTCCGGGTAGCCGTACCCGGCCTCGGCGTAGGGCAGTTCGTGTTCCTCGTAGAAGCCGTTGAGGTACGTGCCGGGAAGACCGCGGGGTTCGGCCTCCTCCAGCGTTCCCCGCATGCCGATGTGCCCGTTCGACAGCGCGAACGTCGATTCGGTGCGCTGCAGTTCGTCGACGTCGAGCCCTTGCCAGCGCAGCTCCCACGGTGAGCGCGTGTATCCGCGCTCCGGCCTGGGCAGGTGGTTGGTCACGCTCCCTCCTCGAGCAGGTCGGCGAGGTCGTTCACGACGATGTCGGCCCCCTGATCCCGCAGGGCTTTCTCCTGGTCGGCGTGCCCGTCGCCCTCAGCCCGGTTCACGCCGACGACGTAGCCGAAGCCGCCGTCCCGCCCCGCACGTACCCCGGCCTGCGCGTCCTCGAACACCGCGGTGCCCGACGGCCGGACGTCGAGCTCGGCGGCGCAGGCGAGGAACGAGTCGGGCGCGGGTTTGCCGCGAAGCCCCTTCTCCTTGATGACGACACCGTCGACCCGGGCCTGGACGTAGTCGCTGAGCCCGGCGGCGTCCAGCACCGTGGCGCCGTTGGCGGACGACGTGACGACGCCGATGGCGAGGCCGAGTCCCCTGGCTGCGTCGAGGTAGCGGACGGAACCCGGGTACGGGGTCACGCCGTCGGAGATCAGCCGCAGCAGCAAGCGGTTCTTGCGGTTGCCGACGCCGTGCACGGTGTCCGCGTCGACGTCGTCGTCCGGGGAACCCTCGGCGAGTTCGATACCCCGGGAGGCGAGGAACGCGCGGACGCCGTCGAGCCGGGGACGACCGTCGACGTAGGTCGTGTAGTCGCGCTCGGTGAACGGGTCCGCTGCCGGTTCGTGCTCGGCGAGGAACTCGTCGAACGTCTGCTTCCAGGCGCGCATGTGCACGGCGGCGGTGCTGGTCAGTACGCCGTCGAGGTCGAAGAGGCACGCGGTGACCGCGTCCGGTAACCCGATCATGCCTCTCACGCTAGTAGTTGGACGACCACCCGGCATGACGACGAACCCGGGTAGTCGACGCGCCGGAGGGCTAGTCGGGCAGAGTGGACGGCACCGTCGGCGGCACTCCACTCTCGACGGTGGGCAGGGCGGTGGGCTCGCCCCAGACCAGTTCGGTGATCAGCGTGACGGCGTCGTCGACGGCGGCGTGGACCTCGGGGCTGAGCCCGACACCGTCGGTCGTGTGCGGCTCACACCCCACCACGACCAGCCGGGACGCATCGCCCCCGAGTAGCCGCAGGAGCGTGAGCTCGGCCGCCGGCGTGAGGCGGTGACGCGCCGGCATCGGGAACTCGGCCCCGGTGTCGGCGTCGGTCAGGTCGAGGTCCGTGAACCACAACCGGCCGGGAACGCCGCCGTGGGGCGTGCCGTCCACGAGCACCGTGGTGTCGTAGTCGCCGAGCATGTCGTGATGCAGCCTGCTTCGCCCGATGCCGTGGTCGGCCAGCTGGACCCACGCCGGCAGCCGGCGTTCCGCGAGCCGTTGGACCACTTCCAGGGCGAAGCCCTCGTCACCGCGCAGGATGGTGCCGACACCTGTGACCAGCACACGTGGCCTCATAGGTGCCACGGTATGCGGGGAGGCAGGTGAACACAACGCCCGGACGGCGGTACGTGCACCCGCTCAGGTCACGGGTTTGAGCGGGTCGTGGCCGATCGTCATCAGGCGGTGGCGCCACCGGACGTCCCCGGCGGTGGGCTCCAGGTCGTCGCGGCGCTGCCCGTGCACCCGGTCGACGACGCGCTGCATCACGTCCACGTCGTCGTCCTCCAGGTCGGTCTTGCGCTTGCCCAGTATCTCCAGCACGCGCCGACCCAGTTGAGAGCCCGCCTGATCGGGGAGTTCCTCGTCGTCGACGTCGGCGGAGCGGGTCCGCAGCCACTCGGACAGCTCCCGCGACGTCATGTTGACGACCCGGTGGAACTCGTTCCACAGGTCGTCCGTCCTGGGGTCCATGCGGTCCTCCTTCGAGTCTCGGTGCGTCCCGGTGGCGTCAGCCCGGCGTGGTCTCGCCGCCGAGAGCGGCCATGACCTCGCCGGTGTAGTACGACGACATGCGGTTCGCCGCGAGGAACACGTACGAGGGCGCGAGCTCGTCGGGCTCGGCGGCGCGTCCCATGGGCACCTGCTGTCCGAACTGCTCGACGTGCTCGTCGGACATCGTGGCCGGGATCAGTGGGGTCCAGACGGGCCCCGGTGCGACGCAGTTGACGCGGATGCCCCGCGGAACGAGCGATTGCGCCATGGCGAACGTCCACGCGTGCACGGCGCCCTTCGTCGCCGAGTAGTCGATGAGCTTCTTGTTGCCCCGCAGGCCGTTCACCGATCCGGTGTTCACGATCGCGCTGCCCTGGGGCATGTGCCGCAGCGCCGCGGCGGTCACGCGGAAGTAGGAGTGGATGTTGACGTCGAACGTGTGCGTCCACTGCTCGTCGTCGATCTCCTCGAACGACTCGTGCTCCTGCTGGGTGGCGATGTTGTTGACGAGCAGGTCGAGGCCGTCGAACTCGCGGACCGTGTCGGTGACGATCCGCTCGCAGTGTGCGGCGTCGGCGAGATCGCCGGGCAGGAGCAGGCAGCGGCGGCCTTCCTTGCGGACCAGCTGGGCGGTGTGCTCGGCGTCGTCGTGCTCGCTGAGGTAGGCGATGGCGACGTCGGCGCCCTCCTTGGCGAACGCGACCGCGACCGCCCGGCCGATGCCGGAGTCACCACCCGTGATGAGCGCCTTGCGTCCGTGGAGCAGATCCCGGCCCACCCAGTCGCGCATCTCGTCGCGGGGGCGGGGTGCCATCCGGCCGGTGTCGCCGGGCGGTTGCTGACTCTGCTGCGGCTGGTTCACCGATCACTCCTCACATGCTCAGGTTGGGTTCGAACACCTTGTCGTTCGTGATGGGCAGGTCACGGATGCGGACGCCGGTGGCGTGGTGCACGGCGTTGACGATCGCGGCGGCCGTGCCGACGATGCCGATCTCTCCGATTCCCTTGCTGCCCATCGGATTGAGGTGCGGGTCGTCCTCGTCGATCCAGCGCGCCTCGACGGAGGGAACGTCGGCGCAAGTCGCGATGTGGTACTCGGCGAAGTCGTGGTTCACCACGAAGCCGAACCGCTTGTCGAGCACGCTCGCCTCGTGCAGCGCCATCGACAGACCCATCGTCATGCCCCCGACGAGCTGCGACCGCGCCGTCCTCGGGTTGATCACACGACCGACGGCGAACACGCCGAGGAGCCGGGGAACGCGGATCTCCCCGGTGTGGACGTTGACGCGGGCCTCGGCGAACTGCGCGCCGTAGGCGGCCATCGCGAACCGCTTCTTCCCGCCGTCGTCCGAGCCGGTGTATTCGTCGCCGTCGGCCGGGTCGGGGCCGTACTTGCCGCGGAACTGCCGGGCCGCCGCCACGACGGCCGATCCCCAGTTCGCGGTGCCGGAGGACCCGCCCGCGACCGGTGCCCGCGGCAACGCGGTGTCGCCGATGCGCAGGTCGACGTCGTCGACAGCGACGTCCAGGGCGTCGGCGGCGATCTGGGTGAGCACCGTCGACGAGCCCGTGCCGAGGTCGGCGGCGCCGATCCCCACCTCGTACCGGCCGTCGCGGTACCGCACGGACGCCGCCGCCGACCCGGGTTGCCGCAGCACCGGGTAGGTCGAGCCCGCGACACCGGTGCCCACCCACCAGTCGCCGTCGCGCGTCGAGCGGGACACACGGGGCCGCGACTCCCAGCCGAAGCGCCGGGCTCCCTCGGTGAGGCAGGCGACGAAGTTGCGGGTCGAGAACGGCAGTCCCGTGTCCGGGTCCCGTTCGGGTTCGTTGCGCAGGCGCAGCTCCACGGGGTCGAGGCCGCACGCTTCGGCGAGCTCGTCCATGGCCACCTCGGGAGCGAACATCCCGGGACACTCGCCCGGCGCCCGCATCCACGACGGCACGGGGACGTCCAGCGCGGCCAGCCGGTGCGTGGTGCGCCGGTGGGGCGCGGCGTACATCGTCCGGGTCGGCAGGCCGGTCTGCTCGGCGAACTCCTTGAACCGCGCCGTCAACTCGACGACGTCGTTGCTGATGCCGGTCAGCCTGCCGTCCGTACCCGCCGACAACCGCATCCGCTGGATCGTCGGGGTGCGGTAGCCGACGAACGAGAACATCTGCCGGCGCGACACCGCGAACGTCACGGCCCGCCCCTCGGTTCGGCGGGCGGCCAGCGCCGCGAGGACCACGTGCGCGTGCGGTCTTCCCTTCGAGCCGAACCCACCGCCCACGTACGGCGACACGACGCGGATCCGCTCGGGGGCGAGGTCGAACACGGCCGCCACGGCGTCGCGCAGCGGATGGACGCCCTGTGTCGAGTCGTAGAGCGTGAGTGCCGCGGTGTCGTCATCGCCGTGCCACACCGCGACCGTCGTGTGCGGTTCCATCGGATTGTTGTGGTACATCGCCGTGGTGTAGGTGGCGTCCACCGCCCGGTCGGCGGAGTCGAAAGCCGAGTCGGGGTCTCCGGTGAGGGTGTCGGTCGGATGGCGAGGGTTCACGACCTCGGGCTTGTAGAGGTCGTCCCGGTCGGCCGACAGGGTGACGTCGTGTGGTCGCACGTCGAAGCTCACGCGCACGAGGTCGGCCGCCTGGCGGGCGATCTCCGGCGTCTCGGCCACCACGGCCGCGACGATCTGGCCGCGGAACCACACCGCGTCCGACTGCAGCACCTCCAGTTCCGCGTCGTGACCGAGTCGGAGCGGGGGTGCGTTGAAGGGAGTCAGCACGGTGAGCACACCGTCGAGTGCCGTGGCGGCCCTCGCGTCGACCTCGGTGACCCGTCCTCGCGCGACCGTCGACTGGACCGCCTGGAGGTACGCGGGGTTCGGGACGGGATGTTCGTCGGCGTACGGCGCGACTCCCGTGACCTTCGCCCAGCCGTCCACCCGTTCGAGGTCGGTGCCGACAGCGCGGGTCCGCAACGGCTCGGTCATGTGTCCTCCTGGGACAGTTCTCGCAGGAGTGAGACGAGCATCGAGCGTGCCAACGGAATCTTGAAAGCGTTGTCGTGCAACGGTCTCGCGTCGGCGAGCTCCAGTTCGGCCGCGTCGTGGAAGGACTCCGGAGTCGCTTCGGTGCCCCGCAGCGCGCGCTCGGCCGCGGTCGCGCGCCACGGTTTGTGCGCGAGCCCGCCGAAGGCGATCCGCACGTCGTGCACGGTGCCGTCGTGGACGTCCAGCGCCGCGGCCACGGACACGAGTGCGAACGCGAAAGCGGCTCTGTCCCGGGCCTTGGTGTAGCGGGATCGCCGGGCGAACGGCAGTGGGGGCAGATCGACGGCGGTGATCAGCTCGCCGTGTTCGAGCACCGTGTCCCGCTCGGGGTGCTCACCGGGAAGGCGGTGCAGTTCCACGGCGGGGACCGTGCGTTCGCCGTTCACGGTTCGGATGCGCACCACGGCGTCGAGCGCGGCGAGCGCGACGGCCATGTCCGACGGGTGCACGGCGATGCAGTGCTCGGACGCCCCGAGCACGGCGTGATAGCGCGTGTACCCGCCGAGCGCCGAACACCCTTCACCGGGGGAGCGCTTGTTGCACGGCGTGGTGACGTCCTGGAAGTAGACACAGCGGGTGCGTTGCAGCAGGTTGCCGCCCACCGTGGCGAGGTTGCGCAGTTGTCCGGACGCGCCGGCGAGCAGCGCCTGCGACAGCGCGGGGTAACGGGCCCGCACGAGAGGGTGAGCGGCGACGTCGCTGTTGCGCGCTCCCGCCCCGAGCCGGACACCGCCGTCGGGCAGCTCCTCGACGGCGTCCAGCTCCAGGCCGGAGATGTCGATGAGGACCTCGGGGGAGGTGATGCCGAGCTTCATGTGGTCGACGAGGTTCGTGCCTCCCGCGAGGTAGGAGGCTCTGCGGTTGTCCGTGACCGTGGCGACGGCGGTGGCCGCGTCCTCGGCCCTGCGGTACTCGAACGGGATCACGACTCGGCGCTCCGCTGCGCGGTGGCCGGCCCGGCCAGTCCCTGCGCTTCCGCCACCGACGTGACGGCGGCGACGATGCCCTGGTAGGCGCCGCAGCGGCACAGGTTCCCGCTCAGGCGCTCCCGGATCTCGTCGGCGTCGAGTGCGGGCGTGGCCGCGGTGAGTGGAGTGACGGCGCTCGGCCAGCCCGCCTGTGCCTCGGCCAGCATTCCGGCCGCCGAACAGATTTGGCCCGGGGTGCAGTAGCCGCACTGCAGGCCGTCATGGTCGAGGAAGGAGCGGTGCAGTGGATGCGGTGACCCGTCCTCCCCGCGGAGGCCGTCGCTGGTGGTGATCGTGGAGCCGTCGGCCGCGGCGGCGAAGGTCAGACACGTCGTGACCCGCCGCCCGTCCCTCAGCACGGTGCACGAACCACACTGGCCGTGGTCGCACCCCTTCTTCGGCGAGGTGATCCCGAGTCGGTTCCGCAGGAGGTCGAGGAGGGTGATCCGGGTGTCGACCTTGACCGTGTGACGATGGCCGTCGACGATGAGCGTGATCTCGGTATCCATGCCACCCCGTCCGGCTCGTCGAGACTTCACCCATGTGGCTCGGCTGCGGCTTACCCCGAGGGTGGTCGTGCCAAACGGTCTTGCTCACTCGCTGAGCCGGGTGCGGAGGAACTCGAGCGTGCGCGCAAGCAACCGCGACACGTGCATCTGCGAGATCCCGACGCGCTCGGCGATCTGGGTCTGGGTCATGTTGCCGAAGAACCGCAGGATCAGCACGCGGCGCTCGCGTTCCGGCAGGCTCGCCAGAAGTGGTTGCAGGGATTCGTGGTACTCGACGTTCTCGAGTTGCACGTCGTCCTCGCCGACGGTTTCCGCGAGCGGCAGTGTTCCCTCGTCGTCGTAGGCCGCGTCCATCGACACCGACTGGTAGGCGTTTCCGGCGAGCAGGCCGTCCCACACGTCCTCGGGAGAGAGACCGAGTTCGGCGGCCAGCTCGCTCGGAGTCGGTGCCCTGCCGAGTCGCTGGGCGAGTTTTCCGCTCGCCTGGCTCAACGACAGGTGCAGCTCCTTCAGCCGCCGGGGCACCCGGACCGCCCAACTCGAGTCGCGGAAGTGCCGCCGGACCTCGCCCATGATCGTGGGCACGGCGAAGGCGACGAACTCGGTACCGCGTGTCGGATCGAAGCGGTCGATGGCGTTGAGCAGCCCCAGCCTGGCGACCTGCACCAGGTCGTCTCTCGGCTCACCACGGCCGACGAAGCGCCGGGCGATGTGCTCGGCGAGCGGGAGGCAACGGGTGATGATCTCGTCGCGCACAGCCGTCCGTCGCGGATCCTCGGGATCCAGTGCGGCCAGTGTGTTGAACAACGGTGAGAGATCCTCGTACCCGCTTGAGCCTCCCGCCTTGTCGCGTGCCGCGAGGCGGGATTGCTCGTCAGGAGTCACGGGACCGTGACTACCCAGGCGAAACGGGCGCGACACCACTGCCACGGCTGGTTGGGCGACAGGCTTGACACGCGGGAGCACCCGGTCGACGACGCGCTCATACGTCATCGTGGGTGACCATCGATGCTGGTTATGCCTTGTGTCGTCACTCGACAGAGTGAGGATGTGTGACGCCTCGTCGATCACCTACGGGAATCGCTCTCCCGAGCGAGGGCGAGTGACCGCGCGGGTGGCACGCTCTATCCACTGTGGACTAAAGTGGGAAAGTCTCTCGCCGAGGCTGTGCACGAATCGTTGTGCTTGCGTTATCTGCGCCGGTGGGCGTACCGTCGAGCTGGTTGTGATCCAGCCGTGCCGGGGGAAACCGTTCAACGGGAGGCGGCGACCGGATGGCATGCAGGAAGGACCTCGTCGACGTGCGAATCGACAGGCCTGCGATCGGGCTGGTCGTCGTGCGGGTCACCGGTGAGGTCGACATCCTCGGAGCACCCACGGTGCGGCAGTGCATCGACACGTCGCTGCCCTCTGCCCGCGCGTTCGTTCTGGACCTCAGCGACACCACGTTCTTCGGCGCCGCCGGGCTGTCCGTCCTGGTCCACGTGTCCGCGCTCGCCGAACGGCTCTCGGTGCGCTGGGCTCTGGTGGGCTCGACGGCCGTTCTACGGCCGCTGCGGGTCACGAACCTGGAGCGGGAGTTGCCGGTGTGCCGCGACTTCAGCGCCGCCGTACTCGCGGCCGCCACGTCGCCGGCGATGTCCTGAACCGGCGCGTTGGGACCGTCATCGGGCGTGCCGCGAACGGTAGGTACGCATCTTCTGTCGCGCACCGCAGACGTCCATGCTGCACCACACGCTGTTCTGTGCGGGCGAGCGATCGTAGAAGACCCACCTGCAGTCCGGGTTCCGGCAGACCTTGAGACGCTCGAGTTCGCCGGTCAGCCCGGACGTGAACACGAGGGCGAGGCACTCGCCGAGGTAGGTGTCGAGTGTGCCGGTCTTCTTGGGAGGCAGCACGGGTTCACCCTGCGCCGACCACCGCGGCGGTGCCAACAAGACCTTCGCAAGCTTGTTCAGTTCGGACGTCCGATCCTGGCCGTCGAGGTGATCGCGCACGGTCTCCCGCAACTTCAGCAGGAGTTCGTGTTCCTTGCCCTTGATCTCGCCCGCGTCCACGCCGTTCGCACGCAGCCACGCGGACGCGCTCGCCGCTGTGATCAACGCGTCCTCCGTGTACAGCAACCGTGCCGAGTTGCAGAGCTGTTCCAGCAAGCCCAACTCGCCCGGTGCTTCCGACCTTGGGAACGGCATGAAGTTGATGTTACCGTCTGAAGGCTTCAGCTGGTAACGGGGGAGGGGTTCGAGAATGGGACGTTGGGCGCTGTCGGAACAGCTCGACACGCCGGGTGGAGCGGTGCGCTGGTCGCGGTGGGGGCAGGGTAGCCCCGTCGTGCTGCTGCACGGTACGCCCTTCTCCTCCTGGGTGTGGAGGGACGTGGCCACCGCACTCGCCGAGCGGCACGAGGTCTACGTCTGGGACCTGCTCGGCTTCGGCGAATCCGACCAGCGGGGCGGACAGGACGTATCGTTGCGGGCGCAGGGGGAGGTCTTCGCCTCGCTGCTCCACCGCTGGGGGCTCGACGAGCCTGACGTGGTCGCACACGACATCGGCGGCGCGGTCGCCCTGCGCGCGCACCTCCTGCACGGGGCGCGGTACCGGCGCCTCGCCCTGGTGGACGTCGTGGCGCTCGCGCCGTGGGGATCACCGTTCTTCCGGCTCGTCCGGGACCACGCGGAGGTGTTCGAGAACCTGCCACCGCACCTGCACGCGGCACTGGTGCGCGAGTACGTCGCCGGAGCGCTCCATCGATCCCCGTCCGCAGAGGTGCTCGACCGGCTGGTGCGGCCGTGGCTGGGTGAGCAGGGCCAGTCCGCCTTCTACCGGCAGATCGCGCAGGCCGACCAGCGCTACACCGACGAGATCGAGGATCGCTTCGACCAGGTCGAGGCGCCCGTGCTCGTGTGCTGGGGCGAGGAGGACGCGTGGTTGCCGTTGCAGCGTGGCGAGGAGTTGGCGCGGCGCATCCCGGGGGCCCGGCTGAAGCGGATCGCCGATGCCGGGCACCTGGTGCAGCACGACGCGCCGGCGGCGCTCACCGCGGCGCTGCTCGACTTTCTGGCCTGACTCCGGATCACTCCTGGGGTGCGACGAAGGTGCCCTTGGACTTCAACGTCTGCACCAGGCCCCGCTCCCGGAGGATCTTCGTGGCCTTGCGGACCGTGTCGAGTGCGACGCCGTACTCCTCGGAGAGTGCGCGTTCGCCGGGGATGCGACTGCCGACCGGCCACTCGCCGCGGTCGATGAGGCCGGCGAGGTGGTCGGCGAGGAGGACGTACTCGTAGCCGGTCTTGTTGTCGGGGTTGTACTTCTTCCGTTCGGGACCGTTCATAGCAGCACGATAGAACTGTGCCACGCTGCGCCGCCGTGTGGACCGCGGTGCGACGCGGGCCGCAGCGGCCAGGTGGCGCGGGTACTGGTGGGTCAGGAGCGCGTGTTCGCGGCGCCCGTGCGCTGCTCCGGAATCGGGTTGGTGGCGATCTCCCGGGTCACGTCGAGGAGCCTCGTGGCGGCCTTCTCCGCGTCGGCGGCCGAGAACCGGGCGGCGGGGGCCGAGATGCCGATGGCGACCGGGAGGCGAGTGCCCTGCAGTGGGGCGGCGACGCATCTGCTGTCGTCGTCGTCGCTGGTCACGTACCCGCGCCGGCGAACCGTCGTGAGGTCGTGCAACAGTGCGGCGCCCTCGTCGTCCTCGGCGGTCGTGTGGTGGGCCACTTCGCGCATGCGTTGTTCGGCCAGCCGGCTCGCGATGGCCCAGCCGAGCGCGGAGGACAACAGCGCTTCGCGGGAGCCTCGCGCCGACGCGAATCGCACTTGCTTCCGGCTCTCCACGACGTCGAGATACACCACGTGGTCGCCGTCCAGAATGGCAAGATTGACCGTTTCGCCGAACTCGTCTCGCAGCTTCTCGAGCCAGGGGCGGGCGCGTTCGCGCAGTACCTCCAGGTGGCGTGACTGCATCCCGACGAAGCCCAGACCCAGCCGGTAGAGGCCGCTGGAGCTGTCGCGTTCGACGTAGCGATGCGCCTCCAGGGTCCACAGGTAGCGGAACGCGGACGACTTCGGTAGCGCGGTTTCCTGGGCGACCTCGATGAGGGACACGCCTTCGACCGATTCCTGCAACAGGTTGAGAATTGAACAGACACGCTCGACCGCGCGAACGGTGTAGTCGCGCTCCTCCCCCCTGTCGGGGGTCGTGTCCGTGGCGCCGTGTTGTCCCTGGCCGCGTCGTGCTGGCACGCCTGCTCCCTGTGAATTACGGATGACGTGTTGCGAAACTCTAGCCGTTGTGCTGTTCCGGGGCAGGGGGCCAGGAATAGTACTCGAGTACGATTTTCGGGCGGTTTAGGGGTATTACTGTGCGCCGAGGCCGCGCGCCGTGTAACGACTCGTGTCCTGCGTCGATATTGATTCTGGACGCGGCTGCTTAAATGCGGCCCCGGTGGCGGGGGAACCGCATCTG
>JACYYJ010034122.1_pt1 | contig 16642 bp, 20 predicted proteins | sample 8236861 | NCBI WGS metagenome assembly JACYYJ01 (sample SAMN14103086, study PRJNA606662) | landfill metagenome | isolation source: landfill solid waste | place: India:New Delhi, Okhla landfill site | collected 2017-11-05
ACTATCTCAGACAAGGTAATTTTATTTTATAAGTTAGAGAAAATTTCTACACAGCAGAAGTTCGACGTAGCTGAAATTTTAAGCTACCAAGTATAAGCAAAACTAGGCATTCGCCAAAGGACCAGCGAATACGAGTTTTTCTAATAATTGGTTTACAGAGAATCTGGTCTTTCATCCTGTTCATTCACATGGATTGCTCTAACAGGAACTGCTACTTTGACTCCTTCTTCTTCTAATATTTCTAGAATGAGAAGGTTGGTCTCCTCGTGAATTCGTAAATATTCTCCCCAATTTGTCGTTTTCGTGAAGAAGTATAGCATAATATCCATACTACTCTCGCCAAAATCAGTAAATCTGGCAAATATAGTTTCCTTATGAATTTCCTCGTGGTTCTCAAGCAGGCTTCGAATTTTTTTCGTCACTGCTTCTATTTTTTCCTTAGGGGTGCCATACTCTAATCTTAAATGGAAACTAATTTGCCTTTTGCCCATTTTACTCCAGTTCGTAATGGGTTCATTGGATAAAGTGGAATTTGGAATGGTGATTAGGGCATCGGCAAATGTTCGGATAATCGTACTTCTGAAATTAATATCCTCAACAACCCCTTCGACACTTGGTGTTTGAACCCAATCCCCTATCGAAAAAGGTTTTTCGGTTATGATGACAATTCCACCAAATAAGTTTTTGATNNTCTTCAGCAATCACACTAATACTGATGAGGATGATGATCACTCGAACCGTCTTAGATAAAAATGGGATGAGAATCTGATCGATTTCGATTGCTGAGTTATTACTAATTTTCATAAATAATATGGAAGTTTTGGAGGATAAGTTAAACAGTCCCCAAGTAATAAGTAAAATATAGCCAGCTCTAAGTAAATCACCAAATAATTCATTTCTATGATTAAAAAACGGAAAATAGATGGCTGCAATATAAAGACCAATTAGAATAAACACCCATCTTAATGGTCGTTCAAATGCCTCTAATACTTGATTGAGGAAATCTGATTTCGTTTTTTTGAAGAGCTTTACAAGTAGGTAGAATACATACTTTGTAAACAGCTTGCGTAATACTAGGAAGAAAAGGATAATCCCAATCGAAATGGCGATTTGAATCCAATCTTCGAGACTAATCTTTTCCCATAATCTCCAGTTCATTTTTCTAATAAACTCCTTTATTCATAGATGTAACTTACTTCTGATCAAATGTTTCTGTATTTTCATAACGGCTGTCTAAATAATCTACTATGTGAATAATATAGCCTTCTAGATTTAGAGGTTTTCGGACAGCACTACCCCATTCTGGTAAGCCGTGATGACACAAAATACAGTGTGACATTAAATGAATTTCTTCCATGCTTATCGATATCTTCTTTTCCTCGATAATTTTTGTTAATAGAAGTACACCATAAGGAATATGTCCAATCAATACACCTAATGGATCCATGGTGATCCCAGCTTGCTTACGCGTATCGTTTTCAGCAAAATGTGCAGTTGGGTATAAATAACGAAAAATATCTAATGATTTTCCGGCATAGTCGTATTCCATTAGTTTACCAATATCATGGAAAAGAATACTTGTTATCAAGGCATCGTAATGCACATCATCAAACTTATGTGCTGTCATTCCTTGTAGCATATGGTATAAATGGTCGATCGTATCCTTCCAGACAAAGGAGGAGACTTGGTCGTCTGATTTTAATGAGTCCCAGATTTCCAATTTATATTGTGTTTCAATTTTGTTAATTAGTTTCATGACTGCTTTAAAAGGATTTTCCTCTTGTAGCACGATATATCGGCAAAATCGCATTAACCCAACCGTATGTTTTAATAGACCACCGAGATAATTATGATGATGCCCTTTAGCAGCTGGGCTCAGTCGAAAGGCGTCCCATAATTGTTCCATTGCTTGTATCGAAATTTGCTGAAAAGGTTCTTTTAATTCATATAAATAGGCGAATAATTCCAATCGGAGCTGCGATAAATCCTGCTTCGTGTATGCTAGCAATTGAAATGGATCGATTTGATCCTGACAAGGTGCTAAGCTATTAATGGTGAGACTCTTATAACCATTGAACTCATCTACCTGTGCATGAATATCAAAAATAGCTTCCTTTTCTAGTAATGGTATTGTATTCAGTACAGCCCCATTATTATCCCACATTTTAGCAGGAATATTTCCAGCTTGATTACTGAAGGTGATCTTGAGAAAGGATTTTTTTGTCTTTGTTTGTCTTATTTCAAACTCATTCAGTAATACTCTAGTTGTTATCGTTGTACCCTTTTTTGATTGGTTTAAATCGAAACTAGCCGTTTCTTCAGGGAGTGGTGGTAGTGAGAATGTGGAAGTAATATGTGCTGCTAATTCATCGCTTACCTCATATTGAATGGGAATCATATCATAAAAATAGGTGAGTTGAGTCATGATAACACTCCTTATATAGAAAACTCGAAGATTACCGAGCCGAGTTAAATTTCGATGCTTAGAAAAACCCTATCTCTTCGTGTGGAGAGATAGGGCGAAAAGATAAATTATTCAGCTGAAGATTCATCTCCGTCATTTGCATTAGACTCTTTCTCAGCGTCAGAATTTGATTCTGTTTCTTCCTCTGCAGAATCACTGTTGGATTCTGTTCCTTCCTCTGATTCAGCACCTTCTCCAGATTCTGCATCCGTTCCAGACTCTGTTCCTCCTGATTCAGCAGGTGCTTCTTCTTTCTTAAATAGATCTTTAAACTCATCGAGTTTAACATCCACTTTAGCATTATCAATTAGGCTTTGAAGTTTTTCTTGACCTGCCGTTTGATCTACTTTAGATAGCGCAATTTCTTGGCGAATTTGATCTTTGATATCTTCTAATGGTTCAAGTTCTTCTTCACTTTCTACATGATCAGTTACTTTAATGACATGCCATCCATGAGAAGATTGTACTGGCTCACTAATTTCATCAATTTCTAAATTGTAAGCAGCATCTTCAAATTCTGGTACCATTTCCCCTGGTCCGAACTCTCCAAGTTCACCACCATTAGCGGCACTTGCTGTATCTGTTGAGTATTCCTCTGCTAAGGCAGCGAAATCTTCCCCGGCATCTAATTTCTCAATAACCTCATTCGCTGTTTTCTCATCTGCAACAAGAATATGACTTGCCACTAGCTTTGTACCCATACGATCATAACGTTGTTGAATCTCTTCATCGGTTACTTCCACATCTTCGGTCACAGCTTTTTGTTGAAGTAGGCTAACACGGATATCCTCCCGTAATGCATCTTCATCTGCATAACCACTACCACTTAAAGCTGTTTCCCATTGATCGCCATATTGTTCTTTCATTTGGTCGATTTGTGCATCAATTTCTTCATCAGAAACTTCATATTTATCATTTAAGATCGTTTCAAGCACTAGTTGCTGAAGAACTTGCTCTCCACTGTTTGCCTTTAATTCTTCATAGAATTGCTCTTTTGTCACTTCACCTGAATCTGTTTCTACCACTGTTTCGGGATCTGAGGAACAGGCAGAAAGGGTTAATACACTAGCTGCTAGAGTTGCTGTTATTGCTAACTTTTTCATAATACATACACTCCTACTGTTTTCTAAGACTATTTTTTCGTTCTTGCAATAATATAACATACTTTTTATAAAAATAAATAGAGAAAAAGAAGATTACTCTATTTTTACATATTTTAATATTATTATGTATAGATTACTTCCACATAGGATGAAATAAGCAGGATGGTAATGAGAATATTAATCGTTCGAAATACGTTTGGCTGTTTCTCTTTCGCCATATCGGTTTGTAGACATAACCTATATGTTAAAGAATTAAAAATAAATAATACAAATACAGAAAATACTATAAATACAAAAATCATGCATTTACCTCCTTCTCTCATGTTACTACTTTATCAAAAAATTGTATATTTGAACAGTATGTCCTTTAGGTAAAATAGAAATAATACAAGGATAAAAATCCTTGTATTATTTCTGAATTAGTATATCATAGCCTCGATCATCGTTTGCAATCACACAGTGTCTCGGTGCACGCCATAATCTATTGACGTAAACAAAATCAACATAGGAGAGGCTCAAATTAATGGCACCAAATAAGATAAAATATGGATAATAGCCAGAAGAAAGGTATCCCATGATCACACAAGGAATGGTAATAAAGATTGTCGGTGCTAATAGACCAATTAATAAGACAGGCTTTGATGTCTTAGTATTGCTACAAACCTCAAAATATGGAAGTACCTTCAGCTTTAAAGACCATTTTAATTTCAGATGTTTATTTGCGCATTTTAGAGGTACAATATGCAAGAATTTGTGTAATAATGGTAGTATAGCTAATCCAACAATCAATGGGAATAGTCCATATTCTCGAATCGACGTATTTTCATGTATAAAATTAAAAGGCAAATATAATAATATAAAGGATAAGAAACCGAATAATAACGAAAGGATCATACTACGATAAAACCCTAATTGCTTAGTAACATTTATGGAATCCCAACAATTCAATTGGATCACCTCTTTCTTACATAGGATGATTGGGTTTTTATTTTCATTTTAAAAAAGCACCTCATGAATATAGTATGTTTCATAAGAAAAATCAATAGGTTTTACGAAAAAATTACGAAAGAATTTTTGATTGAAATTGCCTGCAAAAATTTAGAATAGAACAATGGTTTTTGGAAAGGTGGTAGGAAACGTGTCAAAAATGGAGGCAGAATTGAAAAAACAACAATTTCAACTTTATTTATTGCGCTCTATAAGCAAATTAAATGACCATCCTTTTACCCAAATGTTATTTGAAAATGAAGTAACAGAATATGAATATCAAGAAACCCTAGATCTTTTAAAACGATTAGAGGGTCAATTTGAGGAATGGATAGAGGAAGGCTACCTTCATTTTGAACCATTACTCGTCCAATTCGTTGGAGCACTTTGTGAGAAATTGGAGCCGGAAAAAACGATGATTGCACTCAGAGATGAGGGAATGTATAAAAAAATGATGAACCAGTTTATTAAGCTTCATTTTAAGTATAAGAAGAATGATTATGTCATGTAGAATTACGAAGAAAAGCAATACCCGTTCAAATAAAAAAATGGCTCCTGTCATTATATTGACAGGAGCCATTTTTGATAATTAGTAGCTTTCCGTACGATTTTTGGTTTTGTCCTCTAGTTCTTTTAAGCTTTTTTCTATTTGATTTAAATACTTCTGGATATTTTTCTGATGGGGCTCGACGGTTTTCTTCCATGATTCAATCGATTCTTTAACATCAAGAGAGAGATCTTTAATTAGTGATACCCCTTCTTTAGAGGTTTTGGTGATTTGTTCTTTAATATCCATCCCATCTTCACGAAAGCGATTGAATGAATCAATGGCTTCATTGCTATAATGCTTCATATTATTACGAAGGTCTTTACCAGACTTCGGAGTGCTTAGTAATGTAGCTGTAGCACTAACTACACCACCTACAACGATTCCAAGCATAAGTGATTTCGTATTAATCATGATCAACCACGTCCTTTCTATTCTTATTATTCTCTATTTATTATCGGATCAAACTATATTTTTCAAATCTTCTAGGATGAAATCTTTTGATTTATCTGTTCGGCAATCGATGAAAGGTCTTCTCGTGTATACCGATCATCATGTGTTACCCATTTCATACCAAATCCGTCTTCTTTATTATAGCGGGGAATTAAGTGGATATGTAAATGAAAAACAGATTGCCCTGCAGGTGCCTCGTTATTATTCAATATGTTTAATCCAATTGGTGAAAACGATTCTTTAATAGCATTAGCGATCTTTGGAACACGGCTAAACACATTTGCTGCGATATCTTCCTCTGTTTCATAAATATCCTTCGCATGTGTTTTCGGTATAACTAATGTATGTCCTTTTGTTACCTGACTGATGTCTAAAAAGGCGTAAACCAATTCATCCTCATAAACCTTAGCAGACGGTATGTCTCCTTTGACAATTTTACAGAAAATGCAATCACTGTGTGTAGCCAACGATATCGCTCCTTTTAATTTNNATTTAGTATGTAATCATTAATTCTATTGTATAAATAAATATTAGGTTGCGCAACAATGACCATCACATTTCTTTCATCTAGTGAAATTCTTTGGCATAACACCAGTAAAATGATAATATTTTAGCATGTAAGGTAATAGAAAGGATGGTTGGAAATGGAGCCACTATTACATATTGAACAATTAGAAGGTGGATATACTCATCGGAATGTATTGCACGGGATTTCCTTTGATGTATTTCCTAACGAAATCGTCGGTTTGATCGGTTTAAATGGCGCTGGGAAAAGTACAACTATTAAACATGTCATTGGATTAATGCAGGCGAAAAAAGGATCTGTTGCGATCAATGGAAAAACCTTTAATCAGCAAAAAGAAGCCTATCGACAACAGTTTTCATATATACCAGAAATGCCTGTTTTATATGATGAGCTAACATTGGAAGAGCATTTACGCTTAACAGCTATGGCTTATGATATTCCAGAAGAAATCTTCAAGAAACGGGTAGAGCCTTTATTAAAGGAATTTCGACTAGATGGAAAGTTAAAATGGTTTCCAATCCATTTTTCTAAAGGGATGCGTCAAAAGGTGATGATCATGTGTGCTTTTCTTGTGGAGCCCGATTTATACATAGTGGACGAGCCGTTTGTTGGCTTAGACCCACTTGGAATCCAGTCTTATTTGCAATGGATGAATCGAATGAAGGAGCAAGGGGCAGGCGTACTAATGTCAACGCATATTTTAGCAACTGCAGAACGGTATTGTGATCGTTTTGTCATTCTTCATGATGGGAAGATCAGAGCACAGGGAACGTTAGAAGAATTAAGACATGCCTTCGGTCGCCCTGAAGCGACACTTGATGATTTATATATTCAATTAACAAAGGAAGCAGATGCTCATGCTTAACGCGAAGGAGTTTTTTTTCGAACGTCTCAAGGCACATGTAAAAGAATTGAATCGCTATTTGCGTTATATTCTAACAGGTCACCTAGCAATCGCGATGTTTTTTATTTTCTCTGCTATGGCTGTTTATTACCAAAAATGGTTAGAAGAGCTCCCAGAAAACTTTCCAGTAGCCATTGTAATTGCCGTTTTGTTAGGCTTTTTTACTATGTATAGTCCGATTCAAACACTATTAAAAAAGGCAGATGTGGTTTTTTTAATACCTGCTGAACAGAAGCTTGCTAGTTATTTTACTCGTACGCTAATCTATAGTTATCTTACTCAAATCTACCTTGTCTTGTTTGTTTATGCTGTAATGGCACCATTGTATTTTGCATCCTTTTCCGATGGATCACTTTACTTCCTTCTACTCTTTTTACTTTTACTTATCAAAGCATGGAGTATACTGGCCAATTGGTGGATGTTAAAGATAAGGGAGCGATCCTCACGAGTTATCGATCAGCTTGTGCGTTTATTACTTATTATTGCTATCGTTTATTTCTTTTTGGAAAGGGAAACGATGTATTTATTTATGGTGACGGCTATACTTGTTGGTTTGTTCCTATACAATTATTTATTAGCAAAAAAGCAGCCTGGTATCCAATGGGATTTGTTAATAGAACGGGATTATTTAAGAATGCGCTCCTTCTATCGTCTGGCTAACATGTTCACAGACGTACCACACTTAGAAACGACAGTGAAGAAGCGACATGGATTGGCGCGCCTACTAACAAGCTCTATTCCTCATAAACAACATAATAGCTATACCTTCTTGTTCCGTTTAACTACGGCAAGAAGTGGAGAATACTTTGGAATATATATCCGGTTACTAGTTATTGGCTGCCTACTCGTTTACTATGTACCAAATCCATGGCTCAAGCTCATCTTTGCGATTCTCTTTGGTTATATGACATTCATACAATTAATGCCATTATGGAAACATCATTCTACATTAGTATGGTTGGATCTATATCCAATTACTGAAAAAGTTAGGGAAGCGTCCTTTATTAAGTGGTTAAAGCAATTAATGATTATCCAGCTCGTTATATTTGCTGTATTTTTATTCTTTGTCGGAAATCTAGAGCTTGGTCTGTTCATGTTTATTTTTAGCATTTTATTTATTCAATTTGTTATCCCTGCTTATGTTCATAAGAAGTTGAAGGGGTAAAAACGAAACAGGTAAACAAATAATAGGAGAGGCTATCCCATTTTTTATTAGGGGATAGCCATTTTTAATGGTGGTTAACTATGTAATAGTTATCTACTGGTTGGCACGATATACTGCTGAAATCAAAGTTTTTGCTGCGATTTTCATTGCTCGTTCATCAAAGTCAAACCTAGGATGGTGATGTGGTATAAATCCATCCTCTATTTGTGCGCCCGTAAAGAAAAATGCCCCAGGTTTACGTTCTAAATAATAAGCAAAATCCTCTCCTGTCATGCTTGGTTCAACCATTTCAGCTTTTTTAACCTCTGAAACCTGTTGGGCAGCTTCAATAATCCATGCTGCCTGTTCCTTATGATTCACGACAGGTGGATATCCTTTTTGGTAATCAAAATGATAGGAAACATCATAGCTATGACAAGTACCTTTGATGATCCTTTCCATTTCAGAGATGATGAACCGCTGTAGTTTTAAATCAAACGTTCTTACAGTACCTTCAATGATTGCGGAATCTGGTATTACATTATAAGCATTCCCTGCATGAAAGGTACCGATGGATAGAACGGCTGTGGCTAATGGATCAAGCTTTCTACTAATAATTTGCTGAAGATTTGCGATTAATTGGGAACCTATCACGATAGGATCCTTTGTTTGATGTGGAATACCTCCATGACCACCGGTTCCATTAATTTTAATCGTAAACTTATCGGCAGCAGCCATAAAATTTCCAGGTGCTGTCTGCACAACTCCATATGGCGTATTTGTCCATAAGTGTGTTCCAAATACAAGCTCCACCTCATCTAATATTCCTGTATCAATCATTGGTTTTGCGCCTCCAGGTGCGACTTCCTCAGCATGCTGATGGATAAAAACAATTTTGCCAGGAATAACTTCTTTATATTGTTTAAATATTTTTGCAATGGTTAACAGTGTCGTAGTATGACCATCGTGGCCACAGGCGTGCATCACACCTTGACTTTTGGAACGATATTCCACCTTTTTTTCATCTTGGATGGGAAGTCCATCAAAATCTGCTCGCAATGCGATGGTCTTACCAGGTTTGCCTCCAGTTAGTGTAGCGACAACACCGTTTCCACCGACATTTGCTTGGTATGGTATTTCTAGTCTCTGATAGTGCTCTGCAATAAAGGCAGCGGTTTTGTATTCATAAAAGGAAAGCTCAGGGTATTGATGCAAATATCTTCGCATATTTACCATCTCATCATAATGTTGGTCTATTTCTATAAAAAGATTGTTTAGCATATATGCATCATCCTCTTACATTTTTTCTCATTATATCACAGTATTCTAGATGTGCATGGTGACTCAAGCTAAAAAAAATAACCCGAGCTTGTGAGCCCGGGCTAACATTAATCTATATAAAAAGGGGGGTATTTACATTTTAGAAAAGCATAAAGGCATCGCAAGAAGTCAGGTTTTTCCTAAAAGAAGCTTTTATCAGCTAGAAGTCTTTGCGTTTCTTCTTTATGTCCTGTTTCATCTGCGATCATATCGTCTAATTTAACGACAAGCTCTGTAAAACCTAATTCTTCTGCTTGTTGTTTCCTTTTTTCATAGCGTTCAATTGTCTCGGTTTCTGCTTTTAATGTTGCTTCAAGCATTGCTCTTACATCTGTTAATTGTTCTACTTTAGCTGGTGTCGTAGTTGGAGTCCCGCCTAATGTTTTGATCTTGTCTGACAAATATAGGGCATGTCCAATCTCATCATCAATCTCATCTTCAAAGAAAGGCTTTAATAAGGAGCGATACAACCCAGATACTACAGATGCATGATAGGTATACATAATAGTAGAAGCATATTCATTCGCTAAGTCTACATTTAATCCATCAATTAATTCTTGTAATTTTTTTTCATCTTGTGCCATGTTAGCTAACATCCTTTCACGTTTTAATCTTCCATTATATGTCTACCCTTAAATTTTAAAATTAAACATAAAAAAACTCCCTTATTGGCAAATCCGTGAATCTATGCTATTCTTTTCCTGTAAGCAACTAACTTCATAACGAACACTAGGGGAGCCTTTAAGGCTGAGACGGATTATTTCGGACCCTTTGAACCTGATCTGGTTAACACTAGCGTAGGGAAGTGGTAGAAAAGCTTTGCATGATTTTTAGCATAATCAAGCCACTTGTCTTTATTAGATAAGTGGCTATTTACGTTTCAATTTAAGTTTTTCTTCCATTTCCCATTGCGTGTGACAAAGGAGTGAAAGATTTTGATCGAGAAACATCTGCACTTAATATCTAATGGGAATTTTTCTAACCAACATCTCCCTATCCTTAAAGAAATCCAACATGATATTGACTTTCTCCATATTAGAGAAAAAGAAAAAACTGCAAAACAATTAATGGATTCTATTAATTCATTAATAGGGATTGGGTTCCCTCTATCCAAAATCATCATAAATGATCGGATCGATGTAGCATACATGATGAAGTGCGCTGGGGTGCAGCTTGCTTACCATAGTGCTTGTGTATCTGCAGTAAAAAAACATTTTCCATCCATGTTATGTGGGAAATCTGTTCATTCCGTAAAAGAGGCAAAGCGAGCAGAAGAAGAAGGTGCAGATTTTTTGTTGTATGGACATATTTTTGCTAGTAATTCTAAACCTAACCAGGTTCCAAGAGGATTAATTGCACTTAATAGGTTAATAGACAGTGTTGCAATTCCAGTTTATGCAATCGGTGGAATAACTCCAGCTCTAGCACGGGATATACTGAAATGTAATGCGAGTGGCATTGCGATAATGTCTGGAATATGGGAGGCAGCTCAACCTCTTCAAGCTGTAAAGGCATACCGGAAAGTGTTGAAGGAAGCAAGGAGGGATAGGTATGAATAATTATGATCAAATCATTGTCGGTGCTGGTGTCATAGGTTGCTCAATTGCGTATCAATTAACGAAAAGGGGGTATAACGTTTTAGTATTGGAACAAAACAAAATAGGATGTGAGGCATCAAGTGCTGCTGCTGGAATGCTCGGAGCACAAGCGGAATTTTCAGAGGATTCTCCTTTGTTTCGATTTGCAAGAGAAAGTCGCTCCCTTTTTCCAGGGTTAGCAACAGAGCTAAAGGATCAAAGTGACGTGGATATCCATTATATGAACAATGGGATGTATAAGCTTGCCTTCCATGAAAAGGAATGGCAGCAATTAGAGGAAATCGCTCGTTTCCAAGTTGATGCAGGCGAAGAGGCATATATTTTAGGGCGTGATGAGGTAGTTAAGGAACTAAAAAATATTACCTCTCATTTTCTAACAGCATTATACTTACCGAATGACGGTCAGGTGTCAGCACCAGATTTAACAATAGCATTTGCTCTTGCTGCAAGAAACAATGGAGCAACAATAAAGGAATATACGGCTGTAACTAAACTTCTGATCAAAGATGGGCAAGTTCAAGGAGTAAGAGCAAATCAATGTTGTTATTATGCAGATCAAATAATATTGGCAACAGGAGTAGGCGGAAATCATTTGCTTCCTTTTTTAACAGATCCGTATATTATTTCACCTGTAAAAGGGGAGTGCTTATCGATAATCACAGAAGAGCTGAAGGTAGAATCAACAATAGTTACCAATGGCTGTTATCTCGTTCCTAAGAGTAAGCAAAGAATCATCATTGGTGCGACTTCTATGCCTAACGATTGGGATAAAGAAGTGCGTGTTGAAGGGATTTATCAATTATTAACTCGTGCTCAAAAGATTTTGCCATGTTTGAAGAAGGCAAAAATGGAAGGCTTTTGGTCGGGATTACGACCACAATCAGCAGATGGCTTCCCTTTTCTAGGAGAAGTACCCGATATAGCAGGTTTATATATGGCAAATGCTCACTTTAGAAATGGTATTTTGCTTTCACCTATTACGGGTGAGTTTATGGCCGATTTAATAGAAGGAAAAGAAGTAAAGGCAGCATATAAGGAGAATTTTTCTCTTCATCGATTTCAAAAAGCATTTACATGAAGGTAGGTGAAATGATTGAAGCTTTTGGTCAATGGAAATGATTTAACAGTTAATAGCAGTGTGAATAGCATACAGCAATTGATCGAACATTTAGAGCTAAGGAACAAATCTTTGATTGTAGAACATAACCAGCAAATATTGAAAAAAGAGGACCATGAGAAGACTATCATAAACGATGGTGACAGAATCGAAATCGTTCATTTTGTAGGAGGAGGATGAGCAATGCTTACAATAGGAAAGTATCAATTTAACTCACGATTATTTTTAGGAACAGGTAAATTCTCGGATTTTGATGTGCAGAAAAAAGCGGTGGAGGTGTCCCAAACAGAAGTATTAACCTTCTCTGTTCGGAGAATGAATATTTTTGATCCAAACCAACCCAATTTTCTTGAAAAAATCGACCTTGAAAAATTTACTTTCTTGCCAAATACAGCAGGAGCAAGTAATGCAGAAGAGGCAGTTCGAATCGCTAAATTAGCTGATGCTTCAGGGTTATGTGATATGGTGAAAGTAGAGGTTATTGGATGCTCCAAAACATTGCTCCCAGATCCAGTAGAAACATTAAAAGCAACAGAAGCTCTATTGACAGAAGGCTTCACTGTATTGCCATATACCTCGGATGATGTTGTACTAGCACGTAAATTAGAGGAATTAGGTGCTCACGCTATTATGCCAGGAGCTTCTCCAATTGGAAGTGGCCAAGGCATTGTAAATCCATTAAACTTGCAATTTATAATCGAACAAGCAAAGGTCCCAGTTATCGTGGACGCAGGTATTGGCTCACCTAGTGATGCAGCGTTAGCAATGGAATTAGGAGCAGATGGTGTTTTGTTAAATACGGCAGTTTCTGGGGCGGATAATCCAGTACAAATGGCAGAGGCTATGCGGCTAGCGATTGACGCAGGAAGACTCGGCTATACAGCAGGTAGGATAGAAAAGAAGAATTATGCTGTAGCCAGTAGTCCTAAGGATGGGATAAGTGTTGGAAGCTAGTCGTTATAGTAGACAAATATTGTTTGAGCCAATCGGGGAAGAGGGGCAATTGCGACTTTCTAAAAGCCATGTACTTATCATTGGGGTAGGTGCCTTAGGATCTATTAGTGCAGAGACATTGACACGTGCTGGAGTTGGAAAATTAACCTTGGTAGATCGTGACTATGTGGAAGAGAGTAATTTGCAGAGACAGCAGCTGTTCACTGAAAAGGATGTAATCAATCAAACTCCAAAGGCAATTGCTGCTAAGGAACGCTTAGAGTCGATTAATCATTTGGTCAAAATTGACGCAATGGTGATGGATGCAGATGTCAGTAAGCTGGAACAAATCATACCAAAGGTTCACTTAGTCATTGATGCGACCGATAATTTTGAAACCCGTTTGCTTATAAATGACCTTTGTCAAAAATATCGAAAGCCATGGATTTATGGTGGCTGTGTTGCTAGCTATGGCATCACATTTACCGTTTTACCTAATGAAACCCCATGCTTACAATGCCTAATGGAACATATTCCACAGGATGGCGCAACCTGCGATACTGTTGGTATTGTTAGCCCTGTAGTACAAATGGTCGTATCTCATCAAATGATCGAGGCATTCAAGATTTTAACTGGTAACAAGCAACAATTATCAGGAAAACTAATAGCGTTTGATCTATGGCAAAATCAGCGAATGGAGTTAGCAGTCGAATCTTTAAGAAAGAAAGATTGCCCATCGTGCTCCGAAAATAAACAGTTTCCAAATCTTTCTTATGAGCAACAATTAAAAACCGCCGTTTTATGTGGAAGAAATACGGTTCAAATTCGTTCCCCACATAAACAAGTACATTTAGAAGAAATCGCTAGACATTTACAAAAAAAACAATCATTAAAGGTTTTTCAGAATCCATACCTTCTTTCATTTGAAATAGAGAACCATCGTATGGTCGTTTTTCAAGATGGTAGAACATTGATTCATGGCACAAAAGATTTGACAGAAGCTAAAAAATTATATTATCAATTTATCGGTTAAAAATTACAGGGGCTACCTTCACGGCTAGCCTCTGTTTAAATTTTTTGTAAAATCGCTCAATCTATTTTGTAAATAGAATGGTTATCTGTATAATAAGATGGGAGAGGAGAGAGGTGGATAATGGATAGTAAGAAAGATACGCTATTGTTTATCATTTGGGCGCAAAGTTTAGTTGCTATGCTAGGCAGCCTATTTTACTCAGAAGTTATGGATTATATACCCTGTGAACTATGCTGGTATCAACGAATTTTAATGTATCCACTAGTTCTTATTTATGGGTATGCTCTTTATAAAAAAGATATCAGATATGCATTTCCTGGAATCATAATGAGTGGAATCGGTATTCTCGTTTCTGGCTATCATTATTTAATTCAAAATGTACCAAGCTTACAATCTGCTGGGGATGCATGTGGAGTGGTTCCTTGTAATGCTATCTATGTAGATTTTCTAGGGTTTATCACCATTCCTTTTCAAGCATTTGTAGCTTTTTTAGTCATTTTTAGCCTACACCTTGCATTAATTGTTCAACAAAGGAGAGCTTAATTTTGAAAAAGATGATTATATTTATCATAGTGCTAGTAGTAATTTTTTTAGCCTTATTCTTCGTCGTGAAATATCAAAAGGACAAGGCGTCAGAAGGAAATCCGTACGATAAATCAGACCTTCATTCTGCAACCATCGAACAATTAGATGATGAAAACTATCAAAATCAAATTCTACCAGATGAGCTAGCAGACAAGCTTGAAAATGGTGAAGATGTAACGGTTTATTTCTATAGTCCTACATGTGTACACTGCCAACGTACTACCCCAGTTGTCGTTCCAATGGCAGAAGGCTATGGGATTGATCTAGTTAAATTAAATTTATTAGAGTTTGAAGCACAATGGGATGCATATGGAATTGAGGCAACACCAACCATTGTCCATTTTGAAGATGGAGAAGAATCTGCCCGTATTGTTGGGGAACAAGAAAATGAAAGATTCGAATCATTTTTTGAAACAGAAGTATTAGAATAATGGAATAAAAAAGGTATAAATCCAGACTTTTATCTAGTTAGAAAAGTCTGGATTGTTTTTTAGTGAAGTAACATTTCGGGCGATTCCACATTTTAAAAACTCTGTTATCAAAGCGATGATACACGTCCCAACACCCATGCAATCCTTCAGTCCCTATTTCTCCAAGTACTTACGCTTCCTCTTCTCCTACTTGATATACATTAGTATAGGCAGGGCCTGCACTATATGGCTTTTGTTCTATTGCCATTCCTTTGTCATTTTTCCATCTTTGATAAGCATATTTATTTCGCCACTCTGTTAGTAAGATATACGTTTTCCCCTTGGAAGGACGTAGGAGTCTAAGTGCGATAAATCCTGGGTGATCTGTTATGTTCTTAGCTGTTTCCTTGAATTCCAATTCAAAAATAGGAGCACCTTCGTCTGTAATGGGAAGATGTGTAAGAGCGATAAAACCAGTTTCTTGCAAATCATTTTGTGATAGGACTACTTCATAATTTCGGCTTGTTTTGAAAATAGAAGAATTTTTATCATCTTCATAATATGCAATGGCTGTATCCGCATTATGCATTAGAATAAAGGGGTGTTGTTCTTCTAACTTCGATAAGTATTCAAAAGTACCATTTGTCATAAATGCCTTCATTTTCTTTCCTCCTCGATTATCAATTCTTTAAAATCGTTTTTCCCGTATGTTGTGTGATAAAATAAAAATATTGTGTGTTAAAATGTGACAAAAGATGCAAGTGTAGATGCCAAAATTTGATGAAAGGTGGTGCAAACTGTTGGGATTTCTCCATAAATGGATGCAGAACAGCTGGGTAATGATAAAACGCTTTAAAGTGTTGGTTATTATCTTTACTGCAATGATTTTCTTCGCTTTCTGTGGTTATTTATTCTTATTATTTGGTGGAAGTTTAGTTTTTAATGAAGCTGCTACATATTTACCCCAAACCTCTAAGGTTGTAACTGAGGATGGGACAATTCTAGGAAAACTTTATAGCGAAAATCGTGAGTATGTCTCCATAGATGAAATACCTGAACATGTGGAAGCTGCCTTTTTATCATTAGAGGACAAGGATTTTTATGAACATTCCGGAATATCCTTTCCAGCAGTTGCACGGGCATTATATCGTGACATTCTCGCCATGAGCAAAGTCGAAGGCGGAAGTACGATTACACAACAGCTAGCGAAAAACTTATTCTTAGTTAATGATAAAACATGGATGCGAAAAACGAAAGAGGTTATGGCTTCCATCTATTTGGAACGTAATTATAGTAAGGAAAAAATTCTTGAGCTTTATTTAAATGAAGTGTATTTTGCGCATGGAATTTATGGTGTCGGAACAGCAGCGGATTACTTTTTTGGAAAAGATATTTCAGAGCTTACGATCGATGAAGGGGCACTCCTTGCTGCAATGGTAAAAGCCCCTAACACTTATTCTCCTTATATTGATAAGGAAAAGGCAAAAGAAAGAAGAGACCTTGCCCTTTCTCAAATGG
>JACYYJ010036053.1_pt1 | contig 16623 bp, 15 predicted proteins | sample 8236861 | NCBI WGS metagenome assembly JACYYJ01 (sample SAMN14103086, study PRJNA606662) | landfill metagenome | isolation source: landfill solid waste | place: India:New Delhi, Okhla landfill site | collected 2017-11-05
TCGACGCCGTCGAGTTCGACAATCTCGACTCGTACACCCGATCACACGGCGCCCTCGATCTCGACGACAACGTGGCGTTGGCGACGGCACTGGTCGATGCGGCGCACAGCGTCGGTCTGGCCGCCGGTCAGAAGAACGCAGCGGAGGATGCCGAGGCGCTCCATGAACGGTCGGGGTTCGACTTCGCCCTGGTCGAGGAGTGCGCGGCATACCAAGAGTGCGACGCGTTCACCGCGGTGTACGGCGAGCACGTCGTCGACATCGAGTACACCGACCAGCTGCCTCGACCGTTCGCGGAGATGTGCGCGGACGCCTCGTCGCCGGCATCCATGGTTCTCCGCGACCGCGAACTGGCACCCGCGGGGCACGCGGGGCACGTCTTCGAGACCTGCTGACCGGAATGTTTCGCCCGGTGACGGGCGGATTCCGGCCCGGCCGGGCGCCGACGTACTCTTACGGGATCGCACACCAGAATCAGGAGATCATCGTGTCCAGCCCGCACCGCACCCCGTCGCCCCTCGAGGTGAGCGAGCGTGCGGCATGCATGTGCGATCACGGTGACGTCTGCTCCTCGTTCGCGCCGGGTCACGCGCTGCACCTGATTCAGGCGCGCCTCGCGTCAGCGACGCCGAGCGAGTGGGTCGACGGGATCGTCGAATGGGCGGATGCCGGCACCGGCGAGTTGCGCGTGCGCACGCTCGAGGGCGAGGCGCTCGCGATCTGGAACGCATCAGGTGCTGCGTTGGAAGCCTCGGAAGGCACGCCGGTGGCAGTGCACTCGCGGTACCACGTGCTCGCCGTCGGACGCGTGCAGTTCAACGTCGCCGAGGTGTAGAGCGTCAGGCGGCGGCCACCATCATGTTCTTCATGTCCATGCAGGCGTCCATGCACGCCTTGCACGACTGAGCGCACATCTTGCAGACCTCACTGTGGTCTGCGTGCCTCATGCACTCCTCCATGCACATCTGACACATCGCGATGCAGGCGTCGAGCATCGCCACCATCACGGCGGGCGTCATTCCCTGCATCCGCATCATCGAACGCATCATGGTGTTGCACATGTCGGCGCAGTTCATGCACGCCGGCGCGCAGTCCATCATCTGCGTCGAACACACGACGCACGCCTGTTCGCAGGCCGAGCACGCATCCATGCAGGCCTGCATCACGGCCATGTCCATTGCTTCCATGCCCGGCATCGCCCTCATGTCCTGCGACATGGCGCCCATCATCATCGAATCCATCGCACACCGCTTTCTTCAGGGCTTTCGCCTCCAGAAGCGGGCAGGAGACCCGCCTGACGCCAGCGTAGACCGTGAGAATCCTCGCGTCGACGGGGTCGTACGCGAGTAGTCTCATCACGTGCCGGCCTTCTCCACCACGCAGCGTCTTGTGATCGCGATCGCGGTGCTCGCCTCGTTCGTGACCTTCCTCGACGGGACCGTCGTCACCGTCGCGCTGCCGGCGATCAGGGACGAGCTCGGCGGCGGCATCGCGACCCAGCAGTGGGTCGTCGACGCCTACCTCATCACCCTGAGCGCGCTGATCCTGCTGGCGGGATCGCTCTCAGACGCGTATGGGCGCGTACGCATCATGCGTATCGGGCTGATCGCCTTCGGCATCGCGTCGATCGCCGTCGCAGCCGCTCCGGAGCCGCTCACGCTCATCATTGCTCGCGCTCTCCAGGGGGCCGCCGGCGCTCTGCTCGTGCCGAGCTCGCTCGCGCTGATCATGGCCACCATGCGCGGCGAACTGCAGTCCCGGGCGATCGGCGTCTGGACCGCCTTCACGACCGGCGCTCAGATCGCAGGCCCTCTGCTGGGCGGGCTGTTCGTCGATCTGCTGTCGTGGCGGTGGGTCTTCCTCATCAATGTCGTGCCGATCGGCATCACACTGATCCTGCTCGTGCGCCTGCAGCTGCCCGACCAGCCGCGCGGCGCGCGGGTGGACTGGTGGAGCGGGATGCTGTGCGCCGTGGGCCTGGGCGCTGTGGTGTTCGCGCTCATCGAACAGCCCAATCTCGGATGGAGTTCGCCGGCGAGCTGGATCCCCGCCGTCGCGGGCGTCGCGCTGTTCATCGGATTCCTCCTGCGCCAGCGGCGCTCCCCGTCTCCGCTCATGCCGCTTTCGCTCTTCAACGCCCGCAACTTCGCCTGGGGCAACCTGGCGACCCTGTTCATCTACGCCGCGCTGTCACTGAACGGATTCGTCATCGGCGTCTACCTCCAGGAGGGCGCGGGCCTGAGCGCCACAGCCGCAGGACTGGCCAGCCTTCCGATCACGATCCTGATGATCCTGCTCAGCTCGCAAGCGGGCGCGTGGGCGGGAAAGCTCGGACCGCGCCTGTTCATGACGGTGGGGCCGTTGCTGATGGCTGCCGGCGCCCTTCTGCTCCTCACGGTCTCGCAGGACTTCAGCTACTGGTGGCAGGTGCTCCCCGCCATGATCGTGCTGGGCCTCGGGCTCTCGCTCACGGTCGCCCCACTCACCTCGGCCGTCCTCGGCGCGATCGACGAGAACCGCTCCGGAATCGCATCGGCCGTCAACAACGCGATCTCGCGCGTCGCGGGGCTGATCGTCGTGGCGATGCTCTCGACGATCGTCGGCGGCACCCTCGACCTGGAGGGGTTCCACAGCGCGGCGTGGGTGACGGCAGCACTTATGGCAGCGGGTGGGATCGTGTCATTCGTCGGCATCCGCAAGAGTGCATACGCGGACCCGCCGTCGCTAGGCTGACTTCGTGAGCAGGATGGGTCGAGTGACGGATGCCGTGCGCGGCAGTTCCACTCGCCTCGCCAGGTCGGCCGTGAGCGCGACATCCATCCCGTTCTGGACGGGCGGGGCACTCCTCGCGACGCTGCTCGTCGCGACCATCTCTCTCGGTGGACTGAACCGGGCGGAACCGTCGCCGGCACAGCTTCCTGCCGGCGACGAGCTGCGCCTGCCGCTGTACGCCATCACCGTGATCGACGCATACCTGACCGACGAAGTCGAGGAAGAGTTCGTCACCGCCGAGGACGGCGAGGTCCTCGTGATCGTCACCGCTCGTCTGGAGAACCTCGCCCCGTACCCGGTCGGAGTCGGTCGCAGCGCGGACCGTGTTCAGTCACGTCTGTTCTCGGTCTCCGAGCCCCTGATCGCGCTGTCGGGAGTCGATCCGGCATCGAGCACGTACGCCTGGCGAACCGACGATTCCACAGGCGGCGTCGTGCTGCAGCCGCGTGTGCCGACCGAGGTGCAGCTGGTCTGGCCGGTGTCCGCCGACGTCGCGACGGGCGGAACGGTGACTCTCGACGTGTTCGACGCCGACGAGACTCGCGGGCAGGTCATCCTCTCCTCCGACAACATCACGTGGCGCCGTTCCGACCTCGCGGCCCAGGTCACACTCGACGTCACAGAGGCCCTATGAGAAAGGGCGTGCCGTGGGTGGTCGGTGCGGCCCTGGCTGCAGCCGCCGGTGCGATCACCGTGCTGACGCCATCGCCGGACGCGCTTCGGGCTCCGATTCTCGTGCAAGGACGATTCGACCCGGATGCCGCGGCGCACCAGCCCGTCGTGACTCGGACCCTGAGCGCGGAAGTGATCGGAGCCGTCTTCGCCGAACGCGTCGAGATCGATGACTGGCGCGCCGACGGCAATTGGCTGGTGGTCACGATCGCGGCATCCGCACCGCACAGCGAGGTCGATGCGGTCATCGAACTGGCGACGCTCCGCATCGGCGACGAGATCTTCCACGCCAGCGAACGCGTTCGCGGCACTCTGGTCGGCGAACAGCTGCGGATCGGGATCGACACGGTCGGGATGCTGGCATTCGAGCTCCCCGCCGACGTCGACGCGGGCGACGCCGAACTGTGGTTGAGCTCGTCATATCTCACCCCTCGACTGGACGACGTGGCCGCTGTGGCGATCCCGCTGGATCGAGTTCCCGCGGCATCCAGCATCGAGATCACGCCACCGGAAGCCGCATCATGACGTGGTGGCGTCGCCAACGTTCAGCGCTGCTCGCGCTCGTTCTCGCCGCCGTGGCGTGCATCGGAGTGCATGTCTGGCTCGACGTGCTGCCCACGGTGAACGATGACCCGGTCGCCGTCGTCCCCGCCGGCCAGAGCGCCGACATCGCCGGACAGCAGCTCTCGCTCATCTCCACCCGCTGGGACGAGTACGAGGCACCCGACGGCGTGCGCACCCTCAGCGTGCTGATGAAGGCGAGCGGTGGTGCGGATGCGTCCACGTGCGGATCGATGACGCTCACCGAAACGTCGACGGACCGGGTGTGGCTGGACGGGCGCTCCCTGCTGGACGTGCCGCGCGAAAGCGGAGAGCCCACCTGCACATCCGAGTCAGGATCGTACGATGTTCTCGCCGTTTTCGCCCTGCCCGCCGATGCCGCCGGCCCGTTCGAGCTCGATGTGCCCGGCGACAACAGGACCGTCCGCTTCGAGCTCGCCCCCTGACGCCTCCAGACCTGCGGCGGGCCGGGCGACGACGGCGTCGTACGCCGTTGCGACCAGAGCGACGCGCAGCGTTTCGAACACCGTCGCCGCTGCCACCAGGATCAGCGGCAGCAGCGCGACCCAGAAGTCTGATTCGCGTCCGCCGATCAGCACCAGCACACCTCGCGTGCCCCAGCGCTCGGCCAAGCCCCACAGCGCGTAAGCGCACACCGCTGTTCCGAACACCAAGGGCCCGCCGCGCCAGATGACGGCGAAGGCGGCCCAGAGGTCCTCGAAACGCTGCAGCAGAGAACGGGAGAGAGTCGCGGCGGAGCCGCGCAGGGCATCCAGCCTTCTCTGCACGGATGCGGGGGCTGCGTCGAACGTCGTGCCGTAGATGACGCCGGCGACCGCCAGCCAGGCAGCCGGCACGATCAGGACGGCGGCGAGCAGACCGATGGTCCACAGCAGTCCTTCCCAGATCGCTGCGACCGGAGAGATGTTCATCGCGAACCAGTCACCGATCGCCTGCAGCCACGTCATGCCCGTTCGTCCGGCGAGCCACTCCTTCGCATCCGCCCACCACTGGCCGACGAGGGTGAAGAGCATGAACGTCCACAGCACCTCGGCGTACGCCGCAAGCCCCAGCGTCCATCCGGGCAGGCGATCGCGGAATCTCGACAGCAGCAGCCGTGCGATGAGCGCGATGACGAGCACAGCGACCGGGAGCACTCCGACCGAGATGATGCCGCCGCGATCGCCGATCAGATCGACGTCGTACCCGGTCTCCCGGAAGGCGATATCGCTGGCGATGCTCGCGAACTCCGTGAGATCAGCGGTCAGCATGCCCCAGGCCGAATAGAAGGCGAAGAACGGCAGGATCGAGACCAGGATGGCGTTCGCGAAGGCGCGGTATCCGCTCGGAGGAGCGGATACGTGCGGCAGCGACGGGCGCACGGTGAGGTACATCGCCACGTACGCCACGAGCTTCGCGGCGACGGCGAGAGGCAGGACGAGCAGTCCGCCCAGCGAGGTGTATCCGCCGATGAAGCCGGCCAGTTGCACGAGCAGCTGATGCACGGCTTCGCCCCCGATGAACCAGGCCGCCATCGCCGGCCAGTGCTGCATGAGGACACGTCCGAACGTGCGCACTGCCGGGATCATGACACCACGGTAGCGGCTCGGCGCGTATGCACGGACTGCCTCCCCCTCTTGCGCGCGGTACCTCATGCGCGCTGTACGAGATCCGAAGGGCAGCCGTGGCTACGGTCGTATCGGATCGAGCGCCGCACTCACGGCGTCACGGACATCGGGAGGGTAGGCCAGGAGCGCCCGCTCGAGCGTGAGGTCAGACGCCCAGCGCGTTCGCTCCCGAAAGCGCCGTGCATACTCGGCACTGGTCGATTCGATCATTGCGGTGATCCGCTCGAGTGCCGAGGGATCATCCGCGATCTGCGCTGTCGACATCTGCATGTGGATGCGAGCGTGCGCGGTATCGTCGCGCTCATCGCGCACTGTCCACGCGTGATGCCCCGAGCCGACGACGACAGCGTCCATGCCGCGAAGGCACACGTCCGCTGTCGTGTTGGGCGGAACCTGCACGAGGTACCGGATCACCCCCGGCTCGCGCTTCCACTCGACGCGAATCAGTCCATACGGGGAGTCGAACTCGGCGACGGCGAAGCTGAGTTCCGAGAGCGGTCGCGGCGCGACGCGAATCCTCCGATACCCCGGTTCCGCCGGAGCGATGCCGCCGATGCTGCGATGCATCCAGTCCGCGACGGCACCCAGCGCGTAATGATTGAAGCTTGTCATCTCTCCGGGGTTGATGGTGCCGTCCTCGAGCATCGAGTCCCAACGCTCCCAGATCGTCGTCGCCCCCATCGTCACCGGATACAGCCACGACGGATTCCGTGTCTGCAGCAGAAGTCGCTCGGCCACCGTGTCGTGTCCTGTAATCGTCAGGGCGTCGGTCACCAGCGGAGTTCCGACGAATCCGGTGGCAATCCGGAAATCGTCGCCACGAACGAGTTCTGCGAGTCGATCCCCCATTCGCTGGCGCTCATCGGCCGACCGATGAAGACCGAACTGCACCGCGAGGGCGTAGGCCGTCTCGGTGTCGGACATCACCCGCCCGCGTTCGCTCACGTACTCGGAGATGAACGCACGTTTGACCGCATCTGCACGCTCAGCGTAATGGGCCGCCGCCGCATCCTTCAGTAGTTCCGCCGCCGAGGCGACCAGACGCAGCGACCGGTACAGGTACGCGGTCGCGACGATGTCGTGGTCGGTGCGGGCGAGGAACGGATCTCCCGGGGGCGCTGACGGGTCCAGCCAGTCGCCGAACTGGAATCCGCCCTCCCAGAGCATCCGATCCCCTGCGATCTCGAGTTGACGATCGACCCAGTCGCGCATGCTGGAGAACTGTCGCCGCAGGGTTTCTATGTCTCCGTATCGTTCGAGGAGAACACTGGGGACCACCGTCGCCGCGTCGCCCCACGCGGCGGCGGGTGTGAGGGCATCCCACAGGACGTTCGGGACGACGAACGGGACAGATCCGTCGCCGAGCGCGGTCTGTTCGAGCGCGAGGTCCTCGAGCCACGAAGCGAGGAACGCGTCGACGTCGTAGAGGTACGAAGCGGTCGGAGCGAACACTTGGATGTCTCCTGTCCAGCCGAGCCTCTCGTCGCGCTGAGGACAGTCCGTGGGAAGTGCCAGAAAATTGCCTCGCATTCCCCACACGACATTCTCGTGAAGACGATCGAGGAGCTCGTGCGATGAGCGGAACCACCCGGTGCGGCGCAGATCGCTGTGGATCACCACAGCCTCGGCTTCCGCCGGGGCCCGCAGCGGTCTCGATGATGTCAGCTGGGCGTACCGGAAACCGTGAAAGGTGAACCTGGGCTCCCATTCTTCGACTTCGTCACCGCGAAGGATGTACTCGTCCACGGCCTCCGCCGATCTCAGCGGACGCCTTCCGAGCTCACCGTTCTCGAGGACCTCGGCGTGCGCGATGCGCACGACAGTGCCCGCTTCACCGCTGACACGGATATGGAGTCGGCCGACGAGGTTCTGCCCGAAGTCGAGGATCTCCTCCCCCGACGCCGACACCACGCGCGCTTGCGCGGAGACGCTCTCGAATCGGCGCACTGCGGGTGCCGTGCGCACCGAGGGGACCGGACCCGGCTCGAGCAGAGGGGCCGCCCCCCAGGAACTGTCATCGAACCCGGGATACGTCCAGCCCAGCATCCGGCGGCGAGCGTCATACCGTTCACCGTCGTAGAGACTGCTCGAACGCAGCGGCCCTGCGTCGCTGACCCGCCACGATCCGTCGCTGACGACGGTCTCCGTCGTACCGTCGGCGTATTCGATGAGGATCTGCACGGCCGCCGCAAGCCGGTCGCCATGGAGATGAGACCCGGGTTCCCCGAAAATGCGCTCGGCGTACCATCCGTCGGCGACCATCACTCCGATGGCGTTCAGCCCCCGACGCAGCCGCGCCGTGACATCCGTGCTCTCGTGGATGAGCCGATCGGAGTATGGAGTCCAACCCGGCTTGAGCACCTCGGCATCCACGTCGTCACCATTGATGAAGACGTCATAGACTCCGCGCGCGGTCGCGTACAACGTCGCGCGAGCGACACCGTCGCGCACGGGAAACTCGTGGCGCAGCAGGAGCGATGAACCCGCCGTCGCGCCCGCTCCGCCGATCATCGACGCGGCCCACTCCTCCTCCGCGAGGAATCCCGCCCAGAACATCACCGATTCGCTCCACTCGGAAACCGAGCCGTCCTCGCCGGTCACACGGACGCGCAGACGGTGTCGCTCCCGGGGGCGCACCGCGGAGAACGGCCACGACACGTGAACACTGTCGCGCCCCTGCACCAGATACCGCTCCGTCCCGTCGAGTTCGAGCTCGGCCGAAGCCTGGAGCCAGCCGGGACGTTCGGCGACGGTGGTCCAGCTCAGCGTCGGCGCGGGATCGTATGCCGCGTCGGAGTCGTCGCGACGCCCCACCCGCAAAGAGCCGATGCGCACGGTCATGACAGACTCCCGGCCCCGACGGATTCCGGACGCCATCGCTCATAGGCCGCGGTTGCCGTCTGCACGGTCCGGATCCGTTCGATGTCGAACTTCGGTCGGCGGTCGAAGTCGTAGATGCCGTTCTCCTCCTGGAACGTGTCGGTCAGTTGGGTGTAGCAGTACCCGAACATGTTCTCGTTCTCAAGCAGCGAGCGGGTGAGCCGCTCATACCGGTCATGCCATTCCTCGATGCTCACGACGCGCTGTCCGTAGCCCCAGCTCTCGTCTCGCTCTGGGTCATCGGCCGATTGCTGAGCGCTGTCCAGCAGCATCGGGTTCCACCAGATTCCGCCGTACTCCGAGACGAAGTAGGGCTGCCCGGCGTACGGATACGACATCACCTCGCCGTCCAGCGTGTTCGTCCACGGCGAGCCGTCGGCGAGCCCGCTCTGCTGCTCGGTGAACGCCACAGGATCCTGCTCGTACGAATGCGAATCGTAGACGTCAGCATCTCTCACCCGGTGCGAATAGCCCGATGCGTCGATGACGGGACGCGTGGGGTCGGCGAGCTTCGTCGCGAGGTACATGCCGTGGGTCACGTCGTCAAGCTGACTGATGTCATCGGTCAGCTTCTGATACGTCTCGTTGAGTGGACACCAGCCGATGATCGACGGATGCGAACGATCCCGCCGCAGCACCTCCAGCCACTGTGTGATGAACGAGGCCGTCGGCTGCTGGTTGCTGCCAGCGGGGCCGGCGCCCGATGTCCCCCAGTCGCCGAACTCACCCCACACCAGATATCCGAGCCGGTCGGCGTGGTAGAAGTAGCGCTCCTCGAACACCTTCTGATGCAGGCGCGCGCCGTTGAATCCTGCGGCCATCGCGAGCTCAATGTCGCGGACCAGCGCTGCGTCGTCGGGGGCGGTCATGAGAGTGTCAGGCCAGTAGCCCTGATCGAGAACGAGACGCTGGAAGACGGGCTCTCCGTTGATGAGCACGCGATTGCCGGCGATGGCGACCGAGCGCAGTCCGGCGTAGGAGGCCACCTCATCGACGACCCGGTCGCCCTCGGCCAGGCGCACGTTCAGCGAGTAGAGGTGCGGGTCATCGGGGGACCACAGGCGCACGCGCTCCTCGGGTATGGCCAGTTGCACTCTGGGTGCCAGATCGTCCGTCGACACCGCCACCCGTACGACCTCGCCGTCGTCGTCACCGAGCACGGCCTCCAGCGTCAGGCCAGCGGCGAAGCGGGTGAGTTCGGCGGTCACGGTGAACGACGCGTCGGCGCGCTGGGGCACGATGTCCAGCGTTCGGATATGGGCGTCGGAGACGGATTCCAGCCACACCGTCTGCCAGATGCCGGTGGTTCGGGTGTAATAGCAGGCCGAGTTGCGATACCAGGTCGCCTGCTTGCCGCGGGCCTGCGGCGCGTGGGCGGAATCGCGCGCCCTCACCACGATGACGAGCTCCTCGCCGGGGGCGGCGATACCCCTGAGGTCGCAGGTGAAGGAGCTGAATCCTCCGCGGTGCCTGCCGACCTCGATGTCGTTCACCCAGACGGTGGCGTCATGGTCGACGGCACCGAAGTGCAGCAGCACACCCTGGCGCGTCCAGGCGGATGGCACGGTGACTGTGCGGCGATACCAGACGGCGTGCAGGAAATCCGTGTTGTGCACGCCTGATGCTTCTGACTCCGGGGCGAACGGAACCAGGATGCGGTCGCTGAGCTCTCTTGTGCGCAGGCCTCGATGGATGCCGGAATCTCCTGAATCGATCTCGAACTGCCATTCGCCGTTCAAGGAGAGCCAATCTGGACGGAACAGGTGGGGACGGGGGTGGTCGGGCTTCGGAAGCTCGGTCACTGCATGCCTTTCTTCGGGCTCTTCAGCCCTTGATAGCGCCGCTGGTCATGCCGGCGACGATCTGACGATTGAAGATGATGTACATCACCAAGGGCGGAACGGTGATGAGGAGGATGTCCATGAACAGGAGGTTCCACTGGTTCACGCTCTGGCTCTGGAAGTTGTAAAGAGTCAGCTGCACGGTCGCGTTCGCATCCCCGGGCAGGAAGTACAGCGGCCCGGTGAAGTCGTTGAACACCGCCACGGCCTGCACCACGATGACCGTGACCACCACGGGCCTCAGCAGTGGCAGCACCACGGTGAAGAAGAGACGCAGGGGACCTGCACCATCGATGATCGCCGCTTCGTCGAGTTCTTTCGGGATCGTGGCGACGAAAGCCCGGAACAGCAGGATGCAGAAGGCCAGACCGAATGTCGCCTCGATCAGGATCATGCCGGGGAGTGTCTTGAACAGCCCGATCCCCTGCAGCACCCAGATCGTCGGGACAACGGCCGGTGGCACGATGAGCCCGGCCAGCACGAAGAAGTTGATGATGATGTTCCATCTCGATCGGCGTCGCTGCAGCACATAGCCGGTCATCGCCGCCAGCACGACCATGATGGCGACGCTCGCCACTGTGAGCACTGTGCTGTTCACGAACGCGCGCATCAGGACGAAGTCGCGCGTCATCCACACCTCGATCAGGTTCTCCCAGAGGTGCCAGCCCTGCTGCGGAAGCGAGAACTCGAGGAGGGACGCCTCGGCAGAGGTCTTCGTCGCAGTCAGAAAGATGAACGCGAACGGGACGATGAACACCACGACGGAGGCGAGGATCGCAAAGATGCCGGCAAGATAGCGCTGCATGAATCGCCGCGGCGTCATCTTCCGCCGCATCGGGCGTGGCCGCTCGGAGCGCGGCCCGGCCGTCGTCACTGCACGTGTGATGGTCATGCTTCCACCTGACGTCGGTTGAGAATGGCGAAGACGGGAACGATGATCGCGGTGACAACCAGGAAGAGGACGACGTTGCCGGCAGTTGACAACCCGTAGAACCCGGCCTGGTACTGCTTGTAGANNTCCGTCATCGCCCAGATGAGTTCGAAGGAGCGCAGACCGCCTATCAGCGACAGCAGCACCACGGTGGCCGTGGCCGGACGCACGAGCGGCAGCGTGATGTGCCGGAAGCGCTGCCACGCGCCGGCACCGTCGACGCGTGCGGCTTCGAAATACTCCTGCGGTATGGCGACCAATCCCGCGATGAAGATCAAGGTGGCGATCCCGACCCCCTTCCACACGTCGACCAGCGCAACCGAGAAGAGTGCCCAGGCGGGGTCAGTGAGCCAACCCGGACCGTCGACCCCCACGACTGCGAGCGCCTTGTTGATGAGTCCGTCGAACGGATCCATCAGAACCTTGAACGTGATTCCGATGCCGATCGTGGAGACGAGCACCGGGAAGAAGATGGTTGCGCGTAGGTAGCCGCGGCCGACGATCGGTCCGGTCAGCAGCAGCGCGAGCAGCAGTCCGATGATGACCTTCAGCGCGGAGGTGAGAAATCCGTATACGAAGGTGTTCACGAAACCTTGAATGAGCATCGGCTCGTGGAAGAACGCCACGTAGTTGTCGAATCCGATGAACTCGACGTCGAACAAGGTCCACCTTGTGAGGCTGAAGTAGAACCCTGCGAACGTCGGCACTGCGAACAGGACGATGTACAGCAGCGCGGTGGGCAGATAGAACCAACGCGGGTATGGACTGGATACACCCCGTCGACGCGGCTTGCGGCCGGCGGCGTCGACGGGCGGGGCCTCGGCGACCGTGGTCATGTGCTTCCTCTCTATGTCGAACGTCCGCGCGGGCGATGGAGTCGCCGGGCGTACGCGGCTCCATCGCCCGGCCGGATCACCAGCCCTCAAGGCCGAGCTGCTGTGCCTGCTTCTTGACGTCTTCGTCGTAGAGAGCCGCACCGTCCTGGGCTGAGCGGATTCCCGATCCGACTTCGATCGCGATGTTCTCCAGGTTCGGACCTTTGATCGGAGACAAGAACTCGAGCGCCGGGGCCGTCGCTTCCTCGTCGAAGTACGGCTGGATGTCCTGCACCATGCGGGGCACATCGGGATCGAGTTCGCAGGCTGTGGTCACGTAGGGGCCGGCTGGCACACCGGTCTGCTTCGAGATCTCGCACGCCTCGTCGCTGCTCACGATGAACTCGACGAGCTTCTTGGCCGCCGCGAGCTTGTCTCCTTCGGTCGTCTTCGGAATGAACAGTCCGGCGGGCTGCCACACGGTGACCGACGTGTCCTCAGCGTTCTCCGCCGGGAGTGCGAAGAAGCCCACGTCATCGAGGTGGTCGGGCGTGTTCTGCTCGACCGCGCTGACGGCATTCGTCAGCATCGGGTAGTGCGCTGCGCCACCCGTTGCGAGCACCTGAAGCGCACCCTCGTTGGATTGCGAGGCGAAGTCGGCGTTGAGTAGACCTCGATCGAAGAGCTCCTGAAGGTGCTCGAACCCCGCCACGGCGGGCTGATCGGCGTACTTCGCCTTGCCTGCCGTGTAGTCGTCGGCCCAGTCTGGATCCTGTGCGTCGATGTTCGCAAAGTCAGCGAGCACGAGGATCTGGCTCGTCCACGTCTCGCCGTACGCCTGCAGCACGGGAGCGACGTCAGGCGCCTCCTGCTTGACTTTCTCGGCGTTGGCGATGAACCCATCCCACGTGGTGGGGATGGACAGACCGAGCTTCTCGTACAGAGGGATGTTGTACAGCACTCCGCCCGCGAACGATGTGCCGATGGGCGCACCGTAGACGCCCTTATCCGTACTGACCGTCTTCGTGAAGTCGTCTGTCACTTCCGAGAGCCAGCTCTCGTCGGTGAGTTCCGCAAGAGTTTGGTCCGGGTTGAGTGCCTGGAAGAGCGAGCCGGTGTTGTACGTGAAGACGTCCTCCATCTCGCCTGTCGCGAGCTTCGTCTTCATGAGGTTGTCGCCCTCCGTGCCGGCAGGCTGAGTGACGAGAGTGACGTGGATGTCGGGGTTGGCCTCGTTGAACGCGTCAAGCAGCCGCTGCGCGCCCTCCGTGCTCGACGGATCGCTCTGCGTGAGATAGGTGATCTCGGTGACGCCAGAGTCTGCGGCACCGTTTGAGCACCCGACTAGTCCTGCGACGGCGATGAGAGCGCCGACGCTGATTCCCAAGGGACGCCTGAACTTCTTCGTGAACATGCTTACCTCTCTGTAAAGCCTTCGGAGTTGCGTTTGCATCGATGCAAAGACACTCGTGTAGCGTATATAAAACGATTCATCTGCACAAGTGGGAGCATGATTGCGTGCGAGGAGGGCTGCAATGACCACACGACGAGACGTCGCCGAGGCGGCGGGAGTGTCCCTTCGCACGGTCTCGAACGTGGTCAATGGATTCCCCCACATCGCCGCCGACACCCGCGCACGAGTCCTTGCCGCTATCGATCGGCTCGGCTACCGTCCGAGCGAAGTAGCCCGGACGCTCCGTGTCGGACGCTCCGGGCTGATCGGTCTGATGCTGCCAGAGCTGGACACCCCCTACTTCGCGGAACTCACCCGAGCGTTCGTGGAGCGGGGGGCGGCGCTCGGCATGACCGTCGTGATCGACCAGACACAAGGTGACCGTGCCGCAGAGTTGGCGGTACTGCAGCGCACGGCGCGGGGGGCGCTGTTCGACGCGCTGGTGCTGAGTCCGATCGCGCTGACACCGGCGGACTTGACGATCCTCACCGCCGACCAGCACGTGGTATTTCTCGGCGAAGAGGACTTCCCCGGATTTGACAAGGTCATGATCGACAACTTCGAGGCCTCGCGGTCGCTCGTCTCGCACATGATCGAGCGAGGACGTACGCGCATCGCCTCCATCGGTGCGCAGCGCGCCGCGCACGGTGCCAGCGCGCAGCGCTTCGCCGGCTATCAGGCAGCTTTAGAAGATGCAGGCCTTCCGCTGCGCGATTCGCTCATCGAACATGTCGACGGGTTCCGTCGTGCAGAAGGTGCCCGCGCCATGGCACGCCTGCTCGACGGAACCGCCCGACCCGACGCCGTCTTCTGCTTCAACGACCCGATCGCGCTCGGTGCTCTGCGCACACTCTATGAACGCGATGTCTCCGTTCCGGACGACGTGATGGTCGCCGGTATCGACGGCAACGAGGAGGGCTCCTATTCCGCACCGAGCCTCACCACGATCAGCCCGGACAAGGACTGGATCGCCCGCACCGCGCTGGATCGCATTGCACGACGGCTCGCAGGTGAGAACCTTCCTCGAGAAACCCTCATCGGCCCGTACGCCCTGCTCGCCCGAGAGAGCACGCTGGGGCGCGGACGTGCACCGGAATGACGCATGCCAGGAGAGGTGACGGACGGTATGCGGACGGCGCAACCGTGGTAGGGGGTGACTCGCTGATACGGTGACCTCGATGGCTGTTTGCGCCGAGGTGGCCGGCCGAGGTGGAGAGCACGCGACGTGAAGCGAATATCCGGTTGGCGCAGGTCGGGCGTCGCAATGGTGGCAGCGGTGGCGCTGCTGGTCGGGGTCATATCGTCGTCGGTTGCGACGGCGACGCCGGCATCGGCCGCGACGGACGGCCAGATGATCATCCCGGCATCGGGAACCATCCAGTCCAAGGTCGGGGACGGATGCCGCGGCACCACCCGGCCGACGCACGACGGCATCGACATCTCGGGTCAGGGCGGCACGCCCATCCTCGCCGCGTACGACGGCGTCGTCAGGACGCGTACGTACAGCAGCGGCTACGGCTACTACGTCGACATCGAGCACGCCGGCGGGTATGCCACCCGGTATGCCCACATGGTTTCTCAAGGATCGGTCGCGCCCGGTACGCGCGTGACGCGCGGTCAGCAGATCGGGGTGGTCGGCAGCACGGGCAACTCGACAGGAGCCCACCTGCACTTCGAGGTGTGGCGCAACGGGTCGGTGCACTCGGCGATCAACCAGGGCTTCGTGTGCCTGTCCACGGTCACCCGGGGCAATCCGATCCCCCTGGTCTTCCCCGGATTGGCCACGGCGCCGATATCGCCGGTGGCGTCGGCCGATTACAACCGTGACGGCAAGGCTGATCTGCTGACCATCGCCGCGGGCAGCGACCTCCAGATCATCGCCGGCGACGGCCGTGGCGGATTCCTCGCCCCCTCGGTCGCCACCAGCGGCTGGGGACTGTACCGGCACCTGACGCACACGGATCTGAACGCCGACGGCAGGTCCGACATGCTGGTCGTCCGCAGCGACGGTCTTCTCGAGTACTACGCAGGAGGTGCGGGAGGCGGCTTCGACCGGTACGACCGACTCGAAGACGGCTGGTACGACATGCTGCACGTGGTGTCCGGCGCCGACTACTCGGGCGACGGGCTGCAGGACGTCGTCGCGGCATCCGCGACCGGTGTCCTCACCGTCTATAGCGGGCGCGGGAACGGGACACTCTCCGGGCCGCGCACGACGGTGGGCAGCGGATGGCAGACGATGAAGTTCCTCGCCGGAGGCGACTTCGACGGCGACCGCCTGGGCGACATCATGGCCGTGGCGAACGACGGAACCCTCTACTTCTACCGGGGTTTGGGCAATCGGTTCAGCGCGCGAGTCGCTGTCGGCCATGGCTGGGCTGATTTCACCGCCTTCACCGGCGGCGTCGACTACAACGGCGACGGACGTGTCGACATCATCGGCCGCGATGCCGCAGGCAGTCTCTACCTGTATCCCGGCGACGGAACGGGGCGGCTCAACGCCCGGCAGCTCATCGGCTCCGGTTGGGGCGGGTATCTTCAGCTCGAATGACGATGGCAGGTGCTCGCTCGCGCCAGCTCATGCTCGAACCGTGAACGCAACTCGTCTGCCCTCCCGGGCTGAACGCCATGCGCTCGCCGTGGAGTGACGAATCGAGTACCCAGTCAGTCGCCGTCTCCAGCGGCGCCATCGTTCACTGCTGACTCGCCGGGCTCAGTGTGGATGACCGATGCAGTCGATGTCGCGTCGCCGCCTCGCAGCTGTGCGGTGTCCAGAGCGCGCTCGATCGCCGCTTCCGTCTCCGGGTCAAGTCTCGCTTCACTCATCACGCGCCCCACTTCCTGGTACCTCGGTGCATCACTGGCTCCAGCGTAGGGTGCTCGCACCACCAAAGACACGTTTTGGTCGATAACTCGAGCGCGCGGCGTTCTTCGCGCCTAAGCGAATGGATTCCTTATCGCAGGTTGCCGCTGACGAGAACACTAAGAGAAAAAGACCCCGACTTCCCAGTGTTTTCTAGGGGAGTCGGGGCCTTCGATTTGGCGGTGACGGTGGGATTTGAACCCACGG
>JACYYJ010098733.1_pt1 | contig 16606 bp, 11 predicted proteins | sample 8236861 | NCBI WGS metagenome assembly JACYYJ01 (sample SAMN14103086, study PRJNA606662) | landfill metagenome | isolation source: landfill solid waste | place: India:New Delhi, Okhla landfill site | collected 2017-11-05
CCTAGGCGTTGTCGTAGATCCAAGATCCTGTAGGATCGTGGAAACCTGATCCGTTTTCGCTTCCAACGAAGGAGCTTCGAAATGGCAACATCCGTGAGACGCGTGGCAAAGCCGACACGCGTCCGGCTCCAGATTTTCGGCATCCTCTGGGTGCTCGTCCTGCTGAACTTCATCGACCGGGCGGCACTGGGCATCGCGCTGCCGTTCATCAGTGAGGAGTTCCGCCTCACGCCGGAGATCGAGGGGTGGTTGCTCGGCTCGTTCTTCTGGACGTACCTACTTCTGCAGATCCCGGGGGGATGGCTGCTCGATCGCTTCGGCCCGCGGAAGATCATCGGTTTCGCCGGCGTCATCTGGGGAGGATTCCAGCTCCTGGGCGGGCTCGCAACCAGCGGCATCCTGCTCACCATGACGCGGCTCGGCCTTGGCGCGAGCGAAGCGCCTGTGTTCCCGGCCGCGTCAAAGCTGAACTCCAAGTGGCTGCCGTCGAAGGAGCGCGCTCGCGGTGCGACGTTCATCGACGCCGCGGCGCCGTTCGGCTCGGCGGTGGGTGGCCTCGCCGTCACCTGGCTCATCGGGGTCACAGGCGGATGGCGCTGGGCGTTCATCATCACCGGAGCGCTGACGATCATCGTCGCGGCTCTCTACTATTTCTACCTGCGTGATTCACCGGAGCAGCACACGAAGGTCAACGAGACCGAGATCGCGCACATCCGCAGCGATCAGGATGTCGCTGATGCCGACGGTGGCGAGCGCGGGCTTCCGAAAGTGCTCGATTACGCCCGTTCGAGCTCGTTCTGGGGCCTGTGGCTCGGACGCCTCGGCTGGGCGACGGTCTGGTGGGGGATCATCTCCTGGACGCCGTCCTACCTGTCGCGTGCGATGGACTTCGACCTCGCGGCCCTCGGCTGGGGCACGTTCCTCGTCTACGGCTTCGGTGTGCTCGGACAGCTCGTCGCCGGATGGGCCACCGACAAGTTCCGCGCGAAGACGATCAACTACAACGCTGTCATGAAAACGATCCTCGCCATCTCCGGCGTCGGCACAGCAGTGGCCGTCCTTTCCATGCCCCTGATCGACAACGGCTACGTCGCTTTGGTGATGCTCAGCATCGCGGTCTTCTTCAATCAGTTCGGCGGGGTGTACTGGGCATTCCCGTCGTGGCTCGCCCCCAAGCAGCAGGTCGGCATCGTCGGCAGTGTGATGAACGTCGCCTCGAGCCTCGGCGGCGCCATCGCCCCGGTCGCCATGGGCTATGCGATCGCCGCGAGCGGCGGAGGATTCGAGGGGGCGTTCGTCTTCCTGGCGATCGCCGCAGCGCTGTACCTCGCCGGCTCGCTCACGATCAACTTCAACCGCGCGCTCGCCAAGCGTCGCGTGGGCGTGGAGGCGTGATGGGTGCCTACAGCGGTCCGATCGTCGACGCGCACCACCACTTCTGGGAGCCGGAGCTCGGAAAGCAGCCCTGGTTGCGTCCGGATGTGACCATCCCGTTCCGGTACGGACCCTACGACGCCATCAAGCGCAGTTACCTCCCGCCGGACCTGCTCGAGGATGCCGAAGGCTTCGCGATCGTCGGCACAGTGACGATGGAGACCGAGTGGGAGCTGGATGACCCGGTCGGCGAGATCGTCTACACCGAGCAGATCTCCGAGAAGTACGGGCTGCCGAACGCGTCCGTCGCGCATGCCGTGCTGCGGGAGCCGAACATCGAGAGCACGATCGAGGAGCTCGCCGGTCACGCGATCGTGCGTGGCATCCGCAACAAGCCGGGACAAGCGGGGAGCGCGGCCGAGGCAGTGGCGAACCCGAGTCTGCTCATGGACCCGCAGTGGCGGCGGGGCTACGCGTTGCTGGACAAGTACGGCCTGGACTTCGAGTTGCAGGTCGCCTGGTGGCATTTCTCGGAAGCCGTCGACCTGATCACGAGCTTCCCCGAGACCCAGATCATCATCAACCATGCCGGGCTCCCGTCGGACCGCTCGCCCGAGGGCGTCGCCGGGTGGACGCAGGCCCTGCGCCGGATCGCCGCACATGACAATGTCGCGATCAAGATCTCCGGCATCGGCCTGCAGGGTGTGCCGTGGACCGTGGCGAACAACCGGCCGATCGTGGAGACGATCGCAGAGGTGTTCGGCCCCGATCGGATCATGTTCGCCAGCAACTTCCCGGTCGACTCTCTCGCCGGCAGCTACCGCGATATCTACGGCGGATTCGTCGAGATCTCCAAGAACTGGTCACCCGCCGAGCAGAGCGCAGCCTTCATCGGAAATGCCGTTCGCTACTACCGGCTTCCCGCCGAACTGCTGTCGGCCCACGAACCACCCATCGCCGCCCGCGCGGCTCGAAACCCACGGAGTGAGAATGACCGCTGACGACCGCCCCCGCATCGCGCTGACCCTCGGCGACCCCGCCGGTGTCGGCCCGGAGCTCGCAGCTCGCCTGCTGGCCGACCACGCAAACCTCACCAAGGCATCGGTGTTTGTCCTGGCTGACCGTGCCGAGCTGGATGCGGCTGCCGCCACGGCGGGTGTCGAGATTCCGCTCAGCGACGACCCGCGGCCGGGCTTCGCCGTCCTGCTCGACGACGCCTCGGCACCGGACGAGCCCATCGCCATCAAGCAGGTCAGCAAGGAGGCGGGGGAGCGAGCCCTACACCAGTTGCGCCGAGCGGTCGCGCTCGCCAATGCCGGCGAGGCGGATGGAATCGTCTTCACCCCGCTGAACAAGGCGAGCATGCATTACGCAGGCATGCACGAACAGGACGAGCTGCGCTGGTTCGCGAAGGAGCTCGGATACGAGGGCACGACCTCGGAGCTGAACATCATGCCGGGGCTGTGGACGGCGCGCGTCACCTCTCACGTCAGCATTGCCCAGGTCGCCGAGCTCATCACCGTCCAGAACGAGATCGACGCGATCGAACTGCTGCACAGGGTCCTGCGCGACTCCGGCATCGAGAATCCGCGCATCGGCGTCGCCGCCCTGAACCCGCACGCGGGTGAGAAGGGACTGTTCGGACGCGAGGAGATCGATGTGATCGCACCGGCCGTCGAGAAGGCGGCCGCCTCGGGCATCGACGTGAAGGGTCCATTCCCCAGCGACACGATCTTCCTCGCCCGCGCGAACTTCGACGGCATCGTCACTCAGTACCACGATCAGGGCCAGATCGCCGTGAAGCTGCTCGGATTCGAGGGCGGCGTGACAGTCCAGGGCGGGCTGCCCGTGGTGATCGCGACGCCGGCGCACGGCACTGCCTTCGACATCGTCGGCACCGGCAAAGCGACGATCGCATCGTCGCAGAACGCGTTCGACATCGCCGTGCGGACCGCCGCAGGCCGCCGCGCAGCGGCGTGACACCTCGACGGGGAGAGTTCGCCGGATGCGCATAAGCAGGATGATCCGCGACGGCGCGCCGTGCTTCGCTGCGCAGAGCGTCCCGTCCGGTCCATGGGAATGGGTCGACGGACCGTTGTCAGCGCGTCCGGTGACAGGTGACCGGGTTCCGGCGGATGCTGTGATGACCGGCATCCCGGCGATCGATCCGCGCCTGCTGATCGGAACGGCGAACATCCCGCACGCGGGCAGCGGTGCAACAGATCCGCTCACGGTCTTCGTGAAGTCACCGCACACGATCGCGTCCGATGGCACACCGCTGGTGGCCAGAACATCTGCAGGACTGTTCGCCGAGGCAGAGATCGCGGTCGTGATCAGTCGAACGATGGCCTCGATCTCCCCAGCCGACGCCCTGAGCCACGTGCTCGGCTACACGCTCGTGAACGACGTCACAGACGAAGAGGAGATCGCACGAGACCCGCGGTTGTTCCGCGCCAAGAACGGTTCCGCGTTCACGCCCGCAGGTCCCTGGATCGAGACCGACTTCGACCCATCGGACGCGATGATCAGCATCGCCGTCGACGGACGGACCGTGGCGACGGGGACCGTCGCCGACCTGCATACCCCGATCGCCGAACAGCTCGCGTACATCAGCGAGTGGACGGTCCTCCATCCCGGGGATGTGGTGATGACAGGATGCCCCGGAACCGGCGCCACGGTGCGCCCGGGACAGACGGTCGAAGTCGCCGCGGCCGGCCTGGGCAGTGTCCGATCCACGGTTCACCACTCCAACCCGCCTCAAAGAATCGGAGCGCTGCCGTGAAGATCCTGATCCTGGATGACGATCCCACTGGGACGCAGTCAGCCAGCGGCGTCACGGTGATGCTCCGCTGGACGGCCGAGGCGATAGCCGAAGAACTGCGAGATGCGGATGCCGTCTACCTCCTCACGAACACCCGTGCGGTGGACGAGCAGTCCGCCGTGGCCCTGGTGCGGGACATCGTGGCTGACGCTCGCCGAGCCGAGGAGCTGATCGGCGAACCGATCCGCTTCGTCCTCCGCGGGGACTCGACCCTGCGCGGACATGTATTCGCCGAATCGGAAGCGGCTGGTGGCGACGTGCCGATCCTGTTCGTGCCCGCGTATCCGGAAGGCGGACGCACCACGGTCGACGGTCAGCACCTCGTCCGAGTCGGAGGCCGAGTGCTCCGGGCAGAGGAGACCGAATTCGCCGGCGACCCGGTCTTCGGATACCGGTACGGCCGGCTCGACGAGTACGTTCGGGAGAAGTCCACGCGCACGCCGCGACTGCTCGACTCCCGGATCGTCCGGGATCCATCGGCGATACGGGAGGCGCTCCGCGGCGCATCCGACGGAGACGTCCTCCTGCCGGACGTGCATGACGACACGGATGTCGAACGCCTCGCGGCCGCTGTACGCGACGTCTGGCCGCAACGCGATCTCGTCGTGCGCTCCGGAGCGCCGCTCGCGGCCGCGATCGCCGACGTCTCCAGCGCCGGACTGCTCGGTGCTTCTCTCGCGCACCCCGATGGTCCGGTGCTCCTGGTGTGCGGTTCTCACACCGGCGCCGCAGGACGCCAGCTGGCGCAGGTTGCGCGCATCCACGGCGAGATCTTCGAGATAGGCACGGAAGCGGCGATCGCGGATCCGGAGCGCGAAGGCGCGCGTATCGCTGTCCTCGTGCGCGCGCGGCTCGAGGATTCCGGTCTGGCGGTCGTATCGAGCGAACGAGTGCGTCGTCCGGAACACGACACCCTCGAGCACGGCGAGCATGTGATGCGCGCCCTGATGGCGGTCGTCACCGGCGTGCGACGACTCACCGGCACCGTCGTGTCCAAGGGCGGGATCACCGGTGCAGACGTCGCACGTGAGGGTATCGGCGCGGATCGTGCGACGGTTCGCGGTCAGGTCCTGCCGGGAGTCTCGGTCTGGGACCTGCGCTCCGCCGATGGCGACGACATCGTGCAGGTCGTCGTGCCCGGAAACGTCGGCGAGGACGACACCCTCGTCAAGGCTCTGCGATCGCTTGGGCGCTGAGCACACCTGCAGTTCTGAATTCAAGGAGGAATGAAGATGACGACCGTTGACCAGGGCATCCGCGTGGACCGACGCTGGCTGATACTCATACCTGTGGCGAGCCTCATGTACATGATGGCCTTCCTGGACAGGACGAACATCTCCTTCGTCCTGCCGTTCATGGGCGACGACCTCGGTCTGTCCGCGACCGACAAGGGCCTCGTCAACGGGATCTTCTTCATCGGCTACCTGATCCTCCAGGTTCCCGCGGCGATGCTCGCTCAGCGCTGGAACGCGAAGTGGACAGTGCTCATCCTCATGGTGCTCTGGGGCCTGGCCTCCATCGCCTGCGGACTGGTCGAGACGCGGGAGCAGATGCTCATCGCGCGCTTCGTTCTCGGCGTGTTCGAGGGCGGAGTGCAGCCGGCGACGCTCGTGCTGCTCGCGTCCTGGTTCTCGCAGCGCGAGCGCGCCCGTGCGAACGGATTCTGGCTTCTGTGCCTGCCGCTGTCATCGCTGATCGCCTCACCTCTGACCGGCTGGCTTCTCTCGTTCCTGGAATGGCGCATGGTGCTCGTGCTCGAGGGCCTGCCGCCGCTCATCTGGGCCGTTGTCTGGTTCTTCGTGATCCAGGACACCCCGCGTCGCGCCCGCTGGCTGCAGCCGGGGGTCGCAGACCGCGTTGAGAATGAACTCGCAGCCGAGGAGGCGTCCAAGCCGAACGCCGCCACAGCCCGGTACCGTGACGTGCTCACCAACCCCAAGGTCTGGGCGCTGACGGCGTTCTGGTTCCTCTTCAACGGCGCGTTCTACGGCTTCACCCTGTGGCTGCCGTCCGTGGTGAGCACACTGAGCGGCGGCTCGCCGGCGGTCGTGGGTTGGCTCACCGCCATTCCCTACGGTCTGGCCGTCATCGGCATGGTCGCCATCGCCGTCATCTCCGATCGACTTGGCTCGCGCCGCTGGCCGGTCGCTCTGCCGGTACTCATCTCGGCGGTCGCGCTGCTGGTCGGCCAGCTCGTCCATCAGCCGGTGCTGCAGTTCGTCCTGCTGTGCGTGGTGGCGGCGACGCTGTACATCCACGGACCGTTCCTTGCCCTGCCGGCGGTGATCCTGCCGGCGAGCCTTCTCGGTCTTGCGCTCGGTCTCATCAACGGCATCGGCAACCTGGGCGGCTTCTTCGGGCCCTACATCGTCGGCGCGCTCATCGATCAGACGGGCAGCGAGGTGGCCGGATTCATCCTGATGTCGATCGCGTTCGTCGCCGCAGCGGTCATCGTGCTCTTCGTCGCCCCCCGCCGCAGGAACGCGGTTGCGAGTGCGCCGAGCGAGGCGAGTCCACGATGACCGCGATCGCGCCGCATTACACGGGACGGATCGTCGACGCACATCACCATTACTGGGATCTGCGCGCGGGCGGCCACTACCCGTGGTTGCAGGACGAATACGACGAAGACTTCTTCCTCGGCGACTACGAGCGGCTGAGGCAGGACTTCCTTCCGGAGCAGTACCGCGCGCACACCGCTGGCTATCGCGTGGTCGGCGATGTGCACGTCGAAGCGGAGCGCTCGCGCTCCGAACAGCTGTCGGAGAATGCCTTCCTCCGCGGGCTGCACGATGCGGATGCCACGCCCACCGTCATCGTGGGGCACGTCGGCTTCCTGCAACCCGATCGCGACGAGATCCTTGCCTGTCACGCCGCGGAGCCGCTTGTCCGCGGCATCCGGTCCAAGCCCGTCACGGCATCGCGCGCGGATGCTGTCGCAGCCGTGACCGGCCGGCCGGGGACCCTTCAGGACCCGGACTGGCTGGAGGGGCTCGCGCAACTCGAGCGGTACGGGTTCTCCTGGGATCTGCGGGTCCCGGCCTGGCACCTGTCGCAGGCTGCCGCCGTGGTCCGCAGCCTTCCGGGGATCCCGGTGGTCCTCAATCACTGCGGTCTGCCCCTGGATCGAACATCTGACGGCCTGGCCCGGTGGCGTGATGGGATGCGCGAGCTGGCCGATCTCCCGAACGTGTCCGTGAAGGTCTCCGAACTGGGCCTGCGCGGAGGGGAGTGGAACGAGGCGTCCAATCGTGGCGTCATCCGCGATGCGATCGACATCTTCGGATGGGATCGGGCGATGTTCGCCTCCAATCTTCCGGTGTCCTCGCTCGCGGTGAACTTTCACGACCTCGTGGGAACGGTAATCGAAGCCCTCCCCGGTGCGACGCCCTCCCAGCTGGATCAGCTCTTCGTCGGCACCGCGAACAGGGTGTACCGGATGCTCACCCCGCCCGACGACGCTGCCGTCGAGGTCTGAGCATCAACGGCCGCGTCGGCGCCGCACCCCCTCGGCGAGCTGCGTGAACGCGTTGGTCGTGGCATCCCATCCCATGCAGGCATCCGTCACACTCTGCCCGTAGACGAGTCGGCTCCGCGCCGACACGTCGAGCTTCTGGGCTCCGGCGACGAGATTGCTCTCCAGCATGACCCCGGCGATCGCCGCACCGTCGCTCGCGATCTGCTGACCGAGCTCAGCGGCGACTTCGGCCTGACGCACGTGGTCCTTGCCGCTGTTCGCGTGGCTGGCGTCGACGATCAGACGCGGGGTCAGCATCGCGGCATTCAGGCGCCCGGCCGCCTCGGCGACGTGGGCAGCGTCGTAGTTCGGCCCGTCCGCCCCGCCGCGCAGGATGATGGAGGTGTCGGGGTTGCCCGTGGTCGAGACGAGGCTCGCCCGCCCGTCAGCGCCGATCCCGAGGAACGCCTGCGGAGCGGAGGCTGCGGCCGCAGCATCCAGCGCCACCTGGAGCCCGCCGTCCGTGCCGTTCTTGAAGCCGATCGGCATCGACAGGCCAGATGCCAACTGCCGGTGGATCTGACTCTCGGTGGTGCGCGCCCCGATCGCTCCCCAGGTGATGAGGTCTGCGGTGTACTGCGGACTGATCGGCTCGAGGAACTCGGTGGCGCACGGCATCCCGAGCGCGGTGACGTCGCGCAGGAAGCCGCGCGCCATCCGCAGTCCGGTCTCGATGTCGTGGCTGCCGTCGAGATGCGGGTCGTTGATGAGCCCCTTCCATCCGACGGTCGTGCGCGGCTTCTCGAAGTACGTGCGCATGACGATCAGCAGGTCGTCATGGTGCCTCTCGGCCTCGCGCACGAGGCGCCCGGCGTACTCGAGACCGGCCGCGGTGTCGTGGATCGAACAGGGTCCGGCGACGACCAGCAGCCGGTCGTCCTCGCCGTTCATGATCGCCCGGACCTCATCGCGGGTGCGACCGACCAGCGCGGCACGCTCGTCGCCGATCGACAGCTCCGTGGCGATGTCGCCGGGCGAGGGCAAGGCGGTGAATCGCGCGACGTGCAGATCGGCGGTGGGCTCGGTGCGGGTGGCTGTGCTCATGGGTCCTGTCCTGAGTGAAGGCGGACCCGGGATGCAGAGCCCGCCGAAACGGCGAAAGCCAGAGCGAATGCTCTGGCTTGTCGGCTCTGAAGGTGTCGGAATGCGCTAGATCAGCGACGGCCCCTCCAGAGCCGACTCGAAATACGCATACCAACGGGTTGTCATGCGAATGACCCTAGCGCATCGGAGCACCGGACGTCGACGCGCGGGCGGTCAGACGCATCGGGAGCACGATCTGCTCCGGCGTGTGCCGGCGATCGGCGAGGAGGTCCACGGCCAGCCCCGCTGCCCGCCTGCCCAGTGCCTCGACGTCGCCGGAGACCACGCTGATCCCCAGCATCCGCGCCCATTCGGCGTCGTCGAATCCGATCACCGCCGGCGTCCGCTCCGAGCCGAGCTCCTCCAGTGCGCCCAGCAGTATCCGGTTGTTTCCGGCAACGATCGCGGTCGGCGGCTCGTCCAGCGACAGGAGCGCTGCCGTCACCGCACGCGCGGAGGCGACGTCGTGCACGTCGGTGCGCAGCAGGTCACGCCAGGCCGGCGCGGTGTCGTCGAGGACGTCCGCCATCCCCGCGATTCTGCCGCGCGAAGTGGGCAGCCGGCTGTAATCGCCGATGAATGCGATGTGGGTGTGGCCGGCATCGCGCAGGTGCTCCGCTGCGAGGCGACCGCCGGTGCGGTTGTCGAAGACGACCGAGTCGGCCTCGACGTTCTCGGCCGGCCGGTCGACGAAGACGACGGGCACCCCCCGCGCCTGCAGCTGTGCGTACTCGGCATGATCGGGAAGCGCCGACACGACGATGAGCGCCCGGGTCTGCCGATCGGCGAGGTCGCGGGTGAGTCGTCGTTCCTCGTCGGGCGACTCGCGGGAGTTGGCGACGGAGAGGTGGATGCCGCGCGGACGGATCTCGTCCTCGATCGCCTGGGCGAGCGCGGAGTAGAACGGGTTGGTGAAATCGCCGGTGACCAGGCCGATCGAGTCGGCCAGTCGTCCGCTGGCGAGCAGGCTCGCGGCGGCATTGCGTTGGTAGTCCAGGTGCGCGGCGGCCGCGAGCACGCGAGATCGGGTGTCCTCGCTCACGTAGGCTTCACCGCCGAGTGCGCGGGATGCCGTCTTCAGGCTGACACCGGCGTGCTCGGCGACCTGCGCAAGCGTGGCCCGCGGGGATGCCCCATCGCCCGTTGTGCTCATGTGACTTCCCTCCGTGCGCAGAATCATTATGACGCTGCCCGATGTGCGCGCGGAGTCTTCCATCCCGCGCTCGCTCTGTGATACCGTCCTCATCGTATGACAGCGATGTCAGAATTCCGTGAGCAAGGATGCAGAGGAGCGGGCATGACGGTTTCGAACCGGAGACAAGGAGCGCAGTGGATGCGCACGACGGTCGGCGCGGCCGTGACGGCCGCGGTTGCTGCCGCGATGCTCGTCGCCACCCCGGCGAACGCCGCAGGCGCCGAGTCGTTCGCGTCCTCATTCGAATCCGATGATGCAGCCCCTGTTCTGCAGGGCACGGGGGAGGCGGTCAACGTCTCCGGTGCACGCTTCGCCCCGGGCAGCGTGCTGCCCTTCGTCACGCAGGTGACAGCATCCGCCGAGAATCCGCCCAACGAGATCGCCGCGAATCTCGCGGACGGCAACGCCGGCTCCAAGTGGTTGATGTTCGAGGAGTCGGGCTGGGCGCAGTACGACTTCGCCGAGCCGCAGCCGATCGCCCGGTACACGCTCACGTCCGGCAACGACGCTCCCGACCGCGACCCGCGTGACTTCCGGGTGCAGGGCTCCAACGACGGTGAGACGTGGACCACGATCGACGAGCGCAGCGGTGAGGCGTTCGAGGGCAGGGGAGAGACCCGTGTCTTCGACCTGGAGCAGACCAGCGACGCCTACTTGCACTACCGCCTCGACGTGCTCTCGAACCAGTCCGGCGGGCTCGTGCAGCTCGCGGGCTGGGAGCCGATCTCCTCTCTCGACGCCGTCCTCGAGCCGTCCGACCTGATGCTCGAGGTCGGTGACGGCCCGCGCAGCTCGCACACCGCGAAGACCGGCGTCGGCTTCAGCGGCGTGCAGGCACTGCACTACGTCGGCCAGCACATCGCCGACGGCCCCGCAGCCTCCACGGGCGTGCTCTACGACGACCTGGATGTCGCCGTCGAAGACGACACGGCGCTGTCGTACCTCGTCTTCCCCGAGCTCGACGGCGAGCAGACGTACGCTTCGACGTTCGTCGCGGTGGACCTCACGTTCTCCGACGGCACCACCCTCTCGGCATCCGACGCGACCGACGCCTACGGGTACGCGGCGAACGCCCGCGCTCAGGGCGGCTCCAACGCCCTCTGGCCCGACCAGTGGAACAAGGTGACCGTCGATCTCGGCGCGTTCGCCGGCCGCACGGTCACCGGCATCCAGCTCTCCTACGACCACCCGGGGTCGGAGGTGAACGGTGTGGAGCCGGCTGCCGCCGGCACATCCGTCTCCGGCTGGATCGACGACATCACCATCGAAGCGCGCGAACCCCGCGACACCTCGGCAGGACTCGTGTCGTATGTCGACACCCGACGCGGCACCAACTCGACGGGCGGATTCTCGCGCGGCAACAACATCCCCGCCACGGCCTGGCCGAACGGGTTCAACTTCATCACCCCGATGACCGACGCCGACAACCACGGCACGATCTATCAGTACCAGCGGTCGAACACGTCGCAGAACCTGCCGGCGCTGGAGGGCATCGGCTTCTCGCACCAGCCGAGCATCTGGATGGGCGACCGCAACCAGCTGGCCGTGCTGCCGGCCGCGAACGCCGATCCCACCTCCGATCTCGACGACCGCAGGCTCACGTTCCACCACGAGAACGAGACCGCGCGCCCCGACATCTACGATGTGACCTTCGACAACGGCATCCGCACCGAGGTGACGGCCACCGATCACGGCGCCGTGTACCGCTTCACATTCGCCGGTGATGCTGGGTCGGTGCTCGTCGACCAGCTCGAGGGCGACTCCAACCTCACGATCACAGGCGACACCGTCACCGGCTGGGTCGACGGCGGTTCCGGATGGCCGGGACGCAGCCGCATGTTCGTCTACGGCACGTTCGACACCGCGCCCGCGATCGCCGGGCCGACCAACAACGGTGACCGCGACTCGGCCCGCTACGCCGCTTTCGACACCGCCGACGACAACACCGTCGAACTGCGCATCGCATCGTCGTTCATCTCGCAGGATCAGGCTGAGGCGAACCACGACCTCGAGCTCGCCGGCCTCTCATTCGACGACGCCCATCAGGCCGTGCGGGATGCCTGGAACGAGCGTCTTAGCGTCGTGCACGACGTGGTCGGCGCGACGGACGCGCAGCTGGTCACCCTGTACTCGAGCCTGTACCGGCTGAACCTGTACCCGAACTCGCAGTTCGAGAATGTCGGAACGGCGGGCGACCCCGAGTACGCGTACGCGAGCCCGGTGGCGCCCAAGAACGGATCGGCGACCGACACCGAGACGAACGCGGAGATCGTCGACGGAAAGATCTACGTCAACAACGGATTCTGGGACACCTATCGCACCGCCTGGCCGCTGTACGCGCTGCTCTACCCGGATGTGACCGAAGAGCTCGTCGACGGTTTCGTGCAGCAGTACCGCGACGGCGGCTGGATCGCGCGCTGGTCGTCTCCCGGCTACGCCGATCTGATGACCGGCACGAGCTCCGACGTCGCATTCGCCGAGGCGTACCTCGCCGGTTCCCTCTCGAACAGCACGGCGCTGGAGGCCTATGACGCCGCAGTGAAGAACGCCACGGTGCTGCCGGCGACCAACGCCGTCGGCCGAAAGGGACTCGATCAGTCGATCTTCCTCGGCTACACCCCCGAGAGCACGCACCAGAGTGCGTCGTGGGGCCTGGAGGGCTTCATCAACGACTTCGGCATCGCCGAGATGGCCGCGGCGCTCGCCGCAGATCCTGAGACGCCGGCCGATCGCGTCGAGCAGCTGCTCGAGGAGGCCGAGTACTTCCAGTCGCGTGCCCAGCATTACGCCGAGATGTACAACCCCGACGCCGGCGTATTCACCGCGCGGCATGCCGACGGCAGCTGGGCAGAGGGCGCCGACTTCGACAAGAAGGCCTGGGGCGGCGCGTTCACCGAGGCGAGCGGCTGGACCTTCGCCTTCCACGCTCCGCACGACGTCGAGGGCATGGCCGCCCTGTACGGCGGACGTCAGGGCCTGGTCGACGAGCTGCACGAGTTCCTGACCACCCGCGAGATGGCCGACTACTCCGGCATCCACGAGGCACGCGAGGCGCGCGACGTGCGCCTCGGGATGCTGGGGATGTCGAATCAGGTCGCTCATCACATCCCCTACGTGCTCGCCGAGGCCGGCGACCCCACGGGGGCGCAGGAGCTCATCCGCGACATCCAGAACCGGCTCTTCGTCGGCTCCGACATCGGCCAGGGCTACCCGGGCGATGAGGACAACGGCGAGTTCTCCGCCTGGTACGTCTTCTCGGCTCTCGGGTTCTACCCGCTCGAGGTCGGCTCGGGCGACTACACGATCGGCACCCCGCTGTTCGACAGCGCGACGCTGTCCATCGGCGACCGCGACATCGTGATCAAGGCCGATGGTGCGTCGGACGGCGCGACCTACGTCGACGGTGTCACGCTCAACGGCGAGCCGATCGATGCGACGACCTTCGACGGCGACTTGCTGCGCGAGGGCGGCACGCTGGAGTTCGCGATGAGCGACACGCCCAGCACCTGGGGCGCCAAGGACCTCGCCGAAGACCTCGAGGCACCGGACACCATGGTCGATGCCACGAAGCCCGGTCGCGGCACCCTGAAGGCCGCCGACGGCACCGACGTCTCGGCGCTCGTCGACGACAGCATGACGTCGTCCGCCGCATTCACCGGCGGCAGCGCCGACCTCGTATGGACCTCGCAGTCCGGACCGGTCACGGTGGGGCAGTACACCCTGACAAGCGCGAAGACCGAGACGGCACCGGCCAACTGGACGCTGTCCGGCTCGATCGACGGCGAGAACTGGGTCGAACTCGACAGCCGCGAGAACCAGGAGTTCGCCTGGGGCACGCAGACGCGCCCGTTCAGCACGACGGGAACCGGGGCGTTCACCAGCATCCGCCTGCAGGTTTCCTCTGGCGCGGACGCGCTCGCGCTCGCCGAGGTGGAGCTGTTCGCCACGGCGGATGCCGCCGACGGCTTGACCGTCACGGCCGGCGCCGACCAGCGCGTCGCGGTGGACACACCGTTCGACGGGGTGCTTGCCACCATCGTCGGCACCGAGGAGGATGCCGCAGGCTATGAGGTCTCGGTCGACTACGGCGACGGCGTCGATTCCGAGGCCACCCTCACCCGGGACGACCTGGGCGGATGGCAGGTCACCGCTCCCCACACGTTCACCGCTCCCGGTGTCTACACGGCCACCGTCACCGCGCAGGATTCCAGCGGTGCGATCGCGGCGGCCAGCACGACGATCGAGGTGTTCCGAGATGACACGTTCGAAGGCTCCCTCAACGTGGTCTGCATCGGCGACCTGGGTGTCACCGCCGCGAACTGCGACGGTCAGAACTACGGCTACTTCCGCGACAAGCTGGCTGCTGACGGCTTCGTTCAGGGCGAGACCCTGACGATCCCGGGCACCGAACTCACCTACGACCTTCCTGCGATCGAGCCCGGACAGCCGGACAACATCACCGGTGAAGGCCAGACGGTGCGCATCGAGCTCGGTGACGGGGCGACCCAGCTCGCGTTCGTCGGCACCGCGACCGAGCAGAACCGCGAGCCCGAGGCCGTGCTGCACTTCACCGACGGCAGCGAGCAGATCGTGAAGATCTCGTTCGGAGACTGGGTCGGAGCATCCGGCAACCCCGCGTTCGGCAACACCGTGCTCGCGGTGTCCGAGGGACGCCTGTCGGGCACCTCGGCCGAGTCTTCGGTGAAGAACACGGCGATCTACGCGACCGCGCCGATCACGCTCGACACGGATGCCGACGGCAACCCGAAGATCGTCGAGTCGCTGACGATGCCTGCCGAGGAGGGCACCCTCCGCGACGGTCGCGTGCACGTGTTCGCCATCGCGTCCGACGGCGATCGCAGCGAGAGCACGCCGCTGACCGTCGCGCCGGGGGCGGTCGACGGGCAGCTCACGGGTGAAGAGTTCACCGCGACGCTCGCGACCACCGCGGGCGGCGAGCCCGAACAGTCGGCGGTCGTCAACTGGGGCGACGGCTCGCCCGTGACCTCGGTCGATGTCGCAGACGGCGAGGTCGTCGGCACGCACACCTACCGTGCTGCCGGTACGTACACGATCTCGGTCACCGCCGACGACGGCGTGCGATCCGCCGTCACGACGCTGGAGATCGTCGTGAGCGATCCGGAACCGGAGTACTCGCCGGAGATCACCCTGGGCGTGAGCCAGGCGGAGCCCGGCGATACCGTGACGGTCACCGGAAGCGGGTTCGCCGCAGACGAGGCGGTCGAGGTGCGCTTCGGTGACGCCGACCCGGTCAGCGTGCGGACGGATGCCGATGGGGCGCTGTCTGCCGAGGTCGTCGTTCCTGACGGCACCGTCGACGGCGACTACTCGGTCACCGCGATCGGCGAGATCTCGAACGTCGAGGCTCGTGCCGGTATCCGCATCGAAACCCCGATCGACGGGGCTGTCGACACGACGACGACCCTGCGCTCCGAAGCATCCGACCCGGTCGCCGGCGACCTCGTGACGCTCACGGCGACGGTCGATCCCGCCGAGGCGGCCGGCCAGGTGGAGATTCTCGAGGGCGACGTCGTCGTCGGGTCGGCGAGCGTCACCGGGGGCACGGCGAGTGTGGATGTGCGGATCGCCACGTCGGGAGCGCACGTGTACGTCGCGCGCTTCACGCCGTCCGATCCGGACGCCTTCCGGGCGTCGGCATCCGAGCCCCTGACGATCGACGTGCGCGACACCCCGGTGCTGGAAGCGGAGATCGAGCTGCTGACCGACACGGTCGTGCAGGGCGGTTCGGTCGAGGTCATCGGACGTGGTTACCAGGCCGGTGAGATCGTGGCGATCGAGCTGCACTCGGACCCGATCCGCCTCGCCGAGGTGACGACGGACGGCGCGGGATCGTTCCGTGCTCAGGTGGCGGTGCCGCTGGATGCTCCGGTGGGCGATCACACCGTGGTGGTGACGGGATCCGAGTCCGGACTGTCGGCAGAGGCGGCGCTCACCGTGACGGCCGCGGCGGGCGAGGACGGCGGCCTGCCGAGCACCGGCGGATCCGTACCGATCGTGCTCATGATCGCCGTGCTCGGACTGCTTGCAGCCGGCGGCGCGCTGCTGCTGATCCGGCGCCGTCGCCCGGGTCACGCGGACTGATCGAACAGAAGCGGGGCCGGCGTCCGGATGATCCCCGGATGCCGGCCCCGCTTCGCGTTGTGGTGAACGGAGCGCGCTCAGCTCAGCGGCGTGAAGTTGCGGTTCGCGATGTGCTCCGGACGGGGCGAGCGCGCGGCGTACGGCTCGACCAGCGCGTTGTCGACGCTGTTGAACACCATGAACACGTTCGACCGGGCGTACGGGGTGATGTTGTTGCCCGACCCGTGCATGATGTTCGAGTCGAACCACAGGGCAGAGCCGGCAGCTCCCGTGAACTGCTCGATGCCGTACCTGTCGGCCAGCGCCGTGATGGCCGCATGGCTCGGCACGCCCGCTTCCTGCGCCTGCAGCGACTGCTCGTGGTTGTTGTCGGGCGTCTCGCCCACGGCCGGCACGAACGTGCGGTGCGAGCCCGGCATCACCATGAGCCCGCCGTTGAACGGGTAGTTGTCGGTGAGCGCGATCGAGCAACTCACCGCGCGCGGCCTCGGCA
>JACYYJ010006236.1_pt2 | contig 16544 bp, 17 predicted proteins | sample 8236861 | NCBI WGS metagenome assembly JACYYJ01 (sample SAMN14103086, study PRJNA606662) | landfill metagenome | isolation source: landfill solid waste | place: India:New Delhi, Okhla landfill site | collected 2017-11-05
GCGGTGCCGCCGGCGGAAGCGATGGCTTCGACCGCGGTGAAGATGTCGCTGGTGCGCACCCCGTTGTCCAGTGCCGTCTCACCGGCACGTTGGATGACGGGTCCGTCCATTCCGGGATCGGAGTACGGCATGCCGACCTCGATGATGTCGACGCCGTTGCGGACGAGTTCGACCATGGCCTCGACCGATCCCTCCACCGTGGGGAAGCCGACCGGAAGGTAGCCGATGAGAGCGGCCTTGCGGCCCGCCTCAGCGACGGCGTTGAGGGTGGTTCCTGTGCGTGGGCCGGAGTGCGTCATACCTGCACCGCTCCTTCGTCGATGTAGTCGAACCATTTCGCGGCGGTCGTCATGTCCTTGTCGCCGCGGCCGGAGAGATTGACCAGCAGGACCGCATCGGGTCCGAGCTCACGGCCGATGCGCATGGCCCCGGCCAGAGCGTGGGCGGATTCGATGGCGGGGATGATGCCTTCGGTGCGGGAAAGAAGCCGCATGGCCTCCATCGCCTCGTCGTCGACGACGGGTTGGTAGGTCACCCGGCCGGTGTCGTGGAGGTGGGAGTGTTCGGGACCGACCGAAGGATAGTCGAGTCCGGCCGAGACCGAATGGGAAGCCTGAGTCTGTCCGTCGGAGTCCTGGAGGATGTAGGTGGCCGAACCGTGGAGGACGCCGGGGCGTCCGCCGGAGAACCGGGCGGCGTGGCGGCCGGAGTCGACTCCTTCGCCGCCGGCTTCGAAGCCGAAGATCTTCACGTCGGCATCACCGAGGAAGGCGGCGAAGAGGCCCATGGCGTTCGATCCTCCGCCGACGCAGGCGCAGACGGCGTCGGGCAGGCGGCCGACCATGTCCTGGATCTGTTCGCGGGCTTCGACGCCGATGACGTTCTGGAAGGAGCGCACCATCGCGGGGAACGGGTGGGGTCCGGCGACCGTGCCGATGACGTAGTGGGTGTCGTCGACATTGGCGACCCAGTCGCGCATGGCTTCATTCATCGCGTCCTTGAGGGTGCGGGTGCCGTTGGTCACGGCGTTGACCGTGGCTCCGAGCAGACGCATGCGCGCGACGTTGAGGGCCTGCCGCTGGGTGTCCTCCTCACCCATGTAGACCACGCAGGACATGTCGAGCAGCGCGGCGGCGGTCGCCGTGGCGACTCCGTGCTGCCCGGCTCCGGTCTCGGCGATGACGCGGGTCTTGCCCATCCGCTTGGCCAGCAGAGCCTGAGCCAAGGCGTTGTTGATCTTGTGGCTGCCCGTGTGGTTGAGGTCTTCGCGCTTGAGGAACACGCGCGCACCGCCGCAGTGCTCGGCGAAGCGCGTGGCCTCGGTGAGCAGAGACGGCCGGCCGATGTAGTTGCGCTGCAGAGTGAGGAGTTCGTCGGTGAAGGCCGGATCCACCTGGGACTTGCGCCAGGTCTCTTCGATCTCGTCGAGTGCCGGGATCAGCGCTTCGGGGAAGAACCTGCCTCCGAACTCCCCGAAGTACGGTCCGGTCTCCTGGCTCACATCGGTCATTGCGGTCCTTCTCGATCTCCTCGTGGCGTCGGCAGGCGCAGGCGGTGAGCCTCCGCCGTGCCGGACGTCGGAATGGGTGCGGTATGGGCCATCGTCGGCCACGTGCAGCGGCCGATGGCGGCGGGGTTCAGGATGCGGACAGCGAGCGGCGTTCTCGGCCGAGGGCGGTGTACTCCTCGACAGCGGCCTGCGGACGGCCGCCGGTGACGAGCGCTTCGCCCACGAGCACGAGATCGGCGCCGGCGTCCGCGTACTTCGACACCTCGGCTCCGCCGGCGACGCCGGACTCGGCCACGAGGGTGCATCCTGCGGGGGCGAGTGCGGCCAAAGGCGCGAATCGATCGGTGTCGACGCTCAGATCCTTGAGGTTGCGGGTGTTGACGCCGATGAGTTCGGCACCGAGTTCGGCAGCGATCTCCAGCTCTGCGCGGTTGTGGGTCTCGACGAGCGCGGTCATCCCCAGCTCGGTGGCGAGGGCATGGAACTCGCCCAGCTGCACGGGGTCGAGTGCTGCGACGATGAGCAGAACGATATCGGCGCCGTGGGCACGAGCCTCATGGAACTGGTATTCGTCGACCATGAAGTCCTTGCGCAGGACCGGGATGTCCACGGCGGCGCGCACCGAGTCGAGGTCAGCGAGGCTGCCGTTGAAGCGGCGAGCTTCCGTCAGCACGCTGATGGCCCGGGCTCCGCCGGCAGCGTACAGACCTGCAAGGGTGCCGGGGTCGGGAATCTGGGCGAGGTCCCCGCGGGAGGGCGACTTCCGCTTGACCTCGGCGATGACGCCGAAGTCAGCGGACAGATCGAAGCGTCGGGCCGGTTCGGCCGCAGCCGCTCGTGCCGTGATCTCGCTCAGCGGAACAACGCTGCGGCGCGCCTGCAGGTCTTCCCGCACGCCGGAGACGATGTCGCCTAGGACCGTCATTTCTTCTTCGGCTTGTTGCCCAGCCCGACGGCACGCAGGATCAGTCCGACGACGACGCCGAGGGCGACGATGCCGATGGAGATGTAGGTGATCGTGGGGTTGTGGATCGTGAAGCCCACACAGCCGACGCAGATGCCGATGAGCATGATGATGACTCCGGTCCATCCCGCCACCGAGTTGCCGTGACCGGGATCGGCGATCGCTGCGTAGTCGATCGTGGATTTGTCGAGATCTGCGGCCCCGTTGCGGGCGATGGACTGCGACATGGCGCTCCTTTGTGTGAGTGCGTGACACGCGTATGGAATCTTTCCTCCATTGTGTCACGCTTCTTCTGCTGACCGGACACCGACCCGGTCACAAGGTCATTTCGAATCCGGCTCGTCGTCCGGACGATTCGGCTCCTCGTCGTCGGGACCGTTCGGCTCTTCGTCGTAGGTGGCGTCTTCGACGTCTTCTCCGCGGGACAGGGCGTCCCAGGTCGCGGCCGAGTCGAATTCCCCGCCGGCGGCTTCGGCGGTGCGGGCGTAGCGGTTGGAGTTCGTCCACCCGTTCGAGGCGACGGCGACCCAGACGATGCCGATGACTCCGATTCCCGCGGCCACTGCCGCGATGATCGCCCAGGAGGTGGCTCCCGGCGCCGAGACGGCGCTCAGGGCCGTGATCCCGTAGCCGATGCCGGCGATCCCGGCCAGACCGAGGACGACGAAGCGTCCGATCCGACCGAGCATTGCGGCGAGCAGACCCGAGACGGCGATGATCGCCACACAGGCGGTGGCCACGGGCGAGGCCTGCGAGCTCGCATCCTCGGTGACCTTCGCCACACCGGTGGGTCCGAGTGTGTCGCCGCCGGCGCCGGCCTGCCAGGCGGAGATCGTCAGCGCCCACAGTGCGGCGGCGATGACGAGGACGATGAGGACTCCGCGTGATTTCGTCATGGCCTCACCTCCGGCTTCCTTCGCCCGTGCGCAGCGCGTCGGCCGCGGCGGCCGCACGCAGCACGGCCGCGGCCTTGTTCTCGGATTCCTGGTATTCGGTCTCCGGCACGGAATCGGCGACGAGCCCACCTCCGGCAAAGACGCTCATCGTGCCGTCCCGGAGCACTCCGGTGCGGATGGCGATGGCCAGATCGAGGTCACCGGTGAAGGACATGTAGCCGACCACTCCCCCGTAGATTCCGCGTCCGACGGGTTCGAGCTCGTCGATGATCTGCAGCGCTCGGGGTTTGGGCGCACCGGAGAGAGTGCCGGCGGGGAAGGTCGCCCGGAGCACGTCGATGGCGGTGGTTCCGGGCTCGAGTTCACCGCGCACGGTCGAGCTGATGTGCATGATGTGGCTGTAGCGGACGATGTCCATGAACTCGCTGACGTCTATGGTTCCGGCCGCGCAGACCTTCGCCAGGTCGTTGCGGGCGAGGTCAACGAGCATGAGGTGCTCTGCTCGCTCCTTCTCATCGGCCAGGAGCTCCCGTGCCAGGGAGTCATCAGCTTCCGGTGTGGCACCGCGGGGGCGAGAACCGGCGATCGGGTGCGTGACCACCTCTCCGGACCGGACGGTGACGAGCGCTTCCGGTGAGGAGCCGACGATGCTCACCGGCTCCCCTCCGTCGTCGTGGAGGTTGAGCAGGTACATGAATGGGCTCGGGTTCGCATGCCTCAGCATCCGGTACACACTCAGCGCATCGGCATCGCAGGGGGTGTCGAAGCGCTGGCCGATGACGACCTGGAAGATCTCTCCGTCGACGATCTTCTGCTTCGCCGTCTCCACACCGTCGAGGTATACCTGCGGTTCGGTACGGGTGGCCACCTCGGGGTCGGCCTTCCTGGGGCGCAGGATATCGGCTGGGCTGGGCTGCTGGAGGCGCTCACACATCGCGGCGATGCGGTCGACTCCCGAGGCGTGGGCCTCGTCGATGCCGGTGTCGGTGCCGTTGACGTTGAACACGTTGGCCACGAGGGTGACCGTGCCCGAATAGTGGTCGAAGACGGCGATGTCACCGGGGATCATCAGCTGGACCGTCGGCAGGTGGTGTTCGTTGGGCCGCGGCGGGCCGAGCTTCTCGAAGCGGCGGACGATGTCCCACCCGAAGTAGCCGACGAAGCTCGAGACCATGGGCGGCAGCTCCGATTCCGCCTCGGCCACGGCGAGGAGCTCGAGAGTCGCGGTGACCGCGTCGAGGACGTCGCCGTCGGTGGGGATGCCCACCGGCGGGGTGCCGGTCCAGTGGAATCCGTCATCGGTCGAGATGAGGGTGGCCACCGGTGCGGATCCGATGAAGGAGTACCGGGCCCAGGAACCGGCGACGGCGGATTCGAAGAGGAAGCTTCCCGGTCCGCCGTCGGTGAGTTTGCGGTAGAGGCTCAGCGGGGTCTCCGAGTCCGCGAGTACCTGGGTGTGGACCGGTACCAGCCGGTGTTCGGCGCCGAGGGCTCGGAACTGGTCGAGGCTGGGTCGGATCGGCAGGTCGGTCGGGTTCGCCGCTGGGTCAGTCGACACTGATGGTCCTTCCGGTGAAGCAGGTCGGGGTGTTCGTATGGCAGGCGGGTCCGGTCTGGTCGACGAGCATGAGCAGGGCGTCGGCATCGCAGTCGAGGGCAAGTGAACGGACATGTTGGACATGGCCGGAGGTCTCGCCCTTCACCCAGTATTCCTGCCGGGACCTGGACCAGTAGGTGGCCCGCTTCGTCTCGAGTGTGCGGGAGACGGCCTCAACGTCCATCCAGGCGAGCATGAGCACGTCGCGGCTCGTGGCCTCTTGGACGATGACGGGGACGAGTCCGTCGTCGTTCAGCCGGATGATCTCCCGCCAGTTCTCCGGGGTGGCATCGATATCGCTGCTCATCGGACCTCGATTCCCTCCTTCCGCAGTGCGTCCTTGACCTCGGCGATGCTCAGAGTGCCGAAGTGGAAGACGCTGGCGGCCAGCAGAGCATCGGCGCCTGCTTCCACCGCCGGGGCGAAGTGTTCGACCTTGCCGGCTCCGCCCGAGGCGATGAGCGGCACGTCGACGGCGGCGCGGGCGGCACGGATGAGCTCGAGATCGAATCCCTCACGGGTGCCGTCGGCGTCGATGGAGTTGAGCAGGATCTCGCCGACCCCGCGGTCGGCGGCTTCCCGGATCCAGTCGATGGCGCAGCGTCCCGTGCCTTCGCGGCCGCCGCGGGTGGTGACCTCGAATCCGGATGCCGTGGTCGTCCCCTGTGTCCGGCGGGCGTCGAGGGAGAGGACGAGGACTTGGTTGCCGAAGTGCCGGGAGATCTCACTGATGAGCTCCGGGTTCTTCACCGCCGAAGTGTTGACCGAGACCTTGTCGGCCCCGTCGCGCAGCAGACGGTCGACGTCGGCGACGCTGCGGATGCCTCCGCCGACGGTGAGCGGGATGAAGACCTCTTCGGCGCAGGCGCGGACGACGTCGTGGACGGTCTCCCGGTCACCGCTGCTGGCCGTGACGTCGAGGAAGGTGAGTTCGTCGGCTCCGGACTCGCCGTAGCGGCGGGCGAGTTCGACGGGGTCGCCGGCATCCTTGAGGTCGGCGAACTTCACTCCCTTGACGACGCGTCCGCCGTCGACGTCCAGACACGGGATGACTCTGACAGCTACCACGCAGTCCTCCTAGATTCCCAGGCCCCGGTAGCGATCCATTCGGCGGGCCAGGCGCCGGGCCGATGGTTCGCGCATGAGCGAGATGAGTTCGTATTCGAGTGTCGCCCCGACGCGGGCGACGAAGTCCAGAGGTTCGTCGCTGGCATCGGGGTGTTCGGCGATGATCCGGTCGACGACTCCGTTGGCCTGCAGCATGGGAGCATGCACGCCCTGGCTCTGTGCCATCTCGGCGGCTCGCTCGGTGGTGCGGTGCACGATCGCCGAGGCGCCTTCGGGCGGCAGGGGCGAGAGCCAGCCGTGTTCGGCGCTGAGCACCCGGTCGGTCGGGATGAGTGCCAGTGCCCCGCCCCCGGAGCCCTCACCGAGGATGAGCGAGACGGACGGGGCGTCGAGGTTGGCGAGGTCGGCGAGGCTGCGGGCGATCTCGCCGGCGATTCCGCCTTCCTCGGCTTCCTTCGACAGGGCCGCGCCCGGGGTGTCGATGACGGTCACGAGCGGCAGGTGCAGCTCCGCGGCCAAGCGCATTCCGCGCCGGGCCTCACGCAGCGCCGCCGGTCCCATTGGGGCACGGGAGTCCTGCCGGAACCGGTCCTGACCGAGGACGATGCACGGTGCGGAGCCGAACTTCGCCAGAGCCAGCAGCAGTCCGGGATCCTTCTCCCCTTCGCCGGTGCCGTTGAGCGGCAGCACGGTGTTCGCGGCAGTGCGCAGCAGGTCACGGACTCCGGGGCGTTCGGGACGGCGCGAGCTGGTGATCGCGGCCCAGGCATCGGAGTTCGGGTCGACGGTGTCCGGAGCCGTGTCGGGATCCGGCACGCGGCTGGGGACCTCCTGGGCACCCATGAGCACATCGAGGACGCGGGAGACGGTGCCGGCGATGCGTTCGGGACCGATGACGGCGTCGACGATGCCCATCTTGTGCAGGTTCTCTCCGGTCTGCACGTTCTCCGGGAACTGCTCCCCGTAGATGGCTTCGAATACCCGGGGGCCCAGGAATCCGATGAGGGAACCGGGTTCGGCCACGGTGACGTGTCCCAACGATCCCCAGGAGGCGAAGACTCCTCCGGTGGTGGGATGGCGCAGGTACACGAGGTAGGGCAGTCCGGCCTTGCGGTGGGCGATGACGGCGTTGGTGATCTTCACCATCGACAGGAAGGCGATGGTGCCCTCCTGCATGCGGGTGCCTCCCGAAGCGGGTCCGGCCAGCAGCGGCAGCCCTTCGAGGGTCGCACGCTCGATGGCGTCGACGAGGCGTTCGGCCGCGGCCACACCGATCGAGCCGGCGAGGAAGCGGAATTCGCCGGCGATCACGGCCACGCGACGGCCGTCGATGGTCCCTTCGCCGCTGATGATCGCTTCGTCGACCCCGGACTTCTGCGCCGCGGCATCGAGTTCAGCGGCGTAGTCGTCCGAGATCCCGCCGGCGGGTCGGACGGGCGTGGTGTCCCAGGACAGGAACGATCCTTCGTCGAGGACGATGTCGACGAGTTCGTGGGCATTCAGACGCGTCATGACGGTCCTGTTCAGTTTCCGTCGGCGAGCCACGCCACGATGGAGTCCGCGTCTTCGTCGAGCAGCGGCGGAGCATCGTGAGCCGTGCGGGTGGTTTCGACCTCACCGGAGGCTCCGGCGTCGAAGAAGCGCAGGGGCGGTCCGGGCAGGTCGATGTCCCCGAGCACCGGGTGGTCGACTGAGACCTTGAGTCCCTGGCTGAGGGCCTGGTCCCACTGGTAGACCTCGGGCAGGCTGCGGACCGTGCCGGACGGGATTCCCGCCTCGGTGAGCTTGGCCAGCAGATCGGCTGCGTCGAAGGCGGAGAAGCGGTCTTCGATGAGTTCGATGAGGGCGGGCCGGTTGGCCACACGGGAGGCGTTGTCGGCCAGGCCCTCGGCTGCGGGATCGATGTCGAAGGCGGCGCAGAACTTCTGCCACAGGTTCTCGTTGCCGACGGAGATCTGCACGGCGCCGTCGCGGCAGGTGAAGAGTCCGTACGGCGACAGCGACGGGTGATGGTTGCCGCCGGGCTGCGGTTCCTGACCGGCCACGGTCGCTCTGGTCCCCTGGAAAGCGTGGACGCCGACCATTCCCGCGATGAGCGAGGTGCGCACGACCTTGCCCTTGCCGGTGCGTTCGCGTTCGAGGAGTGCGGCCAGCACACCGTAGGAGCCGTAGATGCCGGCGAGCAGATCGGCGATCGGCACTCCCACGCGCTGCATGTCAGAGGGTCCGGAACCGGTCAGGGACATCAGTCCGGCTTCGCCCTGGGCGATCTGGTCGTAGCCGGCGCGGGAGGCTTCGGGGCCGTCGTGGCCGAAGCCGGTGATGGAGAGGATGACCAGGCGCGGGTTGATCTCCATGCAGCGGGCAGTGGAGAAGCCGAGCCGGTCGAGGACTCCGGAGCGGAAGTTCTCGATGAGCACATCGGCGCGGGCGATGAGACCGGTCAGGGTGTCTTTGCCCGTCTCGGATTTGAGGTCGAGGGCGATGGATTCCTTGTTGCGGTTGCACGAGAAGAAGTAGGTGGCCTGAGGGTTGTCCTCGGGTCCGACGAAGGGAGGACCCCAGGACCGCGAATCGTCGCCTTTGCCGGGGTTCTCGACCTTGATCACTCGCGCACCGAGGTCGCCGAACATCATTCCTGCATGGGGGCCGGCAAGTGCTCGGGAGAGGTCGACGACGGTATATCCGGTCAGGGGTCCTGCCGCAGTCTCGGGTGTCTCGTTCGCCATTCCTAGTCCTCCTTGAAGTGGGTGCGTCTCTTGATGAGCATACGCAATCGTGCGACCTCCGCATGGGCGCGGCGACCGTCTGCGTGCTGGATCGCCATCACCGCGTAGGTGGTGCCGTCGGTGAGGTCCAACAGGGGCCAGGGGTCGTCACCCTCGGGTGAGAACGTCACGCCGAGGATCTGTCCCCAGTCGAACCGGCGGGTGCGCACCATGTTCTTGACCACCAGGCCCTCTGCGGTGGGCCGAGCCTGGATATCGGAGATGCGCAGCAGGGCGGCTCCGAAGAGAATCCCCAGCAGGTTCATCCATATCATGTCGAGCACCGTCCACGGTTCCCAGTCCACGACGAACAGCGCCACGGACAGGATCGCGAACCCCGCGGTCACGGCAACGGAGCCGACGATGCTGATGATGCGCACCTGTCGGGGCCGGAACACGGCGAGATCAGATTCGGCAGGCGCCAATGTTCGTCACCAGGATCGCACGCGCCCCGACTCCGTAGAGCCGGTCCATGACGTTGTTGACTTCCTTCGCTTCGACCATGACCCGCACGGCGACCCATCCGGTCTCCTGCAGCGGGGACACCGTCGGGGATTCGAGGCCCGGGGTCAGCGAGATCGCTTCGGGCACCAGACGCTGTTCGATGTTGTAGTCGACGAGCACGTACTGGCGGGCGACCATGACCGATTCGAGGCGGCGTTTGAGCACGCCGATGCGGGATTCGGCTCCGGCGCGCTGGATGAGCACACCTTCGGATTCGAGCAGCGGCTCGCCGAAGGTCTCGAGTCCCGCGGCGCGCAGAGTGGAGCCGGTTTCGACGACATCGGCGATGGCGTCGGCGACTCCGAGCTGGATGGAGACCTCGATCGCTCCGTCGAGCTGCACGGTCGTCGCGGCAATACCGCGTCGCTGCAGGTCGGCGTCGACGAGGTTCGGGAAGCTCGTGGCGATGCGCGCACCGGCCAGCTGGTCGGGCGAGGTGAAGGAGCCGACGGTGCCGGCGTAGAAGAAGCGGGAGGCACCGAATCCGAGTCCGAGCACCTCTTGGGCTTCGGCCTGTGACTCGAGCAGGAGGTCGCGGCCGGTGATCCCGGCGTCGAGGATGCCGGATCCGACGTAGATGGCGATGTCGCGGGGACGCAGGTAGAAGAATTCGACTCCGTTGACTTCGTCCTGATGGACCAGTGTCTTGGTTCCGCGTCGAGTGGAGTATCCGGCCTCGCTGAGCATATCGGAGGCGGCTTCGGACAGTGCGCCCTTGTTGGGCACGGCTACACGCAGCATGGGTTCCCTTTGGAGTTCGATGGCGACGGGTCGGTCAGGTTCGTGAAAGGCGCTTACAGATGTCGGTACACGTCTTCGAGGGTGAGCCCCTTGGCGATCATCATCACCTGCACGTGGTAGAGCAGCTGCGAGATCTCCTCGGCGAGCTCTTCCTTGGTTTCGTATTCGGCGGCCATCCACACTTCGGCGGCCTCTTCCACGACCTTCTTGCCGATCGCATGGACTCCGGCGTCGAGTTCGGCCACGGTCTTCGAACCGGCCGGTCGATCGAGGGATTTCTGCTGGAGTTCGGCGTAGAGAGTCTCAAAGGTCTTCACTTCTCCAGCCTAATGCATGCCTCTCAACCGCAGCATTCGGGGTCTCACGTTCCAGAACACCGCAGGCAGGCAGTCCCCGGCCGCGCGGTCGGCGCCGCTCAGTCCTCGGGATCGCGGCCGATGTCGGTGGCCGGTCGGTGGGGTGCCGAGATCGTCTGGCGGGAGCGCTTCGACCAGTCGATGAGTCCGAGGATGACCATGACGAGGAAGAACAGGTACACGGCGCCGGAGAAGACGAGTCCCCCGGAGATCGCCAGCGGGATGCCGACGAGGTCGACTGCGAGCCAGACGAACCAGAATTCGACGATGGCCCGGCCCTGGGCGTACATGGCCACGATCGAGCCGATGAATATGTACGCGTCGGGGTACGGGTTCCAGGACCATCCGCCCAGGGCGAGGACCCAGCCGAAGATTCCGGTGCCGATGACGAGAGCCGCGAGGAGGATCGCCCGCTCTTTCCAGGTGGCCCAGCGGACGAGGACTTCACCGGAGGCGGCCTTGGACTTCTTCCACTGGGTCCACCCCCAGATCGCGGCGACGATGATGACGACCTGTCGGGAGGCGTTGCCGCCGAGGCCGGCGGAGATGCTGGCGGAGAAGAGCAGGATGGAGCCGAGGATCTGCACCGGCCAGGACAGGATGTTCCGCCGCAGCGCGAGGACGACCGTGGCCAGGGCACAGATGTTGCCGAACAGGTCGGAGTACGGCACGGGTTTGCCCAGCAGTTCGAATGCCGGGGTGTTCAACCAGGCGAACAGGTCCATCGCAGGCTCTCTTCAGGTGTGGGCCGTTGCAGTCATCCGGCCCGGATCGGTCAATGGGTGTGGGCGGCGGCGAGGGTGCGCAGCTCGCTGATGGCCGCTGCTGCGTCCTCGGCACCGTAGACGGCGGAGCCGGCCACGAGGACGTCGGCGCCGGCATCGACCACGCGGTCGATCGTCGATGCGGAGACTCCCCCGTCGACCTGCAGCTTGATCTCGAGTCCGGCGGCGGAGATCGCTTCGCGGGTCCGCGTGATCTTCGGCAGGCACACGTCGAGGAACTTCTGACCGCCGAATCCGGGTTCGACGGTCATGATGAGGATCTGGTCGAACTCGCCGAGGAGGTCGATGAAGGGTTCGATCGGGGTGGCGGGTTTGAGCGCGAGGCTCGCCTTGGCCCCGAGGCGGCGCAGCTCCCGGGCCAGGCGGACCGGGGCGGCGGCCGCCTCGGCGTGGAAGGTCACCGAGGCGCAGCCGATCTCCGCGTACACGGGAGCATTGCGGTCGGCGTCGGCGATCATCAGGTGGGCGTCGAGAGGGATCGGTGAGATCGCCTGGATGCGTTCGACGACGGGCGGGCCGAAGGTGAGGTTCGGGACGAAGTGGTTGTCCATGACGTCGATATGGGCCATATCGGCGGTGCTGATCTTCTCGAGCTCTCCGCGCAGGTCGGAGAAGTCCGAGGACAGGATGGAGGGGTTGATGTCGATGGACATGGGTCATTTCGCCTTTCGCAGGAGGGCCAGGAACATTCCGTCGCTGTTGTGCAGGTGCGGCCAGAGCTGAGCGTATCGCCCGCCGTCCCGGGTCACCGAGGCGAACGATTCCGCCTCGGTGCCGGTGATCGCCGACAGCACGGTCGGGGTGTCGAGCACCTCGATGTCCGCGGTGCCGGACTTGGCGCGCAGGCGCAGGACTTCGTCGACGATGAGCACGGTCTCGGCATAGTGCGGCGAGCACGTCGAGTAGGCGACGACTCCCCCGGGCGCGCAGGCGTCGAGGGCTGCGGTCAGCAGTTCGCGCTGGAGTCCGGACAGGGCCGTGATGTCCTCGGGCCGTCGGCGGTAGCGGGCTTCGGGACGACGGCGCAGGGCCCCGAGTCCGGAGCAGGGCACGTCGACGAGGACTTTCGAGTAGGGGCCGCGGGCGTCGCGTCCGTCGCGGAGGGCCGCGGTGACGTTGCTCAGTGCCTTCGTCGAATCGCGGACGAGGTCGACGCGGTGCTCGCTGGAGTCGAAGGCCTCGAGGGTCAACGCTTCGCCGGCGGCTGCGGCTCCGAGGACGGCGGCCTTGCCTCCGGGGCCGGCGCACAGGTCGGCCCAGGTGCCGGCGGGTGCGTCGACCTCGGCCAGGGCGAGGGCGACGAGAGCAGACCCCTCGTCCTGGACGCGGGCGCGTCCGTCGGCCACGGCCGCGACGTCCCGGGGCACCGCGGTGTCCAAGCTGACGCCGATCGGCGACAGCGGAGTCGGGTCCCCAGGCAGTTCGGTGCGGTCGATGAGTCCGGGCAGGGCGGTCACACCGACCTTCGCCGGAGCATTGTCGGCGGCCAGCAGCGCTTCGAGTTCGGCGGCGTCGCGGCCGTGCCCCTTGAGCGCCTGGGTGAGCGCACGGACGACCCATTCGGGATGGGAATGTTCGATCGCCAGTCGAGTCGTCTCCGAGGTCTCAGCGGTCACCCGGTCGAGCCACACGTCTGGTTCGGCTTCGGAGATGCGGCGGAGAACGGCGTTGACGAACCCGGCGGTCTTCGCAGCCGAGCGTTTGACCACGGCCACGGTCTCGGACAGTGCCGCATGGTTGGGCACCCGCATCGACAGCAGCTGGTGGGCGCCGAGGCGCATCGCGGCCAGGGGTTCGGGATCGATCTTGTCGATGGCGCGGGAGGAGGCGATTTCGATGACCGCATCGTAGAACTTCTGCCGACGCAGGGCTCCGTAAGTGAGTTCGGTCGTGAAGGCCGCATCCTGGGCACCCATATGCGTGCGGGAGAGTTTGGCCGGCAGCAGCAGGTTCGCATAGGCGTCCTTCGTCGCCACATCGAGGAGGACTTCCCAGGCGATGCGCCGCGGCAGGTTCTTGCCCGTTCGTTCACCCTGCGGTGTTCCGCGTTCCTGACCTGTCCGGTCCCGATCGCCTCTGCCGCGGCCGTGGCCGCCGCGTCGGTCGGTGCCTCGGTGGCCGCCTCGGCGGTCTCTGTCTGCTGACTCAGCCATGGCTCTTATGATTCCTCATCGGTATAGGGGTCGAAGGTCACGTCACCGCGGCCGCGCAGGAAGTCGGCCGCATTCATCCGGGGCTTGCCGAAGGGTTGGATCTCCTCGACACGGACCCAGCCGTCGCCGCAGCGCAGCACCGGCCGCTGCTGCCAGGTCGTCAGTTCGCCGACGGGGCCGGAGGCCGTCGCCTCGGGTGCGGGTATGAGCCCGAAGAGCTTCGTCCTCTTGCCGTCGAGTTCCACCCATGGCCCCGGTGCGGGACTGGTTCCGCGGGCCCGGTCGATGACCTGGGCTGCGGGTGCCGACAGGTCGAGGTGGGCATCGTTGACGGTGATCTTCTCCGCGTGGCTGGACTCACCGGACTGCGGAGTCTCCACAGCGGTGCCGGCGGCCAGATCGTCGAAGGCAGCGACGAGTTCGGGAGCGCCTCTGCGCGCATAGTCCTCGAGTGCCGAAGCGACGTCGGGATGATCGAGCGGCAGTTCGAGTCGGCGCAGCACGGGGCCGGTGTCCATGCCCGTGTCGATGCGGAACACGCTGACTCCGCTGGTGGTCTCGCCGTCGATGAGTGCGCGCTGGACGGGGGCGGCTCCGCGGTAGGCGGGCAGCAGGGAGAAGTGGAGGTTGAACCAGCCGAGGCGTGCGGTGGCCAGCGCGGCGGGTCCGGCAATAGCTCCGAAGGCGACGACTGCAACGGCGTCGACGGCGAGTTCCCGCAGCTGGGTGATGACATCGCCGCGGAGTCGACTGGCCTCGATTACGGGCAGTCCGAGTTCGAGGGCGCGGGTCTTCACCGGTGACGGTGTGAGGACTCTTTTCCGCCCCACGGGTGCATCGGGTCGGGTGAGCACCGCACGGATCCGATGGTCCGAATCGGCTAAGGCCTCGAGGGCGGGAACTGCGACATCAGGGGTGCCGGCGAAGACGATATCCACACGGGGAATTCTACTTGTTCGACCGTCAGTCACAGCGACCGGGGATCATCGATGCGCACTCGCACCTGTGGCTGCTTCTTCGCCGAGCGGGAGGCGATGATCTCGGCCACTCTCGTTCCGACCCGGTCTCCGGCGGAGAACGGGTAGGCGCTGACGCTGCGCTGCCCGTCCTCGGCGTCTTCGCGCAGGAGCTCCTCGACTTCGCCGATCTCGCCGATCACCTCGTCGATGTCCGCACCGGCTCCCGTGAGTTCGATGATCCGTCGGTAGGGCGGGAAGCCGAGGACCTTTCGGTCGCTCAGCTGCCGTGACATGAACGTCGTCGGGTCGAAGGCGGTCAGGGTCTGCCGGATGAGTTCGTCTTCGTCGCCGAGGTAGACGACTCCGCCGTCATCGCGCGAGCGCACGAGGGAGGCGCCGCGCAGTCGACGGGCCACGCTTTCGTCGATCGAGCGCATCCACGGTCCCGGCCACAGCGAGTCCAGGAGGATCGCCGCGGCGTAGCCGCCGAGCACATAGGGTTCGGCCCCCGTCGTGGCCACCACGAGTCGCGGGGTCTCGTCCAGTGCGGTGGAGATGTGGTCGCCTCCGGATTCGACGATCTCGACGTCCGGCAGCGCTCGGGCAAGCTCTTCGACGGTGCGGGCCCGGCCGCGCACGATCGACCGCACCTGGTGCGAGCGGCACCGCAGACAGCTGAAGGCCTCCGAGTGGTACCCGCAGGATCGGCAGGCGAAGGGACCGACCTCCGACTGCGTGGTCAGCGTCGCCTGGCATTGGGGGCAGCGGGCGACTTCCTGGCAGCGGGCGCAGGCGAAGACCGGATAGTAGCCGGACCGCGGCACCTGCACAAGGACCGGACCGGGCACTCCCCCGTCGCGGGGACGCGGGCGCAGGGCCGTGCGCATGATCTGCCAGGCCCGGCTGGGGATGCGCTGCCAGGCGAACGGGTCCCGATCCTCGTCGGGGACGAAGACGACCGGGGCGGCATGCCGCCTGGCCGGGCCGACCGGTGTGACGTCGGCCAGCCACCCGATTTCGACGAGCCGCTGCACTTCGGCGCTGCGGTCGGTGGAGACGAAGAGCAGTTCGGTGTCCTCGATCGTCGACCGCAGCAGACAGACCTCCCGGGCGTGCGGGTACGGGGCGTGCTGATCGAGGAAGTTGAGGTTCGCGTCGTCGGTACAGATGATGAGCCCGAGATCGGCGACGGGTGCGAAGGCGGCCGCTCGCGTGCCGATGGTGACTCTCGTGTGACCGAGCAGTCCGCGCAGCCAGGCCTGCCATCGCAGCTCCGGTGACTGGTCGGCGCTGAGCACCGAGACCTCTGCGATCCCGGCGTGGGTGAGCGCCGCATGGAGCACGGCGAGTTCACGATGATCGGGTACGAGCCAGAGCACGGATCGGCCTGCGTCGAGGGTTGCCCGTGCGGCATCGAGTCCGGCGCGGATCCAGCTGAGACCCGGAGTCGACCCGGGAGTGCAGGCCAGAGCCCGGCGCCGAGGCGGTGCCGAGGGCTCGTCGGCCGTCGGCTCCTCCCCTGCCGCGAGAACCCACTCGCCGAGGCGGCCCAACAGCTGCGGATCATCCGCCGCACCGTCGTCCGGTCCTGCTAAGGGGTTTTCGGTCTTCGCGTCGGCTGGATCGGCCGGTGTCCCGGACTTCTCCGCCTTGAGCACGGCTTTCTCCCCGCGGGCATGGCGCGGCGGGATGGCCAGGCGCAGCACATCGGCGAGCGTGCCGCCGTAGCGACGCGCAACGGCTTCGCTCAGTGCGAGCAGATCCTCACTGAGCACCTGGATGGGTCCGCTGATGCGTTGGATCGTCGCCAACGGCCCGATGTGCTCCGAGGAATCGACGCGTTCGAGCAGATAGCCGTCACGCAGCTTCCCTGCGAATTTCACCCGCACGCGCACACCGGGCAGGGCCGCCTCGGCGAGCTTCTCCGGGACCGCATAGTCGAAGGTCCGCGCCAGGTGCGGGACGGGATGGTCGATGAGCACACGGGCGACCGGATCGGTCGGGGCCAGGGGCACCTGGCCCTCAGCCGAGGTTCCGGTGTCGATCGGGAGGGGTTCGTCCACGCCGACGGCAGACTAGTTGGAGGACACGGCGCGCAGCAGATCCTCGGCGCGGTCCGTGACCTCCCAGGTGAAGTCGGGAAGTTCGCGGCCGAAGTGGCCGTAGGTCGAGGTCTGCGAGTAGATCGGGCGCAGCAGATCGAGTTCCTGGATGATCATGGCCGGGCGCAGGTCGAAGACCTC
>JACYYJ010103588.1_pt1 | contig 16537 bp, 15 predicted proteins | sample 8236861 | NCBI WGS metagenome assembly JACYYJ01 (sample SAMN14103086, study PRJNA606662) | landfill metagenome | isolation source: landfill solid waste | place: India:New Delhi, Okhla landfill site | collected 2017-11-05
CGCCCCGGCGCGCCGCGCTGGCGCTGGCCACGATGTTCCTGGGCAGCTTCTCGCTCGTGACGGCGGAGTTCCTGCCGCCCGGGGTGCTCACGCCGGTGGCGCAGGACCTCGGGGTCACCGAGGGCGTGGTGGGCCTGTCCGTGAGCGCCACGGCCCTCACGGCGCTGCTCACGGCCCTGGTGCTGGGCTCGCTGTTCCCGCGCACCGACCGCCGCACGCTGCTCGTGGTGCTCGCGCTGGGCGCGGTCGCCTCCAACGTGCTGGTGGCGCTGGCGCCGAGCATCGGCGTGCTCATGGCGGCCCGGCTGCTGCTGGGCGCGGCGCTGGGCGGCTACTGGTCGATGTCGCTGGTCATCGCGACGCAGCTCGTCCCGGCGGACCGGGTCGGCCGGGCGATGATGATCGTCAACGCCGGCACGACCGTCGCCACGGTGGCCGGCGTGCCGCTGGGCGTGATCCTCAGTGCGGCCGCCGGCTGGCGGGTCGTGTTCGTGGCCGCCGCGGTGGTCACGGTGGTGACGGCGGTGGCGATGCGCGTCGCCCTGCCGTCGGTGGCGCCGACGCCGGGCATCGGCTGGTCGGCGACGGGCCGCGCGCTGCGGTCGCCGGGCGTCGGCCTGGGGCTGGTGGCGATCGTCGCGGTCATCGGCGGCCACTTCGCCGGCTACACGTACGTGCGGCCCGCGCTGTCGCTGCTGCCGGGGTCGGACGTCGGGACGGTCGCCGTGCTGCTGGCGCTGTTCGGCGTGGGCGGCCTGGTCGGCAACTTCGCCATCGGGGCGCTGGTCGACCGGCACCTCGCGGTGCTGCTCCTCGCCGTCCCCGTGGCGATCGGCGCGAGCGTCGCCGCCGTCGGGCTGGCGTCCGCGGTGCCGCTGCTGGTGTACCCGGCGGTCGTGGTCTGGGGCGCGGCGTTCGGCGGCGTCCTCAACGTGGTGCAGGTGTGGATCACGCGGATGATGCCGGACCAGGTCGAGGCGGGCAGCGGCCTCGTCGTCGCGGCGTTCCAGACGGCGATCATCCTCGGCTCCGCGGTGGGCGGCCTCGGCGTCGACTCCGTCGGGGTGGGCTGGACCTACCTCGTGGCGGCCGTGGCCGCCGTCGCGGGCGGCGTCCTGGTGCGCAGCACGCTGTCGCGGCGGTACTCGGACGGCGTCGCGCCCGTGTGACGGCGGAAGGCACGGCCGAACGCCGTGTCCGAGCCGTAGCCCAGGCGGCGGGCGATCGTCGCGACCGGCAGGTCGCCCGCCGTCAGCAGGCAGCGCGCGTGCGCGACCCGCACCTGCGCCAGGTAGCGCCCGGGCGTCAGACCCGTCGCCGAGCGGAACCGGGCGGCGAACCCGGACCGGGAGGCGAGGGCCACACGCGCCAGGTCGTCCACCGTCCACTCGCGGCCGGGGTCGGCGTGGATCGCGGCGACGGCGCTCGCCAGGCCGGGGTCCTCGCGCTGCATCAGCCAGCGGGCGGGGGCGCAGCCGCGCGCGTACCAGGCGCTGATCGCCATCGACGCGACGAGCGTGACGACGCGGTCGCCCAGCACGCTGCGCGGGGCGCGGTAGTCCTCCACGAGCGAGCGGAGCATGGTCGCGGCGGTCGGCTCGGTCTGCGGCAGCTCGGTGAGGAGCACGTGAGCGGGCAGCACGCCCGCGCCGTCGTCGGCCCCGACCGGGGCGGCGCGCACGCACTGCACGGCCGCGTCGGAGAGCGCGTGCACCTCGAAGCGCGGGCCGTGCGGCAGGAACAGGAAGTCGCCGGGCGCCAGGTCGGCGACGTCGCCCACGCCGCGCACCCGGACCAGGCCGTCGGTGACGAGCAGGAGCGCCGCGTCCCCGGACGTGTGCTCGGCCCAGCCGCCGGCGGCCAGCGCGTGCCGGGAGCGCGCCACGAACCGCCACTGCAGCCCCGCGAGCACGCGGTCGAGCTCCTCCGCGGCGGCCGACGCGGACGTGCTCGTGGTGCACCCCTCGGCGGAGCCCAGGGCCGTCACAGGTCGCCCGTCTTCTCGAGCCGCTTCATCGCCACCCAGCCGATGGGCACGCGGGCCCAGTAGGTGACGACGCGGTAGAGCATGGTCACGGTGACCGCGAGGGACGCCGGGATGCCGGCGGCGGTGAGGCCGGCGATGAGCGCGCCCTCGACGCCGCCCAGGCCGCCGGGGGTGGGCACCATGGCGCCGACGGAGTTGCCGACCAGGTAGATCACCGCGACGTCGATGAGGTTGAGCGACTGCCCGAACGCGGCCAGGGCGAAGTCGAACGCCAGCACGTACCCCAGCGTCATGATGACGTTGCCGCCGAGGCCCAGCGCCAGGCGGGTGGGCTGGCCCAGCATCTGCGACAGCCGCGGCCACACCTGCTCCAGCGTCGGGCGCGCCTTCTCCCACGCCCGCCGGCGCACGGACGGCACCAGCAGCGTGGCGACGACGGCGATCCCCACGCCCGCGATCGCCAGCAGCACGGTCGTGGACGGCAGGTCGATGAGGCCGCCGGACCCGGTGGACACCGACAGCACCACCAGCAGCAGCACGGTGACGACGAACTGCGACAGCTGCACCAGCGCGACGGTCGCGACCGCCATCGGCGTGGACACGCCGCGCCGGGTGAGCATGCGCAGGTTGAGCGCCGCCGGCCCGATGCCCGCGGGGGCGGCGAGCGCGACGAACGACCCGGCCATCTGCGTGAGCGTGGCGCGCCACAGCGGCAGCTTCTCCGGCGAGAACGCGCTGAACGTCAGCGCCGCGCCGAACCAGGTGACCGCCCCGAGCAGGAACGACGCCGCGACCCACCACGGGTTCGCCTCGGTGATCGCCGACGCGATCTCCTCGAAGTTCAGCGTCGTGACGATCACCGTGACGGCGACGATCGTCAGCGCGAGCATGATGACCGTGCGCGCGCCGAAGCGCGTGATGTTCTGCGGCTGCACGTCCGCCTGCGGCAGCCGCTCGACGAGGGCCTCGCGCAGCTCGTCCAGCAGGCCCTTGGCGCGCCGCACCTCCTCGCGCGTCGGGCTGGGCAGCGCGATGGACTGCAGCAGCGGCCCGATGGCGGCGATGTCCTCGTCGGGCAGGGCGCGGACCGCGGAGGCGAGCGCGCGACGCGCCCCGACCCGCAGGGCCAGCAGCGCCAGCATCTGCGTGAGGTCGAGGCGTCGCGACAAGGTGCCCGACGCGATCTCGCCCTGCTCCCAGCCGGTGAGCCACACGTGCGGCGCGCCCGAGAGGTCCCGGTGCACCAGCACGACGTCGGGCGTCAGGGCGTGGTGGGTGAGCCCGGCCTCGTGCGCCCGCCGCAGCTGCTCCCACGCCTGGGCGAGCACCGCGTCGCCGCGGGGCCCGTCGAGGTCGTCGTCCTCGAGGTCGCGCAGGGAGACGGCGCCGCGCGCGTGCTCCTGCACCAGCACGACGGAGTCGTCGGCGACGCCGATGCCCTCCAGCCGGGGGGTGCGCACGCCGGCCGCCTGGGCGGCGTACGCGAGCAGGGCGGTGCGCTCGGCCGCGGCGCGCAGCGAGATCGCGGCGCGGCCCTCCAGGCCGCGCAGCCGCAGCGCGCGCCACAGCCGCTGCACCGTGGTGAGCACCTGGCGGTCGCCGTCCAGGACGACGACGTCGCGGCGGGGCTCGCCGTCGCCCGTGAACAGCGCGTACACCCGGTTGTCGCCGGAGCGGGTGAGGGCCACGGCCGCCGCGTCCGCCGTCGTGGGGTCGGGCGGCAGGGTCACCTCGTCGTCCGCGGCCTCGTCCACCTCGTCGCCGTCGGCGTCGTAGGACGCCACCGGGTCCTCCGGGACGACGGGCGCGTGGTCGGCGTCCGCCTCGTCGTCGACGACGGCGGAGACGTCGCGCACCCGCACCAGCGCCGTCGGGTGGAACCCGGCCCGGCGCACCGCCGCCACGAGGTCGGCGCCGTACGCGCGCTCGCTCCGGACGCCGGACACGTACTGCACCGCCTGCCCGGCGAGGCGGCCGAGCAGCAGGGCGACGAGCACGCCGGGCAGCGACACCTGCCCCGTGATGAGCACGATGAACAGCGCGAGGTACAGGACGTTCCAGGACCACCGCACCGTGCGCCGGCGGGTGCGCGGGCCGGCCGTCGTGAGCAGGCCGCCGAGCGCGGCGACGTAGCCGGGGATGGTGAGCTGCCAGGCCCCGTCCGTGTAGACGGACAGGCCGCGCACCAGCTCGTCGCTGCCGAACCGCGAGATGGTCAGTGCCGTGACCACGCCGAGCACGAGGCCCAGGGCGGCCGCACAGATCGACTCGACCACCTGCCGGCCCAGCCGGCGCCAGCCGAGCTCGATCAGCACGGTCGCGGGCACGAACAGGGTGAGGAGACCCTCGAGCAGCTTGACCGGGATGATCAGGATCGTCGCCAGCAGCGAGCTGAAGGTCCGTACGTCCTGGGTGACGCCCTCGGTGGTGGCGTGCGCGACCACCGACAGCACCAGCACGAGGGCCACGGCCAGCGCGCTGACCACCATGCCGAGCATGTCGGACGGGTGCCGCACCCGGGCCTCGGGGGTGTCGACGACGCGCACGAGATCGGCCGTCGTGCCGTGGTCGGAGGTGTCGCCGCCGAGCAGCGCCTGCAGCGGGCCGGTCGGCGGCGCGGCGTCGCCCACCGGGTGCCGGTGCGACGGTTCCCCGACGGGACCCGCGGTGCTCGCTCCGGACATGCCGGAAAGTCTAGGTGTTGCCGGGCCTCACGGCCTGTGACACGAGGTAGAGAGCGGTGGTAGGTTCCCGGACCACGATGCGAACCCGCGTCCGGGTGTGACCCACACCCGTGACGGGGGTGACACGACGGTGTGCTAGAAACGCCCGCATCGTGACGAGCCCGCGGCCACCCGCCGCGGCCGGCCAGGACGAAGGGGACCATGACCATGAGTGCCATGAGAGGCTCGCGACGGCTGATCGTCGGCGCCGCAGGGACAGCAGCGCTCGCGCTGGTGCTGACGGCGTGCGGCGGTGGCTCGGGCGACAGCGGGAGCGGCGGCGGCGGCGGAGGCAGCGCCGAGTCGATGGTCATCGGTACCACGGACAAGATCACGTCGCTCGACCCGGCCGGGTCGTACGACAACGGGTCGTTCGCGGTGATGAACCAGATCTACCCGTTCCTCCTGAACACGCCGTACGGCAGCCCGGACGTGGAGCCGGACATCGCGGAGTCGGCGGAGTTCACGTCGCCCACGGAGTACACCGTCAAGCTCAAGCCGGGCCTCAAGTGGGCCAACGGCAACGACCTCACCTCCTCCGACGTGAAGTTCACCTTCGACCGCCAGCTCGCGATCGCCGACGAGAACGGCCCGTCGTCGCTGCTGTACAACCTCGACTCGGTCGAGACGCCGGACGACACGACCGTCGTCTTCAAGCTCAAGAGCGAGAACGACCAGATCTTCCCGCAGATCCTGTCGTCCCCCGTCGGGCCGATCGTGGACGAGGACGTCTTCGCGGCGGACGCCGTGACGCCGGACCAGGAGATCGTCGACGGCAAGGCGTTCGCCGGCCAGTACTCGATCACGAGCTACAAGGCCAACGAGCTCATCAGCTACGAGGCGTACGACGGCTACCAGGGCATCCTCGGTGCCGCCAAGACGCCGAAGATCGCCGCCAAGTACTTCACGGACGCCTCCAACCTCAAGCTCGAGGTGCAGGACGGCTCGGTGGACGTCGCCTTCCGCTCGCTGTCCCCGACGGACATCGAGGACCTGCGCGGCGACGACGCGGTGAAGGTCGTGGACGGCCCCGGCGGCGAGATCCGCTACATCACGTTCAACTTCAACACCCAGCCCTACGGCGAGAAGCAGCCGGACGCCGACCCGAAGAAGGCCACCGCGGTGCGCCAGGCCGTCGCCGATCTCATCGACCGCCAGGCGCTGGCCGACCAGGTCTACAAGGGCACCTACACCCCGCTGTACTCCTTCGTGCCCGAGGGCCTGACCGGCGCCACCGAGCCGCTCAAGGAGATGTACGGCGACGGGCAGGGCGGCCCCGACGCCGACAAGGCGAAGGCGACCCTCGAGGACGCGGGCGTCACCACCCCGGTCGAGCTGAACCTGCAGTACTCGAACGACCACTACGGCCCGTCCTCGGGCGACGAGTACGCGCTCATCAAGGACCAGCTCGAGGAGAGCGGCCTGTTCAAGGTCAACCTGCAGACGACCGAGTGGGTGCAGTACTCCAAGGACCGCACGGCCGACGTCTACCCGGCCTACCAGCTCGGCTGGTTCCCGGACTACTCCGACGCCGACAACTACCTCACGCCGTTCTTCCTCAAGGAGAACTTCCTGGGCAACCACTACGTGAACCAGGACGTGGAGGACATGATCCTCGAGCAGGCCGTCACGGCCGACGAGGCGAAGCGCACCGAGCTGCTGGGCCAGATCCAGGAGGCCGAGGCCAAGGACCTGTCGACCGTCCCGTACCTGCAGGGTGCGCAGGTCGCGGTCACCGGGGCCGACGTCACGGGCACGGAGGACACGCTCGACGCGTCGTTCAAGTTCCGCTACGCGGCGCTGGCCAAGGGCTGAGAGACGGACTGAGCTCTTCCCGTGGCCTCGCGTAGTACGGCAGGAAGCGCACTGGGACGGTACGTCCTGGTGCGCTTCCTGCTCATCATCCCCACCGTGTTCATCCTGGTCACCACGGTCTTCGTGCTCATGCGCGCGACGGGTGACCCCATCACGGCCGCACTGGGCGGCAAGCTGCCGCCCGACCAGCTCGCCGAGCTGATCCACGCGGCCGGCTACGACCGACCCATCGTCGTCCAGTACTGGGAGTACCTCACCGGCATCTTCTCCGGCGACTTCGGCACCACGATCAGCGACAACCGACCGGTCACCGAGGTGCTCACCACCTACGGGACGGCGACGTTGGAGCTCGCGACCTACGCGATCCTCGTGGCTCTCGTGCTGGGCGTCCCGTTCGGCATGGTCAGCGGCTACTTCCGCGACCGCCTGCCGGACGCGGTGCTCCGCATCCTCGCGATCCTCGCGTACGCGACGCCGGTGTTCTTCGCCGGACTCATCCTCAAGCTGGTGTTCTCCGTCTGGCTGGGCTGGTTCCCGGTGGCCGGCCGGGTGTCCACCGACGGGGAGATCGCGATGCAGCTCGCCGGTGCCGACTCCGGCTTCATGCTGATCGACGCGTTCAAGACCGGCGACCCCGAGGTCGTGCTGGACGTGCTCTCCCACGCGGCGCTGCCCGCCATCGCGCTCGGCCTGCTCACCGCCGGCGTGTTCCTCCGGCTCGTGCGCACCAACATGATCGGCACCCTCGGCACCGGCTTCATCGACGCGGCGCGCTCGCGGGGCGTCAAGGAGAGCCGCCTCGTGCGCAAGCACGCGTGGCGGCCCGCGCTCATCCCGATCATCACCGTGGCCGGCATGCAGGTCGCGATGCTGCTCGTGGGCGCCGTGCTCACCGAGACCACGTTCGAGTGGCGCGGCCTCGGCTTCCAGCTGTCGGAGTACCTGCAGGCGCGCGACTTCGTCGCCGTGCAGGGGATCGTCGTGCTGATGGCCGTGGTCGTGGCGGTGACGAACTTCCTCGTGGACGTCCTCGCCGCCCTGATCGACCCGAGGGTGAGGTACTGATGACCAGCGGAGAGATCACGAGCGTCGGCACGGCCGGCGCGGCCCCCGAGCACGTCGACGGACGCGGGGCCTGGTTCAAGAAGCTGCCGGTGGTGCACCAGGTGCGCCAGAGCGTCGGGCTCCAGCGGGGCATGCTCGTCGCGGGCCTCGTCCTCACGGCGCTGTTCGTGCTGGTCGCGGTCCTCGCGCCGCTCCTGGCGCCGTACGGCTGGTCCCAGCTGCGTGACCTGGACGGCGCGTTCGGCGCCCAGATGCCGCCGAGCGCCGAGCACTGGTTCGGCACCACGGTGGGCGGCTACGACGTGCTGTCCCGCGTGGTGTGGGGCGCCCGGACCGCGCTGCTGGTGGTGCTGGTCGCGGTGCTTGCGTCGATCGTCGTCGGCGTCCTGCTCGGCCTGGTGTCCGGGTACTTCGGCGGCTGGCTCGACCGGGTGCTCGTGGTGATCGCGGACGCGATCTACGCGTTCCCGTCCCTGCTGCTCGCCATCCTGCTCGCCATCGTCATCTCGGGCGGCAAGTCGGACATGTGGGGCGGCATCCTCGCCGCCGCGCTGTCCATCACCGTGGTGTTCGTGCCGCAGTACTTCCGTGTGGTCCGCGCCGAGGTGGTGCGCATCAAGGCGGAGGCGTTCGTCGACTCGGCGCGCGTGCTCGGCACCGGCCACTGGCGCATCATGACGCGGCACGTGCTGCGCAACTCCACGCGCACGCTGCCCCTCATCGTCACGCTCAACGCCTCGGAGGCGATCCTCACGCTCGCCGGCCTGGGCTTCCTCGGCTTCGGCATCGAGCCGACGGCGGCCGCCGAGTGGGGCTACGACCTGCAGCGCTCGCTCGCCGACGTCACCTCCGGCATCTGGTGGACCGCGCTGTTCCCGGGCCTCGCCATCGTCCTCGCGGCGATGGGCATGACCCTCATGGGCGAGTCGCTCAACGACCTGGCCGACCCGCGCCTGCGCTCGCGCGCCCGCTCGGGGCAGGTGGCCGGCGCGGTCGCCGCGACGTCGGTGGAGGCGGACGCCTCCGACCCGGAGAACCCGGCCTCTGCCGAGCGCCGCGAGAACCCGAAGGGAGACGACGCATGAGCGCCGTCGCGCCGAACAGTGCCGTCGCTTCGATCAGGGACCTCGCGGTCTCGTTCGCCACGGACGCCGGCCCGGTGCGCGCCGTCGACGGCGTGAGCCTCGACGTCCAGCCCGGCGAGGTGCTCGCCGTCGTCGGCGAGTCCGGCTCGGGCAAGACCGTCACCGCCAAGACCATGCTCGGCCTGCTGCCGGAGACGGCCACGACGAGCGGCGCCGTCGTCCTCACCGGGCGCGACGGCGCGACGACGGACGTCGTGAGCGTCTCGGCGGCCAGGCTGCGCCAGGTGCGCGGCCGCGACGTGGCGATGGTGTTCCAGGAGCCCTCCAGCGTGCTCAACCCCGTGTACACGGTGGGGTGGCAGATCGCCGAGGGCATCAGGGCGCACGGCGACGTGTCGAAGAAGGAGGCGCGACGCCGGGCGGTCGAGGTGCTCGGCACGGTCGGCATCCCCGACCCGGAGCACCGGGTGGACCACTACCCGCACCAGTTCTCCGGCGGCCAGAAGCAGCGCATCGTCATCGCGATGGCGCTGGTGTTGGGGCCGAGCCTCATCGTCGCGGACGAGCCGACGACGGCGCTGGACGTCACCGTGCAGGCCGAGATCCTCGACCTGCTGCGCCACCTGCGCGACGAGACGGGCACCGCCATCGTGCTCATCACGCACAACATGGGCGTGGTGGCCGACCTGGCCGACCGCGTCGCCGTGATGTACCAGGGCAAGGTCGTGGAGCAGGCGCCGGTGCGCGACCTGTTCGCCGACCCGCAGGCCGACTACACCAAGGCGCTGCTCAAGGCCGTGCCGCGCGTCGGGGAGGGCACCGTCCGCGCCGTCGAGCGCGCGGCGACGCGACCCGACGGCTGGGCGGAGTCCGCGCCGGTGGTGCGGGCCGAGGGGCTGACGATCACGTACCCGGGCCGGTTCCGGCAGCCGGCGTTCACCGCGGTGGACGGCGTGGACCTCGCGATCCGCCCCGGCGAGGTGCTGGGCCTGGTGGGGGAGTCGGGCTCGGGCAAGACGACGATCGCCCGCGCCATCGCCGGCCTCACGCCCGTGAGCGGCGGATCGTTGCAGGTGCTCGGCACCGAGATGCGCGGCGCCAAGGGGCGCGACCTCAAGGCGATGCGCCCGCGGCTGGGGTTCGTGTTCCAGGACCCGGCCACGTCGTTCAACCCGCTGCTGACCATCGCCGAGTGCGTGGCCGAGCCGCTGGTGGTGCACGGGCGGGCGCGCAACCCGGAGGCCGCGCGCGGTCGCGTCGACGAGCTGCTCGAGGCCGTCCAGCTGCCCCGCAGCTACGGCGACCGCTTCCCGCACGAGCTGTCCGGCGGGCAGCGGCAGCGCGCGTCGCTGGCGCGCGGCCTGGCGCTCGACCCGGAGCTCCTCATCGCCGACGAGCCGACGTCGGCCCTCGACGTGTCCGTGCAGGCGCGCGTGCTGGAGCTCTTCGCCGAGCTGCAGAAGGACCTGGGCTTCGCGTGCCTGTTCGTGTCGCACGACCTGGCCGTGGTGGACCTCCTCGCCGACCGGATCGCGGTGCTCTACCGCGGCCACCTGGTCGAGGAGGGCACGGGCGAGGAGGTGCTGGGCGCCCCGCGCGAGGACTACACCAAGCAGCTGCTGGCCTCGCTGCCCCTGCCCGACCCGGAGGCGCAGGCCGCGCACCGGGAGGGGCTGCACGCCCTGCGGGGTGTCTGAGGTGCGGCTGCTGTTCGTCGTCGTGCCGGCGGCGCTGGCGCTCGCGGGGCTGTTCATGATCGTCGGCGCGGTGCGTGCCGTCGTCGGGGTGCGCGGCCTGGAACGGTCCGGGCAGCAGACGACCGGACGCGTGGTGACGAGCCACGTGGAGCACTCGACGAGCGGTTCCGGCGAGAACCGGACGGTGACGTCGCGGCTCGTCGAGACCGTCGAGTACCCGACGCTCGACGGGCGGCGCGTCCGGGCCGTGCCCGCGTACTCCGACGTCGGCATGCTCGACCGGTCGGGCACGGACGTGCGGGTGCTCTACGACCCGGAGCGTCCGGAGCGATTCATCGCGCCGAAGGGCGACCGGATGGGGACGGGCCGGTACGTGGGGCGGATCGTCTTCGCGCTGGTCTTCCTCGGCATCGTCGCGTTCTTCGTGGTGACCTCGCAGGACCTCATGGGGTTCGCGCCGCCCGGGTTCTGACCGCCCGCCGCAGGAGGGGAGGTCACAGGCCGAGCGCGTCCTTCCACTCCTGCGGCAGGAGGGCGTAGCCGACGAAGGCGACGACGTCGAGCAGGGTGTGCGCGACGACGAGCGGCACCACCCGCTGCCGGCCCCACCGGCTGGTGTAGAACCACGAGAAGACGACGCCCATCACGACGTTGCCGAGGAACGGCCCGATGCCCTGGTACAGGTGGTACGAGCCGCGCAGCAGCGAGCTCCACACCACGAACCACAGGCGCGACCAGCCGAGGTCGCGGGTGCGCTCGTGCAGGTACGCGACGGCCACGACCTCCTCGAGCAGCCCGTTCTGCAGGGCCGCGAGGATCAGCACCGGGACCGTCCACCAGTGCTCGTTCAGGGCGCTGGCCTGCACCTGGACCGTGATGCCGAGCAGGCGGCCGAGGGCGTAGAACGCCAGCCCGGGGATGCCGATCGCGGCGGCCAGCGCGAACCCCCACGCGACGTCCCGGCCCGGTCGCGCGTCCTCGAGTCCCCAGTCGAGGCCGATCCGCCTGCGGGTGCCCCGCCACGTCGTGCCCGCCCGACCGCTGAGCAGGTAGAGCGCCAGCGCGACCGGGACCAGTGCGAAGAAGATCCCCAGCAGCTGGTAGGTGAGGTCGAGGAGCGAGCGGTCCGACTGGCTCGCGTTGAGCGTCGCGGACTGGTCGGCCAGCGGCGTGTCCGCCGTGAGCCGCGCGACGATGTTGACCAGCGCGTACACGCCGCTCTGCCCCAGGCTGAGGCCCAGCACGATCCAGATCTCGGCGGTGGTGCGTCGGCGGGCGGCGGGCGTCGCGGCGGGGGCGACGGGCGCCAGGACGGCGGGCTGCTCGGCGGTCACGGGGCCAGCGTAGGCCGCGTGGTCGGGAACCTCAGCGGCACCTCAAGGTGGTCACCGGCCGGCGCCCGGGCCGCTCCGAGCCAGGTGCCAGGCAGTTCCCTTCCATGACGCTCCAGGAAACGAGGAACCATGTCCGCAGCACAGCCAGCAGCCCGCCGTCCGTCCCGGTTCTGGGCCGCGATGCTCGGCGCCGTCGTCGCCCTGTCGGCCACCGTCGGCCTGACCGTGGTCGCCGCCGCGCCGGCGTCGGCGGCCCTGCCGTACTGCACGTCGTCGGTGACCAAGCAGAAGGTCGTCCACGGCGCCTACCGCTCGGCCAAGATCCCGTCGCGAGACGGCAGCGTCGCCTGCCAGATGGCGCAGGGCGCGAACGGCAAGCACGTCAGTGCGCTCCAGGCGGCACTGAAGAAGTGCTACGGCCAGAACATCGCGGGTGACGGCGACTTCGGGCCGGCCACGAAGCAGGCGCTGAAGAACGCGCAGTCGACCATCAACAAGAGGCTCGCCGCGGCGGGCAGCAAGACCCGGATCAGCGTGGACGGGATGTACGGGAGCCAGACACGCACGTACCTCAACTGGCCGTTCTACGGCGGGTACGTCCAGTACTGCATCCGCCTCTGACGTCGTCCTGCAGCTCCGACCGCTCAGCCGTCGTCACGGGGCGGGCGGCCGGGACGCCGGGCGGGTGCCGCGTCACGCGGCAGCCGCCCGGCGTCCTTGAGCGCGCGGCGCAGGAGCAGGTCGATCTGGGCGTTGACGCTGCGCAGGTCGTCGGCGGCCCAGCGCGCGACGGCGTCGTGGATCGCCGGGTCCAGCCGCAGCAGCACCTGCTTGCGGGTGGGGCGGGGCGGCCGGGCGGGACGCGCGGAACCATCGGGACGCCCGGGGCGCTCGGGATCCTCAGGACGCGCCGTGCCCGGGGACGCGGCGTCGTCCCCGGGCGCGTCCCCTGCCGGGGCGGCGGGCGTCACTGGTACAGCGATCCCGCGTTGACGACGGGCGTGGCGCGGCTCTCGCCGCACAGCACCACCAGCAGGTTGGACACCATCGTGGCGCGGCGCTCGTCGTCGAGCGTGACGACGCCCTCCGACTCGAGGCGGTTCAGCGCGTCCTCCACCATCGACACGGCGCCCTCGACGATCCGCGACCGGGCGGCGATGATCGCGCCCGCCTGCTGGCGCTGCAGCATGGCCTGGGCGATCTCCGGGGCGTAGGCGAGGTTCGAGATGCGGGCCTCGACGACCTCGACGCCGGCGACGGCGACGCGGGCCGCGACCTCGGTCGCGATCTCCGCGGACACCAGCTCCGTGGCACCGCGCAGCGACTCGACGCCGTCCCCGCCGTCGTACGGGTGGGACATGGCGACGTGCCGCAGCGCGGACTCGGCCTGCACGGAGACGAAGTCGTCGTAGTCCTCGACGGCGAAGCTCGCCTTGGCGGTGTCCGCGACCTGCCAGACGACGATCGCGGCGATGTTGATCGGGTTGCCGTCGGCGTCGTTGACCTTGAGCTCGCTGGTCTCGAAGTTGCGCACGCGCACGGAGACGCGGCGACGGGTCGTCAGCGGCACCGTGAGCACCAGCCCGGTGCGGCGGATCGTGCCGAGGTAGCGGCCGAAGAGCTGGACGACCAGGGTCTCGCCGGGGCTGATCACGGAGATGCCGGTGAGCACCGCGAGCGCGAGCACCAGGCCGAGCCCCAGCAGCCACACCATGGCCGGCGCCTCGTTCGAGACGGCGCCGAGCGTGCCGAGGGCCAGGACGAGGAGGGCAAGCACCACCCCGAGGACGGCGCCGCCCGCGCCGACGGACCAGGCGGCGCGCTCCTCCACGTCGACGCGGGTGCCGTCGTGGCCGACGGGGCGGCCGGCGGGGGCGCCGCCGGTGGTGGCCTGCGGGGGAGTGCTGTCGGTCATCGGTGCTCCTGTGTCGGGGGACGGCCGGCGTCCCGTGCGATGCGATAGCAAAGTGATATCACATTTCTGGGGGCTTGTGCGGCGAAGGTGCTCGGTGTCATGATCGACAAACTAGTTTGCAGCGCAAAGTCCGTCCCAGGATCTCCGTGAGGTAGCGATGACCGACCACCCCGATCGTGCCGACCGGCCCGGCGACGACGCCGGGCTGGCGGCCGCCGACTCGCTGCGGCTCATCCGCGAGCAGCAGGACCGCGCCCGCGCCGCCCTCGAGCCGGACGGCCGCGCGCTCTACGGCGCGTGGGGCGTCGCATGGCTGGCCGGCTACCTCGTGCTGTGGTTCAGCGCGCAGGGCCGCGAGCAGCCGGAGGCCTGGGCGTACTGGGTCTTCGCCGGCGCCCTCGCCGCGGCCGTCGTGTTCACGATGGTGCACACCATGAGCCGCACGTCCGGCACGCGCGGCGTCTCCGCCCGGACGGGCGCGATGTACGGCTGGGCGTGGATGCTCGGCTTCCTCACCTTCAGCGCGTTCCTCGGCGGGCTCGCCCGTGCGGGGGCGGACGGGGAGCTCATGGGCCTCGCCAGCAACGGCGGCGCGTGCCTCGTCGTCGGGCTCCTGTACCTGGGCGGTGCGGTCGCGTTCGACGACCGCTCCCTGTTCGTCCTGGGCGGGTGGACCCTGCTCGTCGCCGCGGCCGCGACGCTCGCGGGCCTGCCCGTCACCTACCTCGTGATGGCGTTCGCGGGCGGCGGCGGGTTCCTCGTGATGGCGGGCGTCGAGCACCTCCGGGTCGTGCGACGTCGGCGGCGGGCGGGGGAGGAGGCGGGCCGTGGCTGACGCCCTCGACCCGGTCATCCACGCGCCCGCCCGGCTGCGCGTCGTCGCGACGCTCGCCGCCCTGGACGCCGGCGACGAGCTGGGCTTTCCCAAGCTGCAGAAGCTGCTCGACATGACCGCCGGCAACCTGTCCACCCACCTGCGCAAGCTCGAGGACGCGGGCTACGTCCGCGTCACCAAGACCCACGAGGGTCGCACCCCCGCGACGTACCTCGCCCTCACCCAGCACGGACGCCGTGCCTTCGAGGACTACCAAGAGGCCCTCACGGGCCTGCTGAGAGGAGCCGGATCATGACCCGCACCCGACCGCCCGAGCGCGCGCCCGCCGTCGTGCCCTCACCTGCGGCCGCGGCGCCGTCCGCAGCGCCATCCGAGGACAGCGCGGCCGGTGCCGTCGTCGCCGTCCGCGGGGTCACGCGCCGCTTCGGCGACGTCGTGGCGCTCGACGACGTGTCGCTCGACGTCGGCCCGGGCGAGCTCGTGGGCCTGCTCGGGCCGAACGGCGCCGGCAAGTCCACGCTGCTGTCGCTGGTCAGCGGCCAGCGCCGCCCCGACGTCGGCACCGTGCGCCTCCTGGGTGGCGACCCGCGCGACGCCGCCAGCCGCGCGGGGCTCGGCATCACCCCGCAGGAGACCGGGCTGCCCGCCACGCTGCGCGTGCGCGAGGTGGTCGACTTCGTCGGCGGGCACTTCGCCGAGCCGGTGCCCACCGGCGAGCTGCTGGAGCAGTTCGGGCTCGCCGACCTGGCGCGGCGACAGACCGGCGCGCTGTCCGGCGGGCAGAAGCGGCGGCTCGCCGTCGCGCTGTCGCTCGTGGGGCGGCCGCGCGTCGTCCTGCTCGACGAGCCGACGACGGGGCTCGACGTCGGCGCCCGCCAGGCGCTCTGGGACGCGATCCGCGCCTACCACGCCGGCGGCGGCACCGTGCTGCTCACCAGCCACTACCTCGAGGAGGTGCAGGCGCTGGCGCAGCGCGTCGTCGTCATCGACCGCGGGGTGGTGCGCGCGGACGACACGCTCGACGCCATCCTGCGGCGCGTGGGCCTGCGCCGGGTGGTGCTCCGGGCGACGGCGGACCTGGCCGCGTGGCCCGGCGTCGTGCGCGCCGAGCGCCTCGACGACGGCACCCAGGAGCTGTACACGGCCGACGCCGACGCGCTCGTCCGGTCGCTGGTGCGCGACGACGTGGACTTCCACGACCTCCGCATCCGGGGCGCGAGCCTCGAGGAGGCGTTCGAGGAGATGGTGACGGAGGCGGCACGATGAGCGCGACGACCCCTGCCCGACCGGCCGCGGCCCCCGGGCCGCTGGCCCTGACGTGGCTGCACCTGCGCTATCAGTTCCTCGAGACGGTGCGCGTGCCGATCGCCGTCCTGGGGAACATGCTGTTCCCGGCGCTGGCGATGTTCTTCTTCGTCGTGCCGCAGCGTGAGGTCGCGAACAACCCGCTGTGGGCGACGATGTCGGTGGCGAGCCTGGGGCTGTTCGCCGTCTGCTCGGCGAGCCTGTTCACCTACGGGCTGGGCGTGGCCGAGGACCGGCAGCTCCCGTTCGACCCGTTCCTGCGCTCCCTGCCCGCCGGCCCCGGCCCGCGGATGGTCGCCAGGATCGGCAACGGCGCGATCTTCGCGCTGTTCGGGCTGGTGCCGCTGATCCTCATCGGCTGGCTGTTCACCGCCGCGACCGTGACGTTCGGGCAGCTGCTCGCCGGCGTCGGCACCATCCTGCTGGTGTCCGTGCCGTTCGTGCTGCTCGGCATGGCGGTGGGGTACTCGCTGTCAGCGAAGGCCGCGCTGCCGGTGGTGCAGGTGGTGCTGTTCCCGCTGGCGTTCGCGGGCGGTCTGTTCCTGCCGCCGCAGGCGTTCCCGGGCTGGCTGGACGCGATCTCGCAGGCCACACCCACGCGCGCCGGTCGTGACCTGCTGGTGCAGGCCCTCACCGGTGAACCCGCCTACGGGCTGGCGTGGGTGGTGCTGCTCGGCTGGACCGCGCTGTTCGTCGTCCTCGCCGTCGTCGCCTACCGCCGGGACGAGGGCCGCCGCTTCCGCTGACCCCCGGAAAGCGTTGTGGGTGGGATCGTG
>JACYYJ010040413.1_pt1 | contig 16536 bp, 18 predicted proteins | sample 8236861 | NCBI WGS metagenome assembly JACYYJ01 (sample SAMN14103086, study PRJNA606662) | landfill metagenome | isolation source: landfill solid waste | place: India:New Delhi, Okhla landfill site | collected 2017-11-05
CACCGAGCTGGTCGACGCCGCGCGGCCGTACGTCGACGTCACCGTGGACGTCACCGGCCTGCCCGGCGGCGCGCTGCCCGGCCCCGAGCTGCCCGCGACCACGTCCCGCACCGCGTACCGGGTGGTCCAGGAGGCGCTGACCAACGCGTGCAAGCACGCGCCGGGGAGCGCTGTCGTCGTCCGGCTGGCGGGGGCGCCGGGCGGCCTGCTCACGGTCGAGGTGACCAACGGTGCGCCGGACCCGGCGCGTCCGCGGCCGGCCACACCGGGCGCCGGGCTCGGGCTGCTCGGGCTCACCGAGCGCGTCGAGCTCGCCGGCGACGTGGAGCGCCCCGAGCCGAGCGAGCACTGGCACCCGACCGCTCGAGGCTGGTACGAGTCCCTGACGGACTCCGGCCAGTCCCGCTACTACGAGCCGAGCGACTGGCAGCAGGCGCACTTCTGCGCTGACCTGATGCACCGCGCGCTGACCGACGAGAAGGTCAACGCGCAGCTCGTGGGCCAGATCCGCGGGCTGATGACCGACCTGCTGTCGACCGAGGGCGCGCGTCGCCGGGTCAGCATGGAGATCGTCCGGGTGCGCGCCGAGGATGCGCCAGCGGAGCGTCCGGGGAACGTCACCGCGATGGCTGACCGTCGTCGTCGCGTGACCGATGCCTCGTGAGCTGATCCGAGCGCCGGATCACGATCGGGCTCGGTCTCTCGGCTGGCTCGGGTGGGCATGGATCGAGCACTTCTGCGTCCACGGCCCGGGCGACGTGCAGGGCACCTCGCTGAACCCGGAGGTGCCCGGCTCGCTGCCGCTCGACGACGAGTTCGGCGGGATCATCGTGGACTGCTACGCCCACGACGAGGCGGGGCGCCGGCTGTACGACGACGCGTTCGTGTCCCGCGCGAAGGGCCGGGCGAAGTCGGAGCTCGCCGCGTTCATCGCGCTGTTCGAGGCGTTCGGCCCGTGCCGGTTCGCCGGCTTCGCCGAGGGTGGCGAGATCTTCCAGTGGCGCGACTTCAGGTACGAGTACCAGCCGGGCGAGCCGATGGGCGAGCCGGTGACGTACCCGTTCATCCGGTGCCTCGCGACCGAGGAGTCGCAGGCTGGCAACACCTACGACAACGTCTACTTCAACCTCGAAGAGGGGCCGCTCGGCGAGGATCTGCCGAGCAATGCCAACGGCCTGACGCGAGTGTTCATCCCAGGCGGCGGCGAGATCCGCCCGAGCACGGCCAGCAACTCGGCGAAGGACGGCGGCAAGGAGTCGTTCGTCGTGTTCGACGAGACGCACCTGTACACGCTGCCGGAGCTGCGACGCATGTACGCCACGGTGAGCCGCAACAAGTCGAAGCGGAAGGCCGCGTCGCCCTGGTCGCTGCAGACCTCGACGATGTACCAGCCGGGCGAGGAGTCCACGGCGGAGCGCACCCATGAGCGGGCGCGGCTGATCCGCGAGGGCAAGGTCCGCGAGCGGCGGCTGCTGTTCGACCACCTCGAGGCGCCGGCGGATGTGGACCTGACGAGCCGCAAGGCGATCGTGGCGGCGTTGCGCGAGGTGTACGGCCCGTTCGCTGACGTGATGGACCTCGACGGCATGGTCGACCGCGAGTTCTGGAACATCGAGCGCGACATCGAGGACTCTCGCCGCTACTTCTTCAACCAGCCGACCGCGGCGCGTGATGCGTGGTGCACCCACCCGGAGTGGGAGGCGAACCGCAGCGAGGATCTGGCCCCGCTGGTCGCCGGCGACGAGGTCGCCCTGTTCTTCGATGGCTCCAAGAGCGACGACTCGACCGGGCTGCTCGCGGTGCGGGTCAGCGATGGGGCGCCGTTCTTGCTCGCCGAGTGGGAGCGCCCAGAGCGGGAGAAGGACTGGCAGGTGCCGACCGCGGCCGTGGATCGGGCCGTCGATCTGGCGTTCTCGACGTACCGGCCGCTGGCGTTCTACGCCGACGTGAAGGAGTTCGAGCAGTACGTCGACACCTGGGCGACCAAGTACGGCGACCAACTGCTGATCGACGCGACCCCGGGCCGGAACCGGCACGCGGTGGCGTGGGACATGCGCGGCCGCCTCAAGGACTTCACCGAGGCCGCTGAGCGCACCTTGATCGACATCCGCGACCGGAACCTCCCGCACAACGGGGACCCGCGGCTGCAGCGGCACGTCCTGAACGCCCGCCGTGCCCCGAACAAGTACGGCGTCTCGATCAGCAAGTCGGGACGCGAGTCGCCTCACAAGATCGACTTCGCGGTCTGCCTGATCGGCGCGCGGAAGGCATGGCGGGACCTCCTGTCGTCGCCGGCATACAGCAAGCGCAAGCCCAAGCGAAGCGGGAAGGTGTGGTGACCGTGGTCATGAGTCAGTCCGCCCTCCTGGGCTTGGTCAAGGACCAGTTGTGGCCGATCTTCACCAAGGAGCGCGACCGGCTCGAGAAGATCGACAAGTGGTACCGCTGGGAGCACGAGGACCCGCGACTGCCGCGCGGCGCCACTCAGGAGCTCCGGCATCTGCTCGAGCTGTCCAAGACCCCGTGGCTCAACCTGGTGGTCACCACGGTCGCGCAGACGCTCTACGTCGACGGCTACCGCTCGCCGGACGTGGCGGACAACTCGCCGATCTGGCGGACGTGGCAGGCGAACCGCTTCAATGCCCGACAGGTGGCGATCCACCGCGCCGCACTGGCCTACGGCCACGCCTACGCGATCGCGCTGCCCGGCGAGGACGCCGAGGGGCCGCGTGCCGTGCTTCGCGGGGTATCGCCGCGCCGGATGATCGCGGTCTACCAGAACCCCGCCGAGGACGACTGGCCGATGTACGCGCTGAGCGCCGAGCCGCAACCGAAGGGCTGGGCGGTGCAGGTCGTCGACGAGGAGGCGATCTACTACCTGTCGGTCACGACTGAGGGCGAGCCGACGTACCTGGAGTACCGGGTGCACGGGACGGGCTTCACGCCGGTGGTGCGGTACGCGAACCAGATGGACCTCGACGGCCGCACCCCGGGCGAGGTGGAGCCGCTGATCCCGCTGGCGGCCCGCATCGACAAGACCGACTACGACCGCCTCCTCACCCAGCACTTCAACTCGTGGAAGGTCCGCACCGTCTCCGGGCTCGCGGAGTTCGCTGACGACGAGGAGCAGGCGAACCGGAAGAAGCTGCGGCTTCGGCAGGATGACTTCCTGGTCGCCGAGGACCCTGACACGAAGTTCGGGACGCTGCCGGAGACGCCGCTGTCGGGCTTCATCGAGGCGAAGGCAGCCGACGTGGAGACGCTCGCCGCGGTCGCACAGGTGCCGGCCACGTCGCTGACCGGCAAGGTGGCGAACCTGTCGGCTGAGGCGATCGCCGAACTTCGCGCGGGCCTGATGCAGAAGGCCTACGAGCGGCAGGTGACGTTCGGGGAGTCCCACGCGCAGTTGTTGCGCCTCGGCGCCCTCGTCGAGGGCCGCGGGGAGCTCGCCGCGGACTTCATGTCGGAGGTCACCTGGCAGGACATGCAGGTGCGGTCGATGGCGCAGGCTGCGGACGCGCTCGGCAAGTACGTGCAGATGCTCGGCGTGCCGGCGGAGGCGCTGTGGGAGGACATCCCCGGCAAGACCAAGAGCGACGTCGACGAGTGGCGAGCGATCGCGCAGCGGCAGGCCGCCCAGGAGCGGCTGTCGGCGCTCGCTGAGGCTGCCAGGGCCGCGCGAGGGAACCCGCAGGTAGCGGACCTGGCGGCGCGTCGTGGCGACGCTGGCTGAGGTCGAGGCGTTCGCCTCGTCCATCGACGACCTGACGGCGGTCGCGTTCGCCGATCTGGTGCGGGCGTGGTCGGCGGAGGCTGGCCTGCAGGATCGCGCCGCGGTGCTGCGGGCGACGGTGCCGGACATCATCGACGGCTACTACCCGGTGGCTTCATCGCTCGGCGCGGACTTCTACGAGTCGCTTCGGGCGCAGGCCGGCGCGGGCGGTTCGTTCACTGCGCGGCTCGCCCCGCTGCCCTCGGAGAGCCTGGCGAGCGGCCTGGTGGGCTGGGCGATCGCCGGCGAGGTCGTGGCGGGCACGGGCCTGTCGCGCGCCGCAGGCGGCCTCCAGCGCGCACTGGTCGGCGGAGCCCGGCAGACGGTCGAGCTGAACGCGAGCCGCGACACCTCGCGCGTCCGCTTCGCCCGCTACGCCTCGGCCAACGCGTGCGCCTTCTGCGCGATGCTCGCGACCCGCGGCCCGGTGTACCGCTCGGAGGAGTCCGCTGGCGGCAAGTACCACGACTTCTGCCGCTGCCTCCCGGTCCCCGTGTGGGGCGGGGCAGCGAACTACGAGGAGCCGGCCTACGTCGACGAGTGGCGCGCCACCTACGAGCAGGCCGCGAAGAACGTCGAGGCCGCCGGCGGCGAGCGCTCCGGCAAGGCCGTGCTGCAGCAGATGCGCCGCGTCGGCGGCCTGCGCTGAGTCTCCCCGCCCAGGTGGCGGGTGCAGTAACACCCCAGGAGGGTCCCCATGTCCGATCAGGACGCAACCAACGAGCCGACCGGCACGCAGGACGCGCCGCAGGCTCCCGAGAAGCCCGCCGCCCCGCCGTGGGGCAGTGCGGAGGACTTCAACCCCGAGAAGGCCTGGAACCTCATCCAGAACCTGCGGGGCGACCTCGACAAGGCCAAGAGCGCGCAGCAGCGGCTCAAGGAGATCGAGGACAAGGACAAGACCGAAGCGCAGCGCCTCGCCGAGGAGCGCGACACGTTCAAGTCCAAGGCCGCCGAGGTCGAGGGCGAACTGCTGCGCCTGCGCGTCGGCCTCAAGAAGGGCCTCACCGAGGCCCAGGCACGCCGCCTCGTCGGCTCCACCGAGGAGGAGCTCGAGGCGGACGCCGACGAGCTGCTGGAGACCTTCGGGGCGTCCGGCAGCACCAACACTCCCCCGTCGCGCCGCCCCACCGAGCGGCTCCGCGGCGGCGGAGACCCGGATGCGGAGCCGGAGCCGGACCTCCGCAAGATCGCCGCCGACATTCCGCGACGGTGAACCACCCGCACGGCCCCGCCACGGGCCGCCTGCGGTCCCAACTGACGACCTAGGAGGTCATCGTGGCGAACACCTTCATCAAGGCAACGCAGGTCGTGCAGATGGCGCGACTGCTCCTGCAGCGGGAGATCGTCCTTCCCCAGCTCGTCTGGTCGGACTTCACCAAGCAGAACTTCCAGTACGCCTACAACGACACCGTGACGATGGCTGTCCCGGCCGTCATGGACGCGCGCAAGCGCACCATGCGGTCGTCCGACGGCCTGGTCGCCGACGACCTCGACGAGACCTCGGTCGACGTGAAGCTCACCGAGCACGTCTACAAGCTGCTCAACATCACCGACGAGCAGCTGACCCTCGACATCCGTGACTTCGGCGTGCAGGTGCTGCAGCCGCAGATGCGGGCCGTCGCCGAGGGCCTGGAGGGCGTCATCGTGGGCGCGCTGCAGGGCGCGACCCCGATCGACACCGTGCCGTTCGGCCCGACCGACGACGCCTACAAGGTCGTCCTGAGCGCCCGCAAGGCCCTCAACGACGCCAACGTGCCCCAGGAGGGTCGCGTGCTCGTCGTCGGGTCCTCGGTGGAGCTCGCGCTGCTCGAGTCCGAGCGGATCAGCAAGGCCAGCAACTCCGGCGACGCCATCGCCGCCGTCGCGCTGACCGACGCCACCATCGGGCGGGTCGCCGGCTTCCGCATCGTCCAGAGCAACGCCCTGGACGAGGACGAGGCCTACGCGTTCCACCGCACCGCGGTCGCCTTCGGCGCGTTCGCCCCGGCGGTCCCTGCGGGCGCTGCCGCCGGTTCGCAGATCTCCGAGGAGGGCATCGGGCTGCGCTACCTGCGCGACTACAACCCGACCAACTCCACCGGCCCGGTCGACCGCTCGCTCGTCGATGCCTTCGCCGGCGCTGCGTCGGTCGAGGAGGGCGAGTCGGGCTCCGAGGTGAACCGCCGCCTCGTGGCGATCAGCTTCTCCGAGTCCTGATCGGGAGGTCAGTCATGGCACAGCCGCCGTTCGCAGAAGTGAGCGACCTCGCTGCTTGGGTCGGCCAGGAGATCCCTGGCGACGACAAGCGAGCGGCGGCTGTGCTGCTGGCCGCGTCGCACGCGATCATCTCCGAGGTCGGCACCGCGGTCGCCGACGAGTGGGAGGCGGTCCCCGGGGACGTCAACGCGATCACCGTGCAGGTCGCGGCTCGCGTCTGGTTCAACCCGCAGGGCCTCGTCTCTGACTCCATCGACGACTACTCCCGCCGCTGGAGCGAGTCCAATGAGTCGGGCATCTACCTGACGGCCGGCGAGCGCGACCTGCTGTCGAAGTACCGCACGAAGCCCAAGGGCCTCTGGTCGCTGGGCACGACCCGCGGCGACACCTACGCCGATCAGTACATCGCCGTCGAGGGGCAGCCCGAGGCGCCGATGCCGTTCCTCCCGCCGGGGCGTTGACGTGGTCGCGGAGGTGCTGGCCGCCGGTCGCGCCCACATCGAGGCGGTGCGGATGCGCGGCGCCTGCCTCATCGACCGCGAGGACGGCCGCACCCGCGACGAGTACGGCCGCCCGGTCCCGCAGTACGTGACGGTGTACGAGGGGAAGGGCTACGCCCGGTATCCCGGCATCGCGCACGAGCAGAACCTCGAGAGCGCCGGCGCCGACGTCACCGTGTCGCGCGTCATCTACCGGATTCCGTTGGGCACCGTGGTGCGCCCCGGCGACCGGCTCACGATCACCGCGGACCCCGACAACCCGCAACTGGTGGGCGCCCGGTTTCGTGTCGCGTCGATCGACGACCAGAGCCAGGCCACCGCGCAGCGACTGCTAGCCGAAGATTTTCAGGCCGGTTCGCCTGCCCCCGAGGAGGCGTGACCTAAGATAAAAACGGCTCCGAGGGTGCTACCAACACCGCTCGGAGCCTGACCCGATCGACCTAGTGCAAGTAGGTGATGGGCTGTGGCCCAGCGTATCTGTTGGATCGGCGACTGTGGCTCTAGCGCTATCGCGCGCGGTCTCTGCAACGCTCACTACCGACGCTGGCGCCGGAACCCTGGCGGCCAGGTCCAGCCCGAACCGCCAAGGCCCAAGCCGACCTGCTCCATCGAGGGCTGTGCTTCGGAGGTCAAGGCACGCGGGTGGTGCCGAAAGCACTACAAGCGCTGGTGCGATCACGGCTCGACCGACCTGCCGGAGCGGCCGGCGCCAGCCACCAAGATTTGTTCCGCCTGTGGGGTCGAAGGCCCGACTGAGGACTTCCCGCCGAAACGTCTCGTCTGCAGCGAGTGTCGCCGTGAGCAACAACGTCGTTGGCGTGAGGCGAACCGCGAGCGCCTGTCTGCCCAGCGCGCTCGGTATTGGCGAGAGAACAAGGCCGAACTGCAGGAGTACCACCGGCAGCGCAACGAGAGGTTGGCTGACGAGCTCCGGGCGAAGCGTCGGCGGTACTACCTGGCGAATGCCGATCGGCTGCGCCGCGAGAAGGCCGAGTACCGCGCGGCGAACCGCGAGCGCGAGCGCGAGAACATGCGGCGCTGGCGGGCAGCCCACCGCGCCGAACTCCTGGGTCGCGAGATGGAGCGCTACTGGCTCACCCGCACACTCGCCGACTCGGTCCATCTGATCGAAGCCCGCATCGCGTACTACGGCGGCAAGTGCTGGATCTGCCGGACTGCCGACTATGAGCACCTTGACCACGTGAAGCCGCTCGCGAAGGGCGGGCTTCATCTGCCCGCCAATCTCCGACCGGCGTGCGCCCCCTGCAACATCCGCAAGCGCGACCGCTGGCCCTTCGCCCCGGAGGACATCGCCGCATAGCCCGAAGGAGGTGTCGCCGCGTGACCAGCATCGACGACTCCGAGCTCCGCGCGTTCGCCGCGACGCTGGCGAATGCGGGCGCCGCGACCGAGAAGGATGTCGTGGGCGTGGTCCACAAGGGCGCGAACAACATCGTCCGCGACATGAAGCGGCAGGCGAAGTCGTCGCGGCACTTCAAGGGCTTCGCGTCGGCGATCTCCTACGACATGAAGGGCGGGTCGGCGTTCGGCGGCGGGGTCGTCGAGGCCGAGATCGGTCCCCGGAGGGGCAAGCCGGGTTCGCTGGCGAACATCGCCTACTTCGGCACGTCGCGTGGCGGCGGCACTGTGGAGGACCCGCAGATGGCGCTGGAGCGTGAGGTGCCGGCGTTCGAGAAGGCGCTGGTCGACGTGGCGCTGCGGGCGGTGACCCGGTGAAGGCGCACGTGGTCGCTGTGGCGCGCCTGGTGGAGACGGTGTGGCCGTTCGACATCTACTACGGCGACGTCGGCGCCTACGACGTGTTCGAGCAGCGCGTCCCGTCGATCACCTACCCATATGTGCTGCTGTGGTCGTCCGCGGGGCGACTGCTGTCCGACGAGGTGTGCGGCACCCCTGACGACCTGAACGACCTGATCGGGGTGACGACGGTCGCCGCCGACGCGATGGGTTGCCTGACTGCGGTCGGGAAGGTCCGCGAGGCGCTGATCGGCAAGGCGCCGACGGTGGCCGGTCGGCACACGCAACGGCTGCGGCTGTTCGCCTCCGAGCAGATCCGACCCGACGAGTCGGTGCGGCTGCCGGACACGAACACCTACCCGGTTTACGCCGTGGACCAGTACCGCTTGATCTCCGAGCCCGAGGAGGGTCCGTGACGTTCATCAACGCCTACGACACCCGGACGGGGCAGAAGCTCCCGTACCTGGTGCCCGAGCGGCACGTGGACCACCCGGTCCTCGGCCGCAACCTCTCACGCTTCCCGAGCCAGTCGAAGAAGGCCCGGAAGAAGAACAGCCCCGTGGACAACCCCCAGAAGGCCCCGGCTGTCGGGGACGACAACGAAGGAGTGACCCCGGATGCCGAAGCAGATCTCTGACGAGCGTATCGCCCTCGTCCTGCTGGACACCCCGCCCGCCGACCCGGACAACATCACCGTGGCCGAGTTCGACGCCGGCACCCACCTGGAGTGCCGGATCATGGACTACCGGCTGTCGCCGGTCGCCTCGGACACTGTTCAGATGGGCGAGCTGTGCACCGCGACGAACGCGCAGGTCCCGACCCGCAGCAACTACGAGGGGACCGTGACCGTGTTCCGGTACCTCGACGCCAGCGGCCTCGCCGATTCCGCCAACGACGTGGCATGGGAGGCGTTCAAGGAGAAGGGCACGACCCTGCACCTGGTCGAGCGCGAGGGTCCCGACCACGACGCCGCGGGCGCCGGCGGCCAGGAGTACTCCTACTTCGAGGTCATCACCGATCACCCGCAGCAGCCGACCGACCGGGGCGGGTTCATCCGCCGCGAGGTGCCGCTGTACGTGCAGCGGGCGGCCATCAACAAGGAGCTGGACGCGGGTTCCTGACCCCCCTGATCTTCCGCCGGGCGCGCCAACTCCCACGGGGCCGCGCCCGGCGGAAGCCTGCATGACCAGCCCGTGGGAACCGTGGGAGGACAGATGGACATCAATGTGGGCGAGGCGGCCCCGGCCGACTTCGCGGACGTGTTCGACGAGTGGATCGCTGGCGCGAGCATCAACAAGCGCAGCGTCACGATCTACGGCAAGCCAGGCCTGGCCGCCGAGTACGAGCAGCTGGAGCGCGACCTCGAGGTCGCCGAGGAGGCCGAGAAGCACGGCGCCGAACTGGCCGGCTCCGAGGTGCGGCGCATCACTGCCCGCATGGAAGAGCTGTACGGCGAGTGGCAGGCGTCGAAGTCGACGTGGACGGTGCGCGGCGTTTCCTCCGAGGCGGCAGAGCGACTGAAGGCCGCCGAGCCTGCCCTGGTGGAGCCCGAGCCGCTGACCGAGCCGAAGGCGCCGGTGCTGCCGGAGCGCGCGACGGAGCAGCAGCGGAAGTCCCACACGATCGCCATGCAGGAGTACGAGGCGAAACTCGCCGCCTACCGGGAGGCGCTGCCGGAGCACACGCAGGCCGTCGAGGCGTTCAACGATGCGCTGAACCTGCGCTACATCACCGCCGCGGTCCTCAAGATCGAGTTCGCCGACGGCCGCACCGTCGAGGCCGAGGTCGACGACGACGGCGCCGTGGTCGTCCCGGCAGTGACGGTGGAGCAGTTGACGAAACTGCGGAAGCGGCTCGGCGAAACGCAGCTACTGAGCCTGATCACGGCGTCGCAGGCGGCGCTGCTGGTGGAGCCGGAGATCCCCGCCCCTTTCTCGCGGCGCACCTCGGAGACCGAGGGGACCTGATCGTTTCGCTGCAGGCCGCGCGGGCGTGGGGTGCGCGCCCGACCGTGTTCCTGGGCCGCAGCGACGACGACAGTAAGCGGTGGTCTCCTCGGGACCGGGAGCTCGCCAAGGCGTTGATCTTGCACGAGGCGTCACTGTGCCCCGGCTGTGGGCAGCCGGCGCACGAGACGGAGGACACCGACCTCGAGGGCTGGTGGCAGGTCGAGACGATCCCGTGCACGGCCTGTCAGGCGATCGAGGACGCTCGCGACCAGGTCGAGCCGGGCGACCGGATCAGGGTCGTGCTGGACCCGCGGTATGTGAAGCGGTCCTAGTCCCTCTGCGGTCGCGCAACCCCCACGGCGACGCTGACCAGCCCAGCGACACCGCACACCGCCATCACAAGCCCGCCGATGGCGGTTGCCGTCGCGCCCTCGTCTCCCCCGAGGGCGAGTATCGCGCCGACTCCGGCGATGCACAGCAGGACGATCCCTGTCCTCACGTTCTGGTTCATCCCGCTATTGAACACCGACCGGAGGTGACTTGCGATGGCCGAACGCTCGATCGTCGTGCGCCTCCGGGCCGAGGTCGGCCAGTACAAGCAGGCGATGGCGGACGCCGGGAAGGCCACCCAGCAGGTCGGGCAGCAGGCCGTGAAGTCGGCCCGCGACAACCGGCAGGCGTGGACGACGGCGGGCACCGCACTGACCGCCTACGGCGCCGGCGTCACCGCCCTCGGTGCTGCGCTGCTCAAGACGGGCATCGCCTACAACCAGTTGCAGCAGACGTCGCGGGCCGCGATGACGACGCTGCTGGGGTCGGCGCAGGCCGCGAATGAGCAGATGGACCGGCTCGACGACTTCGCGCGCAACAGCCCGTTCGCCAAGCAGACGTTCATCCAGGCGCAGCAGCAGATGCTGGCGTTCGGGATCGAGACGCAGAAGGTGCTGCCGTACCTCGGCGCGGTGCAGGATGCCGTGGCGGCGATGGGCGGCAGCAACCAGGAGATCTCCGAGGTCGCGTTCATCATGGCGCAGATCTCGGCGGCGGCGAAGATCACCGGCCAGGACCTGATCCAGTTTGGCCAGCGCGGTATCAACGCGGCCGAGCTGATCGGGTCGCAGATGAACATGACCGGCGCCGAGGTGCGGGACGCGATCACGGCGGGCAGCCTCGACGCCGGCCAGGCGCTCGACGCGCTCGCCGCTGGCATGTCGGAGCGCTTCGGCGGCGCCGCGGACAACGTGAAGAACACGTTCGCCGGGACGATGGACCGGCTCAAGGCGGCGTGGCGCGACTTCGCTTCGGAGATCGCCTCTCCGCTGGTGTCCCCGGATGGCGGCGGAGTCCTGATCGACCTGGGCAACCAGGCCGCTGACCTGATGCGTGCCTTCCAGGACCTCCCCGGACCCGTCAAGGCGGGCACGACGGCACTGGTGGGGATCTCCGGCGTCGCGTCGCTGGTCGGCGGCGCGTTCCTGCTGGCGCTGCCGCGGATCATCGAGACCCGTGCCGCGTTCGCCCAGCTCGCGACCGACATGCCGCGTGTTGCGGCAGCAGCGGGCAAGGTCGGCACTGGGCTGAGGTTCGTCGGCCGGGCAGCCGCGGGCATGGCCGCCTTGCAGGTCGCCGTGGCTGGCGTCAATGCCGTGATGGGCCAGTTCGCCGAGAAGCTCCCCGGCGTAAACGCCGTCACTCGCGACCTGATCGCCCTCTCCGAGGTTCCGGCGGGCTTCACTGCCGCCGGGCTATCGTCGGAGTTCGACTCGCTCGCCGATTCGATCGGGCGACTTGCCGACAGCAACATGCTCGAGAAGGTCGGCGACGGGGTCCTCAGTGTTCTGAGTCTCGGCCAGGCCGAGGGGCGCCGAAAGAGCGCAGCGCGGGCAGAGATCGAGTTGCTCGACGAGGCGCTGGCGAACCTCGTCGGGTCCAGGGGCGCGCCGGCGGCAGAGGCGGCTTTTGAATCCCTCACCCACCAGTACGGGCTGAACGCGGATCAGGTCGAGAACCTCACTTCCCTGCTCCCTGGCTACGAGGACGCCCTGGCTGGCGCTGCAAACGCCGCCGATGCGTCGGGCGACGCCACGGCGGGCATGACTGAGAAGCAGAAGGCCGCCGCGGAGGCGCTGGAGGAGTCCCGCGACGCTGCCCGCGACACCGCGACGCAGTTTGTCAACCTCGGTGACTCGCTCGACGACGCCGAGGTGTCTCTCGGCGACTGGCTCGCAGAGCTCGAGGGCCAGGCGCAGGCGCTCCGCGACTTCCGGCTGAACGCTGAGCGTGCCGCCGAGCGCGGCCTGCGCCAGGGCCTGATCGCGGCGCTGCACGAGGCCGGTCCGGCTGGCGCTACGCGGATGGCCCAGCTCGCCAACGCCACCGACTCCGAGATCGAGCGCGCAAACCGTGCGTGGCGTCGCGGGCAGCGTGAGATCCGCAACTACACGGACACTGTCGGCGGGGTGCCGCGGTCGACGGCGACCGAGGTGCGGGTGACTGGCATCGACCTCGCCCTGTCGCAGATCGCCCGGTTCCGCTCGGCGCTGTCCGGGCTCGGCAACCTCAACCCGCTGGCAAGCCTGCGCCTACCGGCCTCCGCGGACGGCTCCACCGTCCCGAAGGACGGCGGCCCCTACGCCGACCGCTACCCGTACCTTCTCGCCCCCGGCGAGGAGGTCATCAGCAACCGCTACGGCCAGGCCGACCGGCACCGTTCGCTGCTCAAGGCGATCAACGCGGGTCGCCTCGCGGATGGCGGCACGGTCGGCGGGTTGGCGTCGGGCGGCACGGTGGACCGTTCCGCTCGTCGCGCGTTCGACCTGGGTGGCGGCATGTCGGCTCGCGAGGTGCGTCGCGAGTTCGCCGAGCTGCGGAAGGCGCTGGGTGGGAACACCCGCGCGCTGGAGGTCGCGCAGAAGCAGTCCGAGCGGCTGGCGAAGGCGTGGAACCGGCTGGACGAGCGGATCGAGCGGCGCACCGACCGGCTGGACTCCCTGCGCGCCGACCGGGATTCACTGGTGTCGGCCGCGGCGGGCTCGTTCAACAGCGACATCTTCGGCAACGGCGTTGCGGGCCTGCGGCTGCAACTTGAGGCTGACCGGAATGACGCGCGCGCGATGCGGCGGGCGCTGGCGGGTACTCAGGGGCTCGGGAAGGGCTTGATGGCGGCGTTGGCATCCTCTGGCGATCTGGCCACTGCCCAGGAGCTCGCGGGCATGTCGCGGCGCGAGGTGCGGCAGTTGTCGCGGCTGTACAACCAGCGCGGGAACGCGCAGGCCGCGCTCGGCACCTATGCCGGGGACGCGGTGTACGGCCGGGAGATCAAGGCGATGACCGCCGAGTTGCGGGAGTCGCGGCAGGAGCGGCGGCGACTCAATCGGGCGTTGAACACCTGGGAGCGGGCAGCCGAGCGGATGCCGAACGCGACCGCGCGCGAGATCCGGCGCGCGGTGAATCGGCAGGCGCTACCCGCCGGAAAGAGGTCGAAGTGATCCGGTACCCGAAGATCCGGTTCGTCGACGCCCCGGAGGCGAACGCGGTAGTCCGGTTCGACTTCAACGCCGACGACCCGGGCGCGGATGCTGCCACGGCGGTGCTCGCCGACGACTTCTCCCTCGGCGCCCCGACGCTGCGCGGCGAGCCGGGCGAATCGGGCCGGTTCTACGACCCGCGGCAGATGTCGCTCCCGGTGCAGGTGCACGGCTCAAAGGTGCTGGCGTTGAAGGTGCAGCAGCGGCTCGCCCGTGAGGTGTTGCGACCCGACAACTGGCTGATGGTGCAGTTGAACGCCGACACCGAGCCGGTGTGGCTGCGGACGTTCCAGTCCCAGCCCAACCCGTTGAACTTCGACCTCGTGTTCGTCGAGGGCTACAACGATGTGCGCGAGGACCACTGGCGCATCCCGCTGACCTTGGACGCCGAGCCGTTCGCGATCGGCGAGCTGCGCACCCTGAACCTCGGCACCGTCCTGAACAACCCGACCCTGGCTAGCGGCGGTTCGGTGATCGAGTTGCCGGAGATCAAGGGCGACGCGCCGGCACCGCTGAACGTGCTGGTGTCGTCGGCGTCGAACACGATGCGCGGCTTGGCGGTGGCGTCGGTCGCGGACGGCGACGTGATCGTGCCGTGGACCGAGCCGCTGGCCTTCTCGGCGGCGATGGGTTCGGCGGTCACTGACTCGGCGTACCTGTCGGGCGAGTACCACCAGACGACCTCGGCGGTCACGTCGTCGTGGACGGCGATCACCGACCCGATGTTGATCACTCCGGCGGCGCGTGGCCGGTACAAGGTGCTGGTTCGGGTCGGGGAGGACTCGACGTCGGAGGTCGCGTCGTGGCCGGCGCGGGTGCAGGTGTCGGCGTCGTCCGACTTCGACCCGGCGGCCACCCTGACGTCTCCGCAGACCACGATCCTGCGCGGCGTGTTCGGGTTGCGCGGCTGGCGCGACCTGGGCGAGATCACGCTGCCGGTCGGGCACGGCGATGAGCGCGCCACGCTGTCCCGGTCGTCGTACATGCGCATCCAGCTCCAGCGCCCCGCTGGTGCGACGGGGCAGCTCCGATTCGATGGCGTGATGCTGCTGGTGCCCGTCGACGTGGAGGGTGCCGACGCGACATTCCTCGTCACGTCGCAGTCGGCGTCCTGGTTCGATGCCCGCGCCTACGTCGACGCCGAGCAGCGGCGCGTGTCGCAGTCTGCGGTGATCTCCGGGTCGCGCCGCACCCTGCTGTCCCCGACCCTCAAGGGTGGCTTCCCCGAGGTGCATCCGGGGCGCGAGAACTGGCTCATGATCCTGCCGCACGTTGACACGATCTCCACTGCGGACCTGCCCGACGACGAGCTCGAGGTCACCGCCACCTACCGCCCGCAGTACCTGAACCTCTCCGGCGGCCTGTGATGCGCGGGAAGATCGCGCTCACGGTCGGCGACACCGATGTCACCCGCCACGCCCGCGGCCTGTCGTTCTCGTCCGCAGCGATGGGCGGGTACGACACGTTGTCGGCGCAGATCATGTTGCCGCCCGAGGCGCTCGACCTCACCCCGGCCACCCGCGTCCGCGTCACCGACACCCGCTCCGGGCAGGTCGTGTGGTCGGGGTTCGTGTCGTCGCCGGGCGACCAGGAGACCGACGCGCGCCGGGTCGACCTGACGGCGGTCGGGTTGCGGCGGGTCGCGGAGGATCGGACCTCGCGGCTGCTGTACGTGGACCGCGCCACCGACAGGTGGATGAAGCGCCCGGTGGCGCAGCGGTTCACCGCCGAGGCCGGAGCGGGCCAGGCGCCGGACGACGCTGGGGTGCTCGGCGGGGCGCCGGCGATCGTGCTGTCCCTGCCGCCCGGCCAGGCGGTCGGGTCGGGCGCATCGGCGCAAGCGGCCTACGGTGGCGCTCACGCCACGCCGCAGGGGGTCGGCGCCATCCTGTTCGCCCGCGACGAATCGCAGACCGGCGGCTCGTGGAACGTCACCGTGGCCGTGGCGCCCGGCGAGCTGTCCGGCACCGGCGCCTGGGACATGGTGTACGCCGCTGCCGCCAACTCAGTTGCTGGCTACATCGAGCGCCGCCGCGGGGCCGGCGATTGGCCCGACGCTGACAGGTACGCCGTGATCTACCGGCTGCATTACGCCGGGGCCGCCACGAACCTGACCGGCGAGGGCATCTGGTCGGTCCTCGCGTGGCCGTGCGTGGTCGGGCAGATGGTGGACCGCTGGGGCACCCGGCTGAACATGATCACTGCCGCGAACATGTCCTACGTCTCCGCGGTTGCCGGCGAGGACCCGATCACCGCCTACGTCGAGCCGCACCGTGTCATGCACGACCTGATCGGCCAGGGGCTGCTCGGCGAGGTCGATGTTGCCGGTGCCCTGATCGACTTCTCCGACGCTCACATCCCGCAGTTGGCGTACTTCGACCCGGTGCGTCCCGCCGAGGTGCTGGACACGCTGGTCGCGCTCGACTCGTCGATGTTCTGGCGGATCACCGAGGGCGCCGCCGGGTTGCCGCGGCCGGAGCTGCGGAAGTGGCCCGAGGCGATCCGCTACACCCTCGACGACCGCGACTCCTACACCCGGCAGGGGCAGGCGTCGGGGTGGGCTAATCGGGTGGCGGTCGAATACACCGACGCCTACGGGCGGGAGCGCGAGGTCGTCGCGACGTTCCCGGTGCCGGCGCTCGACGAGGCGGGGCTCGAGGTGTACGCCGACCCGGTGTCGCTGCCCGAAGGGCTCGGCGGTTCCCCGGACAACGCTACGCGGTTCGGGGTGGAGACGCTGCGCGACCTGTACAACCAACCGGCCAGCGGCACCGCGTTGGTCGGCCGCCGCATCTTCGACCACCAGGCAGGCGGCTGGGTCGAGCCGTGGG
>JACYYJ010015179.1_pt1 | contig 16527 bp, 18 predicted proteins | sample 8236861 | NCBI WGS metagenome assembly JACYYJ01 (sample SAMN14103086, study PRJNA606662) | landfill metagenome | isolation source: landfill solid waste | place: India:New Delhi, Okhla landfill site | collected 2017-11-05
TGCTTCCATTCTCCCGTCTAACATGATTCAATAAGAGATAGAACATCCCATTTACAACTAAAGGGGGCAAACGGATGAGCAATATACTATTCGATATTCCAGCCAATACCTATAAAACATTGAGCGAAACAGAAAAATATTTACTAGAGTATATTCACAATCATCTAGATGAGATCTCTTCTATGTCGATCGTCAAGCTTAGCGAACATGCGAATGTATCCACTGCCACGATTGTTCGATTAATGAAAAAAATTGGGTATGATGGCTACACTTCCTTTAAATATAGCCTGAAAGAAAAAGTAAAACTTTCTGATGAGAATAATGAAATGGAAAATATCGATCAAAAAATTAAACAAGCTATCCAAAAAAATGAGCATGAAGTAAGCAAGACGATACAATTACAAAGTATTGGACAAATTGAAGATGCCGTTCAAAAGATCCATGATGCGGAGAAAATTTTCGTATTTGGTCGTGGGTTCTCTGAAATGATTGCAAAGGAAATGACGATCAAACTACAGCTGATGGGGAAAAATTGTGAGGAACATACTGACCCGAATATCATTCGAATTAAATCAAGAAGCATCCAAGCCAATGAAATAGCTATCTTTGTTTCTCTAAATGGCGAAACAGAGGAACTAGTAGAGGCTTGTAAAAACTTAAATATTAGACAAATTACCACCATCACCCTCACGACAAGAATGGAATCAAGTCTCGGACAGATGTCAGAAATGACGTTTGTTGGCTATAAAGGAACCCAGTCCTATTTTCCAGATTATGAAGTCCGTTCTCGTCTACCTTTGAGTGTTATTTCCAGAATATTATTAGACGCATATGCAATACGAATGCTATAAAGCTTGGCAAATACGCCAAGCTTTTTTTCTTTTACAATAAGCGAAAACCTTTACATATCCTGAAAACATTTACAACATATCCTGTGCCATAATGAAATTAACAAGACAACAAGGTAGGTGAGCACATGATATATACACTAACACCAAACCCAGCCATAGATCTCTATGTAGGATTAGACCAATTAACCCCTGAAGTTGTGAATCGGACATATGAAGAAGATTATCAGCCAAATGGGAAAGCGATTAATGTATCGATTATGCTGAGCAAGCTAGGAATTACCAATACGGCCATGGGCTTTATCGGTGGATTCTCTGGAAAATTTATTGAACAAGAATTAAAGAAATTGTCGATTCACACATCCATGGTCGATGTCGAGGGCATTACGAGAATAAATGTATTCGCTAATGCAGATCGAGAATACAAAATTGTGAATAAAGGACCACTAATATCCAAAGAAAAAAAGGCAGAGATGCTTGAAAAAATTGAACAAATACCAGCAAATAGCACACTATTCGTCTCAGGTAGCTTACCGAGAGGCATCCAGGATGAGTTTTACATTCATCTCGCAAAAATATGTCACCACAAAAAAATTAAGTTGATTTTAGATATTAGTTCCCATGCTTTACTAGAATGCTTGAAATACAAACCATTTCTAATCAAACCGAATGAGGACGAGCTAGCATCTTTCTTTCAATTATCAACAGCTGATCTTTACTCTGAGAAAATCTTCGAGCTAAGTCAAGAACTTTTAGACAGGGGAGCTCAGCAAGTACTCGTTTCACGAGGGGAAAAAGGAGCGATTTATACTTCTCCTCACCACACGTTAAAAGTGAGTTCCGCAAACGGACAAGTAGTAAATACGGCTTGTGCTGGGGATGCTATGCTAAGTACTTTCATTGGAAAATTAGAACAAAATCACTCACTGGAAGACGCGTTAATCTATTCCTCTGCTGCAGGAGCAGCTACAGCTTTTAGTAAAGGACTTTGTAGCCTTTCACATATTCAAGCACTTATTCCAGCTATTCAATTAGAGAAAATAAAGGAGGAGAGTTTTGATGGCACCTATTAAAATTGTTGCAGCAACAGGTTGTCCCACAGGTATAGCACATACCTTTATGGCAGAAGAAGCATTGAAGAAAGCCGCAAGCAAGCTGGGAGTAGAAATTAAGGTAGAAACACATGGACAAGTCGGGGTAGAAAATGAACTTACCAAAAAAGATATTGCTGAAGCGGATGGCGTTATTCTTGCAGCGGACAAAGATGTGTATGCCTACCGTTTCCATGGAAAGCCAACCGTAGAAGTATCTGTCGCAAAAGGAATACATGAAGCAGAAGAGCTCATTCAAACCATCATTGATGGAAAAGCAACAGTATATAAAGCGAAGAAAAGTGACACTTCTGATGAGGAAGAGAAAGAAGCATCAGAAAAAGGAAATAATAATTTTGCTCATTCTATTTACAAGCACCTCATGAACGGTGTCTCTCATATGCTTCCATTTGTGGTTGGAGGCGGGGTCCTAATTGCCATATCCTTTTTATTTGGAATCCATTCCGCTAATCCAGATCATGAAAGCTATCATCCGATCGCAGCCATGTTAAATGATATTGGAAGTCTTGGCTTTCAAATGATGGTACCGATCTTGGCTGCCTTTATCGCGGAGTCGATTGCCAAAAGACCAGGGATGGTCGTTGGTTTTATCGGTGGGCTAATAGCAAGTAATGGGGGAGCCGGATTTTTAGGCGGTATTGCAGCTGGTTTCATCGGTGGCTTCATTATCGTATTACTCGGTAAACTACTTGAAAAAATGCCGAAATCACTCAATGGATTAAAATCGATCTTTTTATATCCTTTAATTGGTATCCTGTTCGTCGGTGTGATCATGACATTGTTAGTAGAGCCAATGACCGCCATTAATGAAGGTATGATCTCTTTCTTAAGTAATTTCCAGAATGCCAACCCTATTCTACTCGGTATCATTGTGGGCTCCATGAGTGCCTTCGATATGGGTGGACCAGTTAATAAAGCTGCTTATGTAACAGGCACTGCTTTACTAGGCGAAGGAAATTATTACTTTATGGCAGGCGTTTCTGCTGCGTGTATTACACCACCGCTGATTACAGCATTTGCCACATTATTTTTCAAAAAATACTTTAACCAAGCAGAGCGCAATGCCGGTGGAGTCAACTTTATCCTTGGATCCACTCACATTACAGAAGGAGCGATCCCATTTGCAGCAAAGAATCCAATTGTGGTCATTCCCATCTTAATGATTGGCTCTTCTGTATCAGCTATTTTGACCTATATGATGAAAATCCAAGTACCAGCACCACATGGTGGATTCCTCGTATTACCTGTTGTGACAGGGGCAATACAATGGATAATCGCTATATTAATCGGCTCACTAGTTGGAGCATTCCTCTACGGCTTCTATAAGAAGCGTAGTTATTCAAAAGATCAACAATCGAAAGGAAATGAAAACGATGGACAGCAAATTGCTTAATAAAAATCAAATCAAAATAAAACAACCGCTTACGACACAGAAGGAAGTATTCCAACAGATTGCAGCAATCGCTGTAGATCAAGGAATCACATCTGACCCTGATGAAGTTATTGATGGATTATTGAAGCGTGAGCAAGAAGGTACAACGGGCTTTCAAGACGGATTCGCGATTCCTCATGTACAGGTAGATGCGATTAAACGCCCAGCTATCATCATCGTATCTTCAAGTTCTGGAGTAGAATGGAACGCACTTGATGGAAAACCAGCTTCCTTTTTTATCTCGCTATTAGTTCCCAAAAAGGAAGCAGGTACTACTCATCTTCAAGCACTTGCCTCTATTTCGAGAATGTTGATTCACAAAGAAAAACGTGAAGTGCTCGCAAGTGCCGAAAACACGACAACCGTAATGGAAGAGCTCGCAGGGGCGTTCGCATAAAATTTCACTTAAGGAGAGATTCAAATGACACTCGTATCATCCACACCAATGCTAAAAGAAGCGAGAAAAGCTGGTTATGGAATCGTCGCTTTTAATATCCACTCATTCGATATGCTTTACTCGGTCGCAGAAGCAGCAGCAGAGCTTGATGCACCAGTCATTATTCAAACAACTGTTGGCACTGTGCAAAATCTAGGACCAGATAGTATTGTAAAAACAGCACGTGCTGCTGCAGAAAAATTTCATGTTCCAATGGCACTTCATTTGGACCATTGCACGGATTTAGATGTTATCATCCAATGTATTCGCGCAGGCTACACCTCTGTCATGATTGATGCTTCGATGCATCCATTTGAAGAAAATATCCGACTTACCAATCAAGTAATGGATATTGCCAAATATATCGATGTGAATGTTGAGGCAGAACTAGGGAAAGTTGGTGGTGTAGAAGATAATATCGTTGTCTCCGATAAAGATGCTGAAAAGGCGGTACCAGCTGAATGTAAAGAATTTATAGAACGGACCAGTGTACCAACCTTAGCACCAGCCATTGGAACAGCACACGGAATTTACAGTGGTGATCCCGATATCGACTTTGACCGTATAGCGGAAATCGCCAGCCTTGTCGATGAACCACTTGTTCTACATGGTGGGTCTGCTATACCTGAAGATGATGTAAAGCAATGTATAGCATTAGGGATGGCAAAAATGAATGTCTCAACAGAATTAAAAAATGCCTACTCAGAAGCGATTAAAGAACACTTTCTAGAAGCACCAGATTCATTGGATCCTAGAAAGTATCTAGCCAAAGCAAAAGATGTTGCGAAAGAACTCGCAAAGAGTAAAATGATCTTAGTAGGTTGTGCCGGAAAAGCACCTGAGATAAAGGAAAAGGCATATTCGAATGAGTATAAATTAGATTCATTACAGGTTTAAGTGGTAAGGGGTGTCCAGAGATATTCGTCTGGGTACCCCTTAATTTTTGAATTCTAGTTTTTTAGTTGAGGGTGAGAATAAACTCTTCAATATCCTTGCCACGCGCGTTTGCATATCCGCTATCTTCACCCGAAATCATGAAACCACATCGTTTTAAAACCTTTATGGATCCAGTATTGTCTTTTGCTGCACGAGCATAAAGTGGACGAATGGTTATTTTTTTTAGAAATTCCCGTAAAGCTTTGGTTGCGATTCCCTTTCCCCAGTATTCCTTTCCAATCCAATAGGTTACTTCTGGTTCTCCAAACTGCTCAAAGTGTACAAGATGGCCAACAACGGTGTTCTCAACGAGAATCGTTTGCTTAATAATATTCTTATTCGTAAGTATTTTGTTCCAGTGTTCAGTAAAGCTATTCCAATCATTAGGGTCCTTACTTGTAAAGGCGGCCATTTGGTTTGCCTCACTGTCCTGCTGATGTTTAAAAAAAATAGGAAGGTCATCCTCTATCACATTCCGAAGCACTAAATGGCTCATTACACTCCCCCTCTGTCGTTTACTTCATTTTGAAAAAACAAACGATATATTTTTATCCAATACTTATTCCGTTCTTACGCCCTTCAATAGAGAAAACAGTAAAGTACACTAGTAAACAAGGAAACCTTATATTTGGCTAAGTGCACAGATAGAACCAACTGGATATTCTATGACAGCATAACTGCCTCTCCCTACACTTTGAGGCTCAGTGAGTACTTTGCCCCCAAGATTTCTACACTCTTCAAGACTTGCTGCTAAATCATTGACTCCAAAATAAACAAGCCAGACTGAGGGAAGTTCAGCAAGGCTTCCAGCTCTTTGACAAATACCCGCCACTGGTTGCCCATCGGAAGTTGTCATAAAATAGTCGGTATAGTCTCCTCTTTTGTATTCACTATGTTCCCATCCGATAACTTTCTTGTAGAAATCGCGTACCTCCTCTGATTGGTTAACAGTTACATCAGCAGAAATAATCGTACCAGGTTGGGGGTTATTTTGATCTTCATTCATTAATAAACCTCCTCTTTATAATTCCATTATAATTTAACACATACGACTCCAAAAGATTTCTTCTCGATTGCTCAAAATCTTTTTTCTCCACTATTTGGCCCATTGTTTTATAAGACGTTTTTTCAGTTTGAAAGAGATTTAATGGTAGTAAGGACGAAGGAAGGTCTTAAAAGTGCTAGAGCACTTGGAAGGAAAGGCGGAAGACCAATGGTAAAAAAAGTAATATAAAAAGGTGATGAATCTTTATCACACAGGATATTAATCGAGCAACATTGTATAGGTGTTTAAATAATAATAAATTAATAGAGTGCTTGAGCTAAAGATTCGCTCATTTTGTTCCAATATCCTATTATATCCGACAACTCACGCTAGGGATTCATTCATTTTGTCCAATATCTTATTATATCGGACAACTCAAGCCAGAGATTCATTCATTTTGTTCAATATCCAAAAAGATACTTCCTGCGAGAATGCATCTCTCCATTATGGAACCCGACTTAGATATCATAAAAACTACCCTCCAAAAGTAAGGAGGGTAGTCCACCAACCGACCTTCATATAGCATCCTTGGGTGCTTGCGATTCTTTTAAAAAAGGATAAATCGCACCATACAATGCCGCATGATTGTGTAAAGTAGCCATTCTTACTTTTGTTTTCAGGAAATTCTCTGGTAAATAGTAGGGTATTTCTTTCTGAATAAAATCTAAGAGATAATCACCTTGCTGAGAAATTCCCCCACCAATTACGATATATTTTGGATCATAAAGCAATATAATTTGCGCTAGTCCATTCGCTATTTCCTTTGCCCAGTTATGAATGATAGTTAAGCATTCATGACACCCCAATTTTGCACGTTCAAATAACGTTTCTGGTGTAACTGTATCATCAAGAGATTCCTTTATTTTTGAGATTAATGCATTGGTAGAAGCTCTGGACTCATAGTTTGTGCCTGTAGCTGGATCATATAATAAATAGCCAACAGAATTCGCTTGTTGAAATGCACCATCTATCAATTGATGATTATAGTAAGCTCCACCAATTCCAGTGCCAATAGTGATGCAAAAAATATTATTTTTATCTATCATGGAGCCTTTCCATTTTTCCCCCAATAATGCTGCATTCACGTCATTCTCAACAACTACTGGTACGCTGAATTTCTCGATTAAAGGTTGCTTCCATTCCATCCCTTTATAGAAGGGTAATGTTGGTCCTGCATAAACAATCTTTCCAAGGGCTCTATCCACAATACCAGCAGTACTAATTCCAATTCCAGATATGTTGTATTTTTCCCTTATCTCTTTAATAATTTGTTCTATTTGTTGAAATAAAGCTCGTTTACTAGTTGTTTTGGTTTGCTTCTTCCGGTGATCTGTTAACACTAGGTTCTCATTTAAAATGGCGTACTTAATATACGTTCCACCTATATCGATCGATAAATATTTCATCATACCCCCCCTATAGCTTTGCTCGTTTTATATGATTATTCAATAACTTCTTTGCTAGTTCCGGGTCTTTGTTTTGAATGGCTTCTATGATGGATTGATGCTCACGAATAACCTGCTGATATTCTTCGGGACTAAGCTGGATGTACTCCGTTTCAAAAAAGTAGCTGTTAATCATATTCGTCATTTGAATAAATAGTGGGTTTTTGGTTGCTTTGAGTAGTTGTTTGTGGAACAACATATCAAATTTTCTGTATTCCTCCATGGTATGAGCAGTTTTACTCTCGATTAAAAGTGTTTGAATTGTTTCCATCTCTTCCATATCGACTTGTTTTACAATCTCTTCTATAGCACTTGACTCAAACATAATACGGAGACTCATCATATCTTCAATCTTGCCTCCGTTTATTTGCCAAAGAAAAAAGAAGCTGTCTAGAAGTGTATCCATATTAGATTCATTTAAGTAGGCTCCCTTTCCTTGAGTAGTCGTTATTACTCCCGTGTTTTCTAAATAGCTTAATGCCTCTCTTACAACAGATCTGCTGACTTGAAACATTTCCGTTAGCCTTCGCTCTGCTGGAAGTTTGTCCCCAGACGATAATTCGTTCTCGATAATATAGTTTTTAATTTCTTGGATCACCATTTTCTTAAGCGAGAATCTCTCCGTACTTTGAATTGGTTCTATCTTCACGATTCTTCCTCCATTTGCTTCATAAATGTGAATATAGGCTTGAAGTGCTGTGTCATCGTTTGCTGTGCTTTACTCAAATTTTTTTCAGCAACTGCTTTTATGATCTGCTCATGTTCATGATAAGATTTCATGAGGTCTTCCTTATTTTGAATAAGGTCCATTTTTGCAAGTAAGAAATATTCATGAATAATTTCACTAAAATGATAAAACGTTTCGTTTTGAGTTGTTTTGATAAGTAACTGATGGAAATCATTATCATATTGGTTTGTATCCTTATTGTTCATGATTGACTGGTAATAGGAATAATTAATGTCGTAAAATTCTCCTAGACGAACATCTATATTTTTTTCTATGATTAAACGAAGTGCTCCAAGCTCAATCACTTTACGTATTTCCACAAGCTCTTTAATTTTTACACCATAGGTTTCATAGTGATGTTTTAGAATAGAAGTAATGGCATGGAGTTTTGTATCTGCAACAAAAACCCCGCCACCAGCCTTAACCTTGAGAATCCCCAATGCTTGAAGAGAAATTAATGCTTCTCTAATAACTGTCCTACTTACCTGCAATTGTTCTACTAGTTCCCCTTCAGACAAAAATTTATCATTTGGTTTAAGGTTATTGTCAATAATAGACTTTTTAATTTTTTCGATAACTACGTCCACTAATGATTGTTTTTTCACTTTCATGCTAATCTCCCCATCCATTCACTAAACCATTGATACAATGAGGTTTGTGATGATTGTTATTCATATCATATCATACTGCAATAAAAAAGCCCTTACAAAAAAGGGTTGACTTTTACAGATAAGGAAATTATGATGAAGTTACTTCAAAAATTGGTCTGACCATATTATAACTTGAATGAATTTATAAATCAATACATTACTGGAGGGGACAACATGAAAGGAATATTTTCTGCATTACTTGTACCATTTGATGAAAACGGAACTATAAAAGAACAGGGATTACGAGAGATGATTAGGCAAAATATCGATAAGCAAAAGGTAGACGGATTATACGTAAATGGTAGCTCTGGGGAAAATTTTATGATGACTACTGAGCAAAAAAAAGATGTATTTCGAATAGCGAGTGAGGAAAATAATGGGCAAGTAAAGCTGATTGCTCAAGTAGGCTCGATTAATTTACATGAGGCAGTGGATTTAGGGAAATATGCGACAGAATTAGGCTATGACAGCTTATCTGCCGTTACCCCATTTTATTACCCTTTTTCATTTGAGGAAATTAAATATTACTATGAAACGATTATTAATGAAACGAATAATAAAATGATTATTTATGCCATTCCTGCTTTAACGGGTGTATCGATGTCATTACATCAATTTGATGATCTTTTTCAAAATGAGAAAGTAATCGGGGTAAAATTTACGGATGGGAACTTTTATTTATTAGAGCGTCTAAGAAAAAAGTATTCGAATAAGCTAATTTACTCCGGATTTGATGAGATGTTAATATATGGTGCTATTTCAGGTGTGGATGGCGCAATAGGAAGCACATTTAACATTAACGGAAAACGTGCCAAACAAATACTTTCACTTTGTCAGGAAGGTAATGTTTCAAAAGCGTATGATATCCAACATGTAACCAATGATTTAATAGAGGAAATTTTAGACTTAGGTTTATATCAAACACTGAAAGAAATTTTAAAAATGACTGGTATAGATGCTGGAGTCTGTAAAGAACCTTTTGAAGCATTTAACCCCGACAAACTAGAAAAAGTGAGAAAATTAGTAAGTACGTTTGATCTATAAAATGGATGGAAACGGTGCTGTTGGTTTCATGCATCAGCACCGTAAAATATAAATAAGGAGGAATTATTCATGGATAAGGTAGGTTTGGGAGCAATAAACTGGATTGTTTTAATTGTTTATCTAGTATCTATGCTGGGTGTAGGAGTATATTTTACCAAACGTTCGTCAAAAAATACGGATGCTTTTTTTACAGCAAGTGGGAAAATTCCTGCCTGGGCAGCAGGGTTTAGTATTTACGCTACCACCTTAAGTGCCATCACGTTTATGTCCACACCTGAACAGGCTTTTTTAAGTGATTGGTCTTATGCTGCTGGTAATCTAGCCATTTTTGCCATTATCCCAATACTCATTTATTTTTATATCCCCTTTTTTAGAAAACTCAACGTAACTACGGCCTATGAATATTTAGAAGAGCGTTTTGGTCCTTCATTAAGAGTAGTTGGTAGCCTATTATTTGTGCTATATCATATAGGTAGGGTAGCGATTGTTATTTATTTACCTACTCTGGCCATTACATCGGTTTCTAGTATAAACCCAATTATAATCGCTTCTGTAGTTGGTGGGCTATGTATTATCTATACCTTCTTAGGGGGGATGGAAGGAGTTATTTGGAGTGATGTTATCCAAGGCATTTTATTAATTGGAGGAGCAATTTTAGTGCTCGTTCTAGGTATATTAACGATAAATGGTGGATGGTCAACTGTCATAAACGATGCATTAGCAAATGATAAATTAATCACAGCCGATAATTTTAAACTTGGAACAGCAGCTGCTGCCATACCTATTATATTTATTGGATCCATCTTCAATAATTTACATCAATATACTGCTAGTCAAGATGTTGTTCAGCGTTATCAAACAACAAAATCAATAAAAGAAACGAATCGATCCTTATGGACAAATGGTATCCTAGCATTAATCACCATACCGATATTCTATGGAATGGGTACCGTTCTTTTCAGTTATTATTCAAATATGGAGACGCTTCCGGAAGGATTTAATACGTCTGCTATCGTTCCTTACTTCATTGTAACAACCTTACCAGTTGGTGTAGCTGGTTTATTGATTGCTGCCATTTTTGCTGCCTGTCAGTCAACGATATCGTCTAGTTTAAATAGTATCTCTGCTTGTATTACGGTCGACTTTAAACAACGATTTTTTGACAAAGCATTTAGGCTCAATGATGTGATCATAGCAAGACTAGTTATTATCGTTACAGGAACTCTTGGTATGATCGCTGCACTATATCTTGTTTCTACAAATCAAGCGGAAACATGGAATCTCTTTTTGGCTATGACTGGGCTATTTGGAGTTCCGATTGCAGGAATATTTGCTCTTGGTATTTTCACGAAGAGAGCGAATGCTCCTGGAGTACTGATTGGTTTAATATTAAGTGCCATTACCTCCTACTTTATTCAACAGACTAGTTTTTCACCATTTGCAGTTAGTGTGATGGCTTTCTTTTCATCGTACATTTTTGGATATGTTGCAAGCTTCTTTTTCCCAGCTTACAACAAAAACACTACCGGACTTACGATTTATACAAAAAATGATGATTTTATTAAGTCAGAGGTTAAACAGAATATTTCTTAGGTACATTAAATGAATGCGCTTTAATAAATGAACCCACAAAGCAGAAAATCATCTATTAAGTATTAATGTATACGAAACATTAAAATTTCGCCAATCCAATCTTATATGTAATGCAAATTCAATGTATAAACAAACTAAACAACGAATGACATAATTCGTTCTTAAGCGGCACATAGTATTTAACAATAAATTCTTTCATCTTCATCGTTAACAATTCCTATTTTTATTTTCACAACAAGATTAATCATCGTAAAAGCGCTTCCGAAATTAATATTTACGTATAGCCTAGACACGATTAATAAGATTAACCAGTGTCAATTCACTTATATTATATCAATAAATAGTAAATATTACCCGAATTATAGATTATTCAATTGTGTGAAAATTTGCAAGCTTTATAATTATAAAGCAAGCTTATCCGCTATGAAGTTCATTTAAACATGAGAAAATTATCGCTTGTAGGCTATATCGTAACAACTGTTATGTGGAAATGTCATCAGTATTAGGGGAATTCACTCTTAATTTGAAATATTAGTTAAAAATTATACAGAACGAACATTGGTATAAAACGCACATAAGAAGAGTAAATCTCTATCATCAAGTCTATTTGTTATTGCTAATTCTATATTAAAACCATTCTGTATCATCAAACTCTTCCTCATTTAAATCCACTTTGTTTAAATGATTATATTCTTCTAAGCCTTTCAGAAAATTAAGGGGCCTGCTATTACAAACTCGATAATTACTACAGCCAAAAAATGCTGCATTATTGCGGCTATTAAATCGCATTTTTAAGTCATTACCACACTGACATTCTAAATGGTGAGGACTGGTAATTAGGGTATTTCTAAACTGATTGATTGCAAGAACTAATATAGTAACTCTCATCGCACCAGCTTCATAATACTCTTTAGCAGCTTCCAATGCTGTTGAACCAGTAGTCATTACATCATCTAGAATCACAACATGCTTACCTTCAAAGTTTCCATTCGCTTCGAAAACACCTTTAATATTGGATATCCTTTCCTCTTGATTTAAATACTTCTGACTCTCATAATCCTTTGAACAAGTCAGTAATTCTGCTCCATTTTGAATGTGAGATTTTTGATTACATATAAAATTAACACATTCATATAATCGATCGACTTTTTGCGATGGTCTTGGTGGAATTCGAGATAAAATATCAACTTTTTCGAAATGTTCTTCTATGAAACGAATTAAATTATTATAGATGGTTTTAAATAACTTTTCCTGTGACTTCGGATAGTCCTTATTCTTTATAATACGTTGGGAAAGTTGGTGAATCGGATAGCGAATATCATTTATAGAGAAATATCTCCCTCCGCTTACAATAGTAGATCTTCTCCCCTCATATTCTTTATAAGTAACAATTACCAATCCCCGATTAAAGTCTTCACTCTTATTCAAAATTGTTGATACCACTTCTGAATAATAACCCTTTAAATCTCCGGTAATCACTTGGTTAATACCTGTAATTGAATTAACTAAAAAATCTGGTAAATTTCCAACTTCCTCATATCTACTCAAATAGTTTTTGGAGAAGTAAATGGTTGAGACATTCATTCCTTGAATATACTTTAAGACATCAAGATCTCGGGATAAAACAGCTAACTCATAAGATTCCATCCCTAGATAAAGGTGCACTTCTATAAGACTTTTACGTTTTATTAAAAATCCACTGAATGTTCCATTATAAATCAAAAAGTCTGGATCGATTCGTTTGATGGCAGAAAGTCTCTTTCCACTTTTACTTATAAACAAGATAGTAACAGTGGAGTCAATTTGGTTCCAAGGTTCATTAAAATCTTCTGGAAAAGAATCTAGGTCAATAACAAGTCCATTTAATCTATTTAAACTGACGAACATAAACCTTTTCCATCCCTTCATCAAGCAAACTCATTTGTTCTTCCTTAGCAACAGAAATAATTTTAGCTTTTTCAAGTGCTTTGAATAGATCTTCTATTTTTGTAAACTTTTCTGCACCTTCTCGCTTAATGTATTTTTTAGGCCATGAAATATTATCATTATCTAAGGCACTTTGAGGAATAAATATCATTCTCTTTTGTTTTAATGCATAATCAGCTTGCTTTAAGGCACCACTAGTTTCACCAGCTTCCACGATTGCTGTGGCAAGCGAAATACCGCTCATTACAGCATTTCTCATCGGAAAAAACCAACGTTGCACTGGGCTCGAAGGCGGAAATTGTGATACAACTAATCCCTCTTTACTTATTAATTGCTGGATCTTTTCGTTTTCTTTCGGATATGCTCGTGTAATAGGTGTACCTAGAACAGCAATGGTTGGATATTGGTTTTGAATTGCAGACTGGTGTGCAGCTGTATCAATTCCTCTTGCCAACCCCGAAGCCACCACAATACCAGCATTCCCTAAATGCCTTGCCAATCTATGTGCTTTTTTCAAACCATCATTTGATGCTCCACGACTCCCCACAACTGAAACTATCTTCTCCTTCAATAAATGAATATTACCGCGTAGAAATAAATAAGGAGGAGCTTCCTTTGTTAAGGCTAATAATTTAGGGTAATCCTTCGATCCCCTCTTAACAATTATGTCTTCTTTATTTAAAGATTGAAATCCCTTTTCTACCTTCTTATAAGCTTTCTGTAATTCAACTTCATCTATACTTATAGCATTACTGATCTTCTGTGCAATTCTGGTGAATTCTTGTTGCATATTAATTGTTTTGTACAGTTTTTCAAAAACTGGTTCAGTCTTCTTATCCGAAAAATTATAGAAAGATTGAATCGTATAATAATTCATTACTTCATAAATAAAAGGTTTTTTTAGTTCCATTTGTTGACGTTGATTACCCTTTGCTAATTCTGGGGCTATTGTTTTTAAATTTCTTTTACGCTCATCTAAATCTTGTCGTAAAAATAATGATCCTGCAGGCGTCCTTTTTATAGGATGAACTTGACCACCATGCACAAGTTGATTTAATCTTTGACTGCTAATACCAAGATATTCTGCAGCCTCCTTACTAAAAAATAAATCATTTACTAATTTCACAATATCATTTCTATCCACCATACCACCTCCCTTCATTAACTTTATCATAACCCTTTCAATGTTTCAATAGTTATTGATTGTTTATAGATATTTTAGTTTTTCAGTACATTTTGAGTCATTAAAGCATAGAATGGCGATCAATTAAAATAGATGTTTGAGTGTTGCTAATGCACGAACATTGATCAAGATGCAAAGTGATTCTTAAACTTACTAAGTACCAACCTCGAATCAATATCAGCAATACATTTACATCGAAAAGCTGCCATTAAAATCTATGTTATAATCAAGATAACTATGGTATTGGGGGAAGCATCACATGAGTTCAATCTTGGATCAAATCCAACTCAATTATCAAACACTTAGTAAAACAGAAAAAAAAGTAGCTGATTATGTTTTAACGTACAATGAGGAATTATTGAATATACATATTAAAGAGCTTGCCCATCAAATAGATGTGTCTGTTGCTACGATTACACGTTTTTGTAGGAAAATCGGGGCATCTAGTTTTGTTGAATTTAAAATTTTATTACGGGATGCTGTAAAAGTTCAGGAAGTAACAGAAGATGTTATTAACAGTGTTCATCAATTTTATGAATCTGTCATTAACTCTACTAACTCCTTATCTAACCTTTCCACTTTTCAAAAAGCTTGTCAATGGATTTTAAAGGCAAAACGTATTCATGCATATGGACTGGGGAGCTCAGGATTGTCGGCTGAAGAATTAAAGTTAAGATTATCAAGAATGGGACTAACGATAGATACACATAAAGACTCCCATGCGATGATTATTGCCTCATCCTTTTTAACAGAAGAAGATCTTGTGATTGCCATCTCTAGTTCAGGGCAAACAAAGGAAATTATTGATGCAAGTGAGCTAGCCAAAAGAAAAAATGCCAAAGTAATCTCTATCTCCAACTATTCAGAAACACCCCTAGCGAATTTGTCTGATCTCATGTTGTACACGGCAAGTATTAAACCTTATCTAGCACAAGGCTTTTTGAATAGTCAGCTTTCCATTCTTTACGTACTAGATGTTTTAAGCATACTACTCACCAATCACCAAGACACGATGAAAACCTATCAACATACCCTTCACGCTCTTGATGAATACAAGAAAATATAAAAAAATGGCAATTCATAAGCGAACTGCCATTTTTTCTTTACTCTAATTCCTTGATTGCATTTGCAAATTTTTCTGTTATCAATTGCGGACGGGTAATAGCACTACCTACCACTGTGAAATCAGCACCCGCTTCCAATACATGTCTAGCCTTATTAGGATTATCCACTTTCCCCTCCGCTACTACGGGGATAGAGACACTCTCTCTGATTTGTTTTATCATAGCAAAATCGTCATCTGCAATATTTTGACCTTTTGTCTCCTTTGTGTACCCTACCAAAGTGGTGGATACACAATCAAATCCTAGTTGCTCCGCCATAATGGCTTCTTCCACTGTTGATATATCTGCCATTAATGCAATATCCTGTGCATGGAGTTTAGCATATTGAACAATATCATTTAAGCTCTCTCCATGAGGTCTTTCATGGTCGGTTGCATCCATTGCGATCATTTCTACCCCCACCTCCATTAGTGCTTTTACTTCTTTCAAGGTCGGAGTAATAAACACTTCGCTATCTGGATAGTCCTGTTTAATAATTCCGATAATTGGCAAGTCCACATTCCTTTTTATTTCTTGTATATCTACAACGGAGTTTGCACGAATACCTGATGCACCGCCTTGCTGGGCAGCAACAGCCATTCTACCCATTATCATGGGTGAATGGAGTGGCTCCTCCTCTAATGCTTGACATGATACAACTAGTTTATTTTTCAACTGTTCGAATACTCTCATATTAACTATCTCCTAACGCTTCTTCCACTTCATTTTTTATTCCAGAAACTTCTGGCCCGTACACTACTTATTAGCAAACACTATATTTCCCGCTGAACTCATAATCGTAAAGATTGCTTGTAGCCAACCTACATTTAGAAAAGGATATGCCTCTATTGTGGCAGCATTACTGAAAGCCCCACCAATTCCTAATAACAAACCTGCTGCAGGTAATACTGCAATCGGTAACATAAATGATTTACCAAATCTTTGTGCTTTTTCAAAGAAAGAATTATTTTTCTTTTTCATCATTTCACCTCATTCCTTCATATATAGCGAAAATGATTTACACTTTTATATTACTATTGAAAACTA